>ERZ888423.3423-NODE-3423-length-10440-cov-14.340780_pt1 | contig 10440 bp, 13 predicted proteins | sample MGYA00520523_ERZ888423 | MGnify/ENA primary metagenome ERZ888423 (study PRJEB32303, sample SAMEA104408611) | aquatic metagenome | biome: Brackish water; feature: Pelagic; material: water | place: Baltic Sea | collected 2014-06-08T10:24:00 | depth 30,27 m ...
TTCGCTTTGCCATCCGTGAAGGTGGCCGCACTGTTGGTGCCGGCCGCGTCATTAAGATCCTGAAGTGAGCTGATTCACCATGGCACAGAGCATCCGCATCCGTCTCAAGGCATTTGACCACGAGATCATCGACCAGTCGACAAAGAAGATCGTCGAAACAGTCACCCGTACCGACGCCACCGTCCGTGGCCCGATTCCGTTGCCGACTGCGAAGCATCGCTACACGGTGATTAAGGGGCCGCATGTCGACAAGGACTCTCGTGAGCACTTCGAGATCCGGGTCCACAAGCGTCTCATCGACATCGTTGGTCCGAACGCCAAAACGATCGACAGCCTCCAGCGCATTGAGCTGCCGGCTGGCGTCGACATCGAAATCAAAATTCAAAACGGCTGATCACTCTCCTGAGTGACGGTCTGACGGACCGCACGACGGCGGCGCACTTCCTCCAATCTTTGGGGTGAGGTGCGCCGCCGTTGTCGTTTTCTGCTGCGCAGCGGGGGCAGGCTCAACAGCTGACGTGAGGCCGAGTTGTACAATCTCAGTTGTGAAACAGGTGTGAACCTCGTTGCTCGATCCAGCCCGTACCGCTTGCTCCCGATAGACAGATGCCATGGCCACTCAGCCACCGATGTTCCTTCCCCCACCCCGGCAGGGCTCAACGCCGCTGCCTCCTGCGCCACCGAACCATCGGCATCGCCCGCGTCGGCGGTTTATCTTTGTTGGCGTTGTTGGTGCCGTTGCCTGGGTCGCCGGGCTGTCCGGAGCACTTTTGGGCAGTCAGATCTCGACCTGGCTGGACCAACCTCCGACGCGAGCCAGTGACGAAGCAATGCGGATTGCTGAACCACGCGATGCCATCGAAGCCCGTGTCAACGTTGCCGAAGTCGCCAAGTTCGTCGCCCCGACTGTCGTCACGATCAGTGCCGACGTTGGTGGCGGCACGTCACTGGGTACCGGTGTGATCATCTCTTCACAGGGCGAAATTTTGACGAATGCACACGTGGTCGAAGGCGCCACCGAGATCCGAGTCCGTCTGTCAGGTGAGACCGAACCGCGATCGGTAAGTCTGTTGGCGTCGGATCGCGGGAACGACCTCGCACTGCTGCGGATGAGCGGTGACGGGTTTCAAGCGGCAACATTTGCGGACCCCGGAAGTGTTCGCCTCGGCGACGAAGCCCTGGCCATCGGCTTCGCATTGGGGCTCGATGGAGCGCCATCGGTCACCCTCGGCATCGTGTCCGCTCTCGATCGAACGATCTCACAGGCCGACGTTTTCCTCGACGGCCTTATCCAGACAGACGCAGCCATCTCATCTGGCAACTCTGGTGGTCCGCTCGTCAACGCCGCTGGCGAGGTTATTGGGATCAATACCGCCGTTGCCCGTGACACCGCCACAACGTCGGCGACCAACGTTGGATTCGCGATCTCAGTCACCGAGGCGCTCCCGATCATCGAGGCGCTTCGGGCGCAGGCCGATGGTGCCGAACGGAACGAGGCGTACTTCGGGGTCGGCCTCGAGGACCGACGCGATGGCGGCCAAGGTGTGTTCGTCACTGGCGTTGAAGCGGGGACTCCGGCTGCAGGTGCCGGGGTACTGACTGGCGACCTCATTGTCGCTGTCGACGGTGCCGCCACAGATGGCTCGGCTGGCGTGATCGCTGCTATCCGCGACAAGGAAGCTGGCGACAGCGTTACGGTCACCCTCGTTCGCGAAGGCGTACCCGTCGACGTCACCGTCGAATTAACCAGTCGGCCCGGCAACTAACTCGTCGGGGTCGGGCGCTGCCTTCGACCACCTACCGTCGAGCCGTCTACACGAAGTACCTGACCGTTTATTGCACCCTCGACGACCCCGTTTACCTCGATCTAACGATCGACTCTGATGACCGAGCAATGGGCTCCCTGTTGGCCTTGCCGGATCCGTTCGATGGGGATGACGGCCGCCGCGGGTTGGCGTGCACGATGACCGCTCGTGGCTGGTTGAGTACGCGGTTTCGCTTGTTGAGCGGGGTGAAACTTACCGACACCACGCACTTTCTCGAGGGAGACCGACCCGAGGCGACCCAACACGTGGCCGACTGGCTTGGCGCTCGTTTCCTGCGACGTCTGCGGGAGTGAGTTGTGATCACGCCACGGTGCTGTCGGCAACGTGCACCCAGCGGGTGAAGCCGCGCCGCTTCATCACGGTGTGCACCTCGATGTTGGCGTAGCCGGTGTTGGCCAGCCATGCGGTGATATCGGTTGGAGCGACGAACACGGCACGCGGAGCGAGGCTGGCGCATTGTTCGAGAATGGCCCGGATGACACCTTCGTCGGCGTTGATCGCATGGCCGTAGGGCAGATCGGTGACGATGGCGTCGGCGTACTGGACGTGGCTGCGGGAGTCGGCCTGAACAACAGTGCCGGGATAGCCGAAGTGGGCGAGATTCTCGTGCGTCATCCCGGCCAGTGCCGGCTTCCAGTCGACACCGAACGCCTCGATGCCAAGTGATGCTGCTTCGACCACGATTGAGCCGGCCCCGCAGCAAGGGTCAAGAATTGACAGTGCGTCCGGCACCAGGTTGATGAGTGCTCGGGAGAACCGTCCATCGAGCGACGACGACGTTGTCCACGGCTTGTTGTCGTGCAATCGATACGAGGCTGCGCTCTCGGCCTCGATCTCTCCGAACATCAGGTTGTGCTCCCCAACAATGACCAGGAAGTGATGCAACGGGTTGCCGAGGTCGGGGAACTCCTGGAGCGCATCCGCGAGCAAGATGGCGATCTCGATCCGGCCGAGCGGCGATCGGCGCTCCGGGTCGTGGACGTCGATCCTGAACCGATCTGACTGGATGGTGTTCGCTCGAGCCGCGATGGCGTCGCGAAGCTCCTCAATGGTGGGTGCGCTCAGGATGAGGCGGACGCCGCGGTGGACATAGGCAGCACGGTCGATCCAGTCGATCCGTTCACAGGTGGCAACGCCATCGGCGTCTGGCGTCCCGCCAGTGAGAGCCATCGCTTCGGCCTGGATCAACCCGTTTCGCTCGCCTCGAACCGTGATTGCCACGTGCAAGTTGCTCGCCATGACAACAGCATGGCGGCCGGGCTCGCAAGATCATTGCGGCCGGGCTCGCAAGATCATTGCGGCCGGGCTGTTGATCTGTTCGCTGACCTGCCGGCCTACCCTTCCTGCGGTGACGAATCAGCCAAAAGACGCGCCTGACGGCGCTCGTTCGCCGATGGTCCGCCCGCTGCCGAGCTGGCTTGCCATTGTTCTGGTGGCGGGCACGTCGGCCGCGGTGCTCGTGCTCGAGATTCTCGCCGGTCGGCTGCTCGCACCGTATGTCGGCGTCAGCCTTGAGACGTACACCGGAATCATCGGCACGATCCTTGCCGGCATCGCATTTGGTGCATGGGCTGGTGGATATCTTGCTGACCGCATCGACCCGCGACGATTACTTCCCGTGCTGTTGATGCTGGGCGGAGCCCTCGCAATCACGACGATTCCCGTTGTGCGTGTGATTGGCAGCGGCAGCTCGGGTGGAGGCGGGCCGATGATTTTGATACTTGCCGCCTTTGGTTTCTTGCCGTCAGCAACGGTGCTCAGTGCGGTGCCGCCTGCAGTCATCAAACTGCAGTTGCGAGATCTCGACCAAACCGGTGCGACGGTTGGCCAACTGTCGGCGTGGAGTACGGCCGGCGCGATCTTTGGCACCTTTTTTACCGGCTTCGTGCTGGTGGCAACTGCGGGCGTATCGACATTGATCGTCACGACCGGCCTGCTGCTTCTGGCGAGTGGCGTGGCGTTGGCGCTCTTCGCCGGATCGGCTACAGCATCGCCGCAGCAGCAGGTCGCAGAACTGATGGGTATCAGCGGGCTTGCGGCGATGTCGATCCTGGGAACCGTTGCCATCGACTCGCCATGCGAGATACAGACGAGCTACTACTGCCTCTCCGTGCTCGAAGAGGCCGGTGATCCGACTCAATCTGTTTTGGTGCTCGACGATCTCCGCCACAGCTATGTCGATACTGACGATCCGTCCGTTCTTGCTTTCTGGTACGTGCGGCGACTCGTCGATGCGATCGAGTTGGCGCCAGCAGCCAACGACATCGTGTATCTGGGTGGGGGAGCGTTGACCATTCCGCGCTACGTGCGAGACAGCGCTCCCGGGACGAATCAGACCGTCTTCGAGATCGACGGTGACCTGATCGATGTCGTTGAAAACCAGATGGGGCTCGACCGCAACCAACCCGAGCCGATTCGGATCGTTATCGGCGATGCCCGGCTCGCGCTGGATCAAGTCGCCGATGACAGCGCTGACATCGTGATTGGCGATGCCTTCGGTGGACGGTCGGTGCCATTCCACCTCGCGACCGAAGAATTCATCGACGACGTCGCGCGTGTGCTCCGTCCGGGGGGCACGTACGCCGCAAACATCATTGATGGTGGCCAGCAGCGGTTCCTCGCCGCTGAAGCGGCCACGATTGCGCTCGTGTTCGACCACGTCGTCGTGATCCGCGGTGAAGCAATCGCCGCAGGCCGCCGGGGTAATGCCGTGATCGTTGCCAGCGACAGGGCAATTGACGCGGCCGCCTTGGAGGCGTTGCGAGTCGCGGCCGACGATCCTGGCGAACTGGTTGCCGACTTCGCTGGCTTCATCGACGGCGCAACGATCCTCACCGACGATTTCGCCCCCGTCGACCAGCTCATCAGTGCCGGTTCCTAAATTTGCGTAGATCTCGGGAAGATTGACGGCGGATTCGGCTGTTCTTTGTCCCGAGTCCGCACGATTGGTGCCCTGCAGCTCGACAGAAGTACCTCGAACTGGCTCGGCGGTGTCGCGAGTCACACGCATTCACCTCAAACCGCATGAACACGCGAGTTGGGTTCGCGTCCTGGTGCCCCTACCATTGCATGGCCGTGATCGGGATACGTTCCGTGATCGACAAGAACGACAAATGATGTTCGTGTAGGCCCTCCCCGACGTTGGGAACGGAACCGCACGGCACCCTATACATCGTGCTCCGAGCGTCTGAGTGCACCAATATTGGTGTGTCCAGGCCCGGAGCATTTGCGTGGAGAGCCCCCGGTATATCGCCGGACGGCTTGGACAACGGAAAGGCTGCCGGAAATGGCACAACAAGCGATCGTCGGCGAAAAGGTCGGCATGACGCAAACGTGGGTGGACGACAAAGTCGTTCCCGTCACAATGCTTCGTGTTGCACCTATGCGCATCGTGCAGATCAAGACCAATGAACGTGATGGATACACCGCTTTGCAGGTGACCTACGGACAGAAGAACGCCAACAAGCTGAACAAGCCGCAGGCCGGGCACTTTGAGAAAGCCGGCGTCGAGCCGGGTAAGCGGCTCGTTGAGCTGCGTCTCGATTCCGTAGATGGCTTCGAAGTCGGCCAAGAAATCACGGTCGAGCAAATCGCCGCTGGTACGAAGGTCGATGTGACCGCAACCAGCCGTGGTAAGGGCTTTGCCGGTGTCATGAAGCGTCACAACTTTAAGGGAGCACCTGCCTCGCACGGTGCTCACAAGAACCACCGTAAGCCTGGCGCCATCGGCCAGTGTGCCTTCCCAGCTCGTGTCTTCAAGGGCATGCGCATGGCAGGCCACATGGGCCATGAGCAGGTCACGACGCAGAACCTCGAAGTCGTCAAGAGCGACGTCGAGCGAAACATTCTGCTTATTAAGGGCTCCGTTCCCGGACCCGCCGGCGGCGTCGTCATCGTCCGCAACGCAGTCAAGTTCGCTGGAAAGGTTTCCTGACATGGCATCACTGACTCTCAAGAACGCTTCCGGTAAAGACGCCGGCTCGGTTGACCTCGATGACGCCATCTTCGGCATCGTGCCGAACGTGCCGCTCATGCACCAGGTCGTTACCGCTCAGCTGGCCGCACGTCGTGCTGGCACACAGAGCGCCAAAACCCGCGCCGAAGTGCGTGGTGGTGGTCGCAAGCCGTACGCCCAGAAGGGCACAGGTAACGCTCGTCAGGGTTCAATCCGTGCACCGCAGTTCGCCGGTGGTGGCGTTGCGTTGGCTCCCAAGCCTCGCAGCTACAGCCAGAAGACGCCCAAGAAGATGATCAAAGCGGCCCTCCGCTCGGCATTGTCTGACCGCGCTGCTGAAGGCAAAGTCATCGTCGTCGATAGCTACGGCATCAACTCACCCAAGACTAAGGACGCCAAGGCGCTCCTCGCCGCTCTCGACATTTCGGGCACGGTGCTCGTGGTCGTCGGCCGTGACGACGCAAATGCTGCTTTGAGCTTCCGCAACCTGCCGCACGTGCACGTCATCAGCCCCGGAGAGCTCAACACGTACGACGTGCTGTGCAACGACTGGATCGTGTTCAGCAAGGACGTTGTTCCTGCTCGTGAAGCGCAGGTCGCAGCGCCGAAGGCTGACAAGCCCGTCGCCAAGCCGAAGGCTGACAAGCCCGCCGCCGAAGCTGCTGCATCGCCCTATGGCGAAGGCTCGCACGCTCCGATCGAGGGCGACGAAATGCCCGATGGTTTCCCCATCAAGGGCAACGCCAGCTCGAAGCTCTACCACCTTCCCGGAACGTCCTTCTACAACCGGACGGTCGCCGAAGTTTGGTTCGCCACTGAAGAAGCCGCAGAGTCTGCTGGCTTCACCCGCCCCGCTTCGCAGCTGAAGAAGGAAGAGGAGTCCTGACATGAAGGATCCCCGCGACATCATCATTGCTCCAATCGTTTCCGAGAAGAGCTACGCCCTCATCGAGACCGGCGTGTACACCTTCGAAGTGGCCAAGACGGCCTCCAAGCCCGAGATCCGCGATGCGGTCGAGAGCATTTGGGGCGTTGAGGTTCGCAGTGTGAACACGCTCAACCGACAGGGCAAGCGCAAGCGCACCCGCGGTACCAACCGCGTCGGTCAGAAGCCCAGCCAAAAGCGGGCCATCGTCACCCTGTCAGCGGGCGAAATCCCGCTGTTCGAGAACTGAGCGCATCATGGCAATTCGTTCACGCAAGCCCACATCACCCGGCCGTCGCTTCCAGACGAGCTCCGACTTCAGCGACGTCACGAAGACGACGCCAGAAAAGACGCTGCTCGCACCGAAGAGCCGCACCGGTGGCCGTAACAGCTACGGTCGCAAAACCAGCCGTCACCGCGGTGGTGGCCACAAGCAGCAGTACCGCATCATTGACTTCAAGCGAGTCAAAGATGGCGTTACCGCCAAGGTCGCCGCCATCGAGTATGACCCAAACCGCACCTGCCGTATTGCACTCCTGCATTACTCAGACGGTCAAAAGGCATACATCTTGGCTCCCCGTGGCCTCGGAGTCGGCGACCATGTCGTCTCCGGCCAGGGCTCGGACATCAAGCCCGGCAACGCCATGCCACTCCGGTTCATCCCGGTCGGTACCACCATCCACAACGTTGAACTGCGCCCCGGCCAGGGTGGCAAGATCGGCCGATCCGCCGGTATTTCCGTGCAGCTCGTCGCAAAGGATGGCGATCACGCAACCCTGCGTATGCCGTCCACCGAGATGCGCCGCGTGCTCATCGACTGCCGTGCAACCGTTGGCGAAGTTGGTAACTCCGAGCACGAGCTGATCAAAATCGGTAAGGCCGGTCGCAACCGCTGGAAGGGCGTCAAGCCCCAGACCCGTGGTGTTGCAATGAACCCGGTCGATCACCCCCTGGGTGGTGGCGAAGGCCGCACCTCCGGTGGTCGCCCAGCAGTGTCCCCATGGGGCAAGCCCGAGAGCCGAACTCGCAACAAGAAGAAGCCGAGTCAGGACCTCCTTATCCGCCGCCGTCGTTCGGGACGTGGCCGTCGCTAACGCGTTGGCTGAGAAAGAGATACAGAAACATGACACGCAGTCTCAAAAAGGGCCCCTTCGTCGACGAGCATTTGCTCAAGAAGATCGATGCCCAGAACGAAGCCGGCGAGCGCAAGGTCATCAAGACCTGGAGCCGTCGCTCGACAATCATCCCCGACATGGTCGGCCACACGCTTGCCGTCCACGACGGTCGTAAGCACGTCCCGGTCTACGTGACCGAGTCGATGGTCGGCCACAAGCTCGGTGAGTTCAGCCCCACCCGCACCTTCAAGTTCCATGCGGGTCAAGAACGAGGAGCACGTCGCTAATGACCGGCCCCAAGCTCAACGAGAAGTCCTACGTCGCCGGCGAACGCTCCGGTACCAAGGCCACCGCCAAGTACGTCCGCACCTCGGCCTCCAAGGTTCGTGTAGTGCTCGACCTGGTTCGCGGCCTCGACGTCAAGTCGGCTGACCAGATCTTGCAGCTGACCGAGCGCCATACGGCGATCCCGGTCCGCAAGCTGCTCGCCTCGGCAGTCGCCAACGCGGTCAACAATGACAACCAAGATGCTGACGAACTCTTCATCATTGCCTGCTTCGCCGACGAGGGCCCGACGCTCAAGCGTTTCAAGCCCCGTGCCCGTGGCCGTGCAAGCCGCATCCTCAAGCGCACGTGCCACGTGACGATCATCGTTGCTCGCATGAGTGACGCACGGATCGCCATCATTCAGGCACGTGCTGAGCGTCAGGGTGCCGGCAGCGGCCGCCCCGTCGCCACCAGCCGTCGTGACCGTGTTGCTCGCTCCAAGGAGCAGGCCGCCGACACCAGCGCTGAAGCCGACGCCGCCGCCATTGCAGTCGAAACCGAAGAGTCGGCTCCCGTAGTCGACTCCTCGAAGCCTGGTGCAGACCAGGACATCGCGACAGAAGAAGCAACCGACACCGCAATTGACACTGCAATAGACACTGCAATAGATACTGCAAGCGACACGGCCGCTGACAAGCCGGAGGAGAACTGATGGGTCAGAAGATCAATCCGTACGGATTCCGTCTGGGAATCACCACCGACTGGAAGTCGCGTTGGTTCAGTGAGCGTGACTACAAGCAGTACCTCACAGAAGACTGGACGATCCGCCAGGAAATAATGACGGTTCTCGAGTCGGCTGCTATTAGCCGTATTGAAATCGAGCGCACCCGTGACAAGCTTCGTGTCGATGTGCACACGGCACGTCCGGGCATCGTTATTGGTCGCCGTGGCGCCCAGGCTGACGAGCTGCGCCAGATGATCACCAAGATCACTGGCAACGGCAAGATCCAGCTCAACATCGTCGAGATCAAGAATCCGGAACTCGATGCTGCTCTCATCGCCCAAGGCGTCGCCGACCAGCTGGTCAACCGCATCGCATTCCGACGGGCCATGAAGCGTGCCGTGCAGAACGCACAGCGTGCTGGCGCCCTGGGTATCCGAGTGCAGTGCTCGGGCCGTCTTGGCGGCGCCGAGATGAGCCGTACCGAGTGGTACCGCGAAGGCCGTGTGCCGTTGCACACCCTCCGTGCTGACATTGACTATGGGTTGCGTGAAGCCAAGACCAGCTCCGGCCGCGTTGGCGTCAAGGTGTGGATCTACAAAGGCGACATCCTTCCCTACAAGAAGGTCAACGACGACAAGATCCAGCGCGAAGCTGCGATGGCTGTTGGCGAGACCTCCGGCCAGGCAGCGGCACCCCGCAAGGTCGTGTCCTCAGGTGGCCCCAGGGCCGCAAGCCCCGAAGCCGAAGCTGCCGCCACCGACGCTCAGCCGTTGGTGAAAGAAGCTGACCCGGAACTCGAGAAGTTGCTCGACGAAGAAGAAGCAATCGCCAAGCGCACCGCGCTGGGCGAAACGAACGAATCGCCGCGGCTCCGCGGCACGGACTGAAAGGGAGCTTGACCAATGTTGATGCCCCGTAAAGTCGCGCACCGCAAACACCATCGCGGCCGCACCAAGGGACAAACGAAGGGCGGCTCCGGCCTCCACTTCGGTGAGTACGGCATTCAAGCTCTCGAGCCGGGTTGGATCTCGGCCCGTCAGATTGAAGCAGCCCGTATTGCCATGACTCGTGCAATCAAGCGCGGTGGCAAGGTCTGGATCAACATTTTCCCGGACAAGCCTGTCACGAAGAAGCCAGCCGAGACCCGTATGGGTTCCGGCAAGGGCAACCCCGAATTCTGGGTTGCCGTCGTGAAGCCTGGTCGGACGATGTTCGAACTTTCGTACCCCGACGAAGCGACCGCGAAGCTGGCCCTGAATAAGGCCATCCAGAAGCTGCCGATCAAGTGCCGCATCATCACCCGTGAGGAGCCGATCTAGTGGCGAAGAAGAATGAACTCGCTGAACTCTCGATGGGTGAACTCATCGAAGAGTTGCAGGCCACCAAGCAGGAAGCGCTGAACCTGCGCTTTCGCAACGCAACCGGCCAGCTCGAGAACACCGCCGAAATTGGCAAAGTTCGCAAGCAGACCGCTCGCATCAACACGCTGATCCGCTCGAAAGAAATCGAAGCGGCCGAGGCAGGGAACTGAGCCCCATGAGTGAAGCAGTGGAAGAAACCACAGAACAGACCCTCGAGCGCACCGCTCGCAAGGTGCGTGAAGGCACCGTTGTGTCGAACAAGATGGA
>ERZ888423.3424-NODE-3424-length-10439-cov-5.591294_pt1 | contig 10439 bp, 10 predicted proteins | sample MGYA00520523_ERZ888423 | MGnify/ENA primary metagenome ERZ888423 (study PRJEB32303, sample SAMEA104408611) | aquatic metagenome | biome: Brackish water; feature: Pelagic; material: water | place: Baltic Sea | collected 2014-06-08T10:24:00 | depth 30,27 m ...
ACCCGAAGCCCTGCTCCGCAGGGCCAACATGCCGATTGCTCAGCAGTCTCCTAGTTGACGTCGTCGACGAATTCGACCCAGTTGCCGTCGGGATCGGTGACCATCGAGATGGTCACGCCCGGTCGCACCTCGGACTGGTCGATGACCACCTTCGAGCCGGCGGCCCGACAGGCTTCGGTGATCTCGGCCAGATTCGACACCTGCATGGTGAAGTACCGGAAACCGGTCGCACCGGTGATACCACCGGGAGGGGCCGCGGTCTCCGGCTTGTCGTCGAGACTCACCAGCTTGATCAGGGTGGTCCCACACATGAGTCGATGCATGGTCCCTTTCATCGCCCCTGGCATCGGCGTGTCGGCGACGTGCTCGAAGCCGAGCACGTCCCGATAGAAGGCCAACGCGGTCTCGCTGTCGCTGACCACGATGCCGAGGTCGATCGAATCTTTTCGCAGTGTCACACCCATGGAAGGCGACGCTAGCGCACGGCTTGCCGATCCAACCCACCCGCAATCCGCTCGAATCCCAGCGAACCGTGTGCATATCCGGTCGCTGAGCGACCGGATATGCACACGGAACTCTCGAGGACCGACCCGAGGACGTTGGTCCGCCACCCCTACACGGCTGCGCTGCGAACAAGAAACCGAGCCCCCCGAACAAGCGAGTGCTTGGTGACGGTGCTACCTTCGCGAACGTGTGACGCCCACCACACGGGGAACCACTACGGGAGGAACCCATGACCGCACTCGAAGACCCCCCAGTCCTTGCCACGGCGACGCTGGCCCCCACCGGAGCCGAATACCTGGAAAGCCTCCGCGATGGACGAACCGTCTACTTCCATGGCGAAAAGGTCAAGGACGTCACCACCCATCCTGCATTCCGCAACAGCGCTCGCTCGATCGCCCGCATGTACGACGCCCTGCACGACCCGGAGATGCAGCCGAAGCTGATGTCGGAGACCGACACCGGATCGGGAACCCTCACCCACAACTTCTTCAAGGTACCCAAGACCGTCGACGACCTCGTCGCCTCACGCGATGCCATCGCCGAGTGGCAGCGACTCGTCTATGGCTGGATGGGACGTAGCCCCGACTACAAGGCCTCGTTCCTGGCGACCCTCGGTGCCAACACCGAGTACTACGGCGACTACGCCGACAACGCGGCCCGCTGGTATGCGGAGTCCCAGGAGAAGGTGCAGTTCTGGAACCACGCCATCGTCCACCCTCCCGTCGATCGCCACCTTCCCGCCGATCAGACCAAGGGTCTGGCCATGCACGTCGAGAAGGAGACCGACAACGGCCTCGTCGTCTCGGGCGCCAAAGTGGTCGCCACCGGATCGGCGCTGACCAACATGAACTTCATCGCCCACTTCGGCCTGGTTCCATTGAGCGACCCGAACTACGCCATTGTCTGTACCACCCCGATGGACACCCCCGGCGTGAAGCTCATCGCCCGGAACTCCTATGAGTTGCAGGCTGCTGCAGTGGGCAGCCCGTTCGACTACCCGCTGTCGAGCCGGATGGACGAGAACGACTCGATCCTCGTCTTCGACTCGGTCGAGATTCCCTACGAGAACGTGTTCCTGTTCGGCGACGTGGCCAAGGCCGACGCCTTCTTCCCCGAGACCGGCTTCATCCCCCGCTTCACCTTTCACGGGCTCACCCGCCTGTGCGTCAAGATGGATTTCATCGCCGGCGTGCTGTCGAAGGCGCTCCGGGCCACGGGCACCTCGGAATTCCGAGGCGTCCAGGCCAACCTGGGCGAGGTCATCGCCTGGCGCAACCTGCTCTGGGGTCTCAGCGATGCCTGCGCCAAGTCGCCCGATCCCTGGGTCGGTGACGCCATCCAGCCCAGCATGGCCTACGGCATGGCCTATCGAGCGTTCGCTCCGACCATTTACCAGAGGATCAAGCAGATCGTCGAAGAAGTCGTTGCCAGCGGCCTCATCTACGTGAACTCGAATGCGGCCGACTTCAAGTCGGCCGAGATCCGGCCCTACCTCGACAAGTACGTTCGTGGTTCGAACGGTATCGAAGCCCTCGATCGCATCAAGATCATGAAGCTCCTGTGGGATGCCGTCGGCAGTGAGTTCGGCGGCCGCCACGAGCTGTACGAACGCAACTATGCCGGCAACAACGAGCAGATCAAGATCGAGAACGTCGCGGTTGCTGATCTCACCGGCGTGCTGGGAATGATGGAAGGTATGGCCGACACCTGCATGTCGGAGTACGACCTCGACGGTTGGACGTCGCCGGACTTCATCAACCCCGGCGACGTCTCCCTCGTCGGGCGCGACTGGGCCTGAGTGGACCAGTGGCCGCCTATGTGATCGTGCGAGTCGAGGTGACCGACCCCGATCAGTACGACAAGTACAAGCTGCTCACCCCGGCAGCAGCATCCGCGCACGGTGGCACGTTCATCGTGCGCGGCGGGCAGCACGAGACGTTGGAGGGACCCGACGACGACCGGAGGGTCGTTGTCCTGGAGTTCTCGGACTACGAGACCGCCAAGGCGTTCTACGAGTCGCCCGAATACCGCGAGGCCCGTGCCGTACGCGATGGAGCGGCCGAGATGCACATGACCGTGGTCGAGGGCGTCTGAGGGCCCGGCTCGGGGCCACTGACCGGAGACGGTTTCAGGCCCCGAGCCGCAGACCGGCGAGGTAGAAGTCGGCCAGCTGTCGACCAATCTCCTCAGGTGTCGACGAACCCCGCGGTGGCAACCATCTCACTGCGGCCAACATGCCATCGAAGATGGCTCGAACGACCACCTCGGCGTCGATGGAAGCCGAGAACACGCCGGACTCGATTCCTTCGCGAGCCAATTCGATCCACAGCGAGACGTTCTCGGAGCGGCGGGCCTGGATGGCTCGCAACTCGGGGGTTTCGGTGATGTACTGACGGTCATTCAGCAGGATCCGGGCTACAGCCGGCTCATCAGCGATCCAGCCGATGAAGGCACGAATCAGCTGATGCATCGCCTCCGCGGGGTCCGATGCGCCGGCGATGATCCCCGCATCACGCTCATGGGCATCCGACAGCCCATCCACGAGGATCTCGACGACCATCTGGTCCTTCGAAACGAAGTGGTGGTAGAGACTGCCCGAGAGGATGCCGCCCTCCTCCGCGATGTCTCGTACCGTCGTGTGCGCGATGCCCTTCGCGGCAAAGACCTCGGCCGCTATGTCGAGAAGCTCCTGTCGTCTCGCGCTCCCCGACCGGGGGGCGGGTTTGGCGCTGGCCAGGGGGAGATCCATCACCGGCCAACAGTAGCCGAAGGCGATCGCTTGCTTGGGATCGCAGACACCAACCACTGGAGAGTTCACATCGCCGTAGCACGCATCACCGGATGCAGTTCGGGCTTCGGGCGTGCGGCAACGCTCGGCCGAGGTGACCAGAACCAGCCGGCTAGAACCAGTTGTTCTTGTCGACGACGTTGATCAGTGGCTCGCCGGCTGCAAACCGCTGCGCGTTCTCGACCAGGATCGCAGTCCGCCTCTCGTACCAGCCCGGTGCGCCCTGGATGGCCACATGTGGCGTGAGCAGGACGCCGGGCAGATCCCACAACGGGTGGTCGGCCGGCAGGGGCTCGGGGCAGACGACATCCAGGCCGGCGCCGGCCAGGCATCCGGATCGGACAGCATCGACGAGATCGTCGGTCACCACCAGCGATCCGCGGGCAATGTTGCACAGATACGCGGTCGGCTTCATCAGGCCGAGCCTCCGTGCGTCGAACATGCCGACTGTCTGCGGTGTCTCCGGCGCCGTGACCAGCACGAAGTCGGCTCGGGGCAACAACGCATCGAGCCGATCAGCCGGGGCGAGCTCGTCGAATCCTGCCGGCGCCTGCGTGACCCGGGGATCCACGCCCAGCACCGTCATCCCGAACGCCTTGCAGAGGCGACCGGCCTCGGCCCCCGAACCTCCGACACCTACCACCAACGCCGTGCTCGAAGCCAGGTCGATCATTGGTTCGTCCCGCTGCCAGCGCCGATCGGTCTGGTGTCGGAACGAACGATCGAGACGACGGGAGAATGCCAGCACGAAGCCGAGGAGATGCTGCGCCAGATGTTCGTTGTAGATGCCGCGCATGTTCGTGACGACGACGTCGGACTCCAACAGACCAGGGTGGAACCAGTCGGGGCCGAGACCGGCCAGCGGTGCGGCAATCCAACGGAGTCGGGTGGCCGAGGCGAACAGTTCGGGTGGCACCGTGCCGTAGGCAGCGTCGGCATCGACGATGGCCTCGGACGCCTCGGTCGGATCCGAGAACAGCTCGACCCGACATCCTGGCACGGCTCGAGCCAGAACATCAGGCCAGTCCGGCTCGACGTAGGGCGGCAGGAGCACCATTCGGAACGTCACGACGAGATCGGGGCGATCACTCGGCGGAGGCGTCGGCCATGGCTCGCCAGACCTTTTCAGGACTCAACGGCATCTCCATGTGACGTACTCCCAGATGAGAGACTGCGTCGATCACGGCGTTGTACACCGCGGGGATCGACCCAACGGTGCCCGACTCGCCCACGCCCTTGGCACCCAACTCATTCACCCAGGTCGGCGTCTCGAGATGGATGACCTCGAACGAGGGAACCTCCATGGCCGAGATGACCGAATAGTCCATGAAGTTGCTCGTCAGCAGGTTGCCGTCGACGTCGTAGACGATCTCCTCCAACAGGACCTGGGCGATGCCCTGCGCCATTCCCCCATGCACCTGACCTTCGGCCAGCAATGGATTCATGATGGTGCCGGCATCATCGGCCGCCACCAGCCGCAGCAGTTTGGCGGCTCCGGTGTCCTGATCGACCTCGACGACGGCAACGTGAGCACCGCACGGGAAGGTGGGCATCTCGGCGGTGAAGTCGTGGAACTCATACATCGGTTCGACCAACGAGGCCGCCAGATCATCCCAGCCGACGGACACAGCAGGGCTTCCGACCACGTGGAATGCCCCCGTTTCGGAGTCGAGCACGACATCGTCGGCTGCGGCCTCCATCATGTCGGCGGCCTTGCTGCGGGCCTGATCGACCAGTTGCGTCGTGGCGGCCGCAATGGCCGACCCCCCGAGCTGGACCGAGCGGGAACCAACGGTGAGACCGCCCCGTTCGACTTGATCGGTGTCGCCATGGATCACGTCGATCAGATCCATCGGGACACCGGTTCGATCGGCCACGATCATGGCCCAGGTCGTCTCGTGGCCCTGCCCGTACGGCGTGGAACCGCTGATGACCTTCAGGCGTCCATCGGGACCGAACTCGACCGATCCGAACTCGCCGCCCGGACCACCAGCCGTGATCTCGACGTAGACACCGATGCCGACGCCGAGCAGTGAACGGTCTGAGCGATTCCGACGAGCCGCCTGCTCGGCCAGAACCTCGTCGTAGCCGACACCCTCGAGGGCCAGTCGAAGGGCCTCGGGATAGTCCCCGACGTCGTACACGGTGCCGATGCCGGTCGTGTAGGGCTCGGTGAACCTCGGGACAAGGTTCTTGCGTCGAACCTCGGCCGGATCCATGCCGATCTCGTCGGCATAGCGGTCGATCATCCGCTCGATGGCAACGGCCGCCTCAGGCCGGCCCGCACCCCGATAGGCGGTGGTCGAGACCTTGTTGGTGACCACGGTCGTTGCATTGAATCCGACATTGCGGATCTCATAGGTACCGGTCAACATCCGCTGGGTCATGCCGGCCAGCACCGCGCCGATGATCGGGTACGCGCCCGCATCCTGGAACACGTCGAGCTGGTAGGCCGTGATCAACCCGTCGCGGGTGCCGCCGAGCTTTGCGTACTGGATCTGGCCCCGCCCCTGCGGCATGGCAGTGACGTTCTCGGAGCGAGTCTCGGTCCACTTGACGGGTCGTCCGACGGCCCGCGAATACCAGCCGATGATCAGCTCCTCGGGGTAGGTGCGGCTCTTGGCTCCGAACCCACCGCCGACGTCGGGTACCACCACGCGCACCGCCTCGGTGGGGAGCTCGAAGATCTTGGCCAAGAGATCACGGGTCGGGTGTGCGCCCTGGCAGGCCGAATAGTGCACCAGCCGTCCATCGTCGGTCCACCACGCTGCACCACTGCGGGTCTCGATCGGCGCCGCCGTCAGTCGCTGGTTGACGATGCGTTCCGCCACCACCACCTCGCAGTCCGAGAAATCGGCCTGGCCCTCGGACGTCATGCGGCTGAGCACGTTGCTTCCGACGTCGGGGAACAGGACGACCTCGTCGAGGGCCGACTGTTCGACATCGACGACCGCGGGCAGCACGTCGTAATCGACGATCACCAGTTCGGCAGCGTCGACGGCTTGGGCCTTGGTCTCGGCCAGGACGGCCACGATCGGTTCACCCACGTACCGAACGGTGCCGCCGTTGATGAACGGGCGGCGCATCTCCTCGGGAAAGATCGGCAGCACGTTGGGAGCCGACCCCATCGCCTCGATGTCGGCGGGGGTGAACACCGCAACGACCCCAGGCGCCGACCGGGCTTCGCCGACATCGATGCCCGTGATGCGAGCGTGGGCCGCAATCGACCGAACATAGGTCAGATGGACGGCTCCCTCCAGAACGAGGTCTTCCACATAGGACCCACCCACGGTCAGGAAGGCCGGGTCCTCCCGGCGCACGACGCTGTTGCCAAGAATGCTCACGTTTGACTACTCCAAGGGTTGGAAGGAAAGAGAGAAAGAGATCCGTGTCGGCAGGCCGTCCCACCGGGAGCTACGGTTCAGCGAACCAGCAGGACCTTGCCGGTCGTCGCTCGACCTTCGAGATGCTCGTGGGCCACCCGGGCATCGGCCAGCAGGATGCGTTCGCCGATTCGGACGTCGAGCGAACCGTTGCCGACCCAGGCGAACAGGTCGTTCGCCCGCGCCTCGAGATCGGCTCGGGTGGCGGTGTAGTCACCCAAGGTAGGGCGTGTGAGGAACAGTGAGCCGCCTTGCATCAGCCGCAACGGGAGGACCGGTGCCACCGGACCCGACGCATTGCCGAAGGTGACCATCATGCCGCGCCGCTTCAGAATCTCGAGCCCGCGCTCGAACGTGTCGGCCCCGACACCGTCGTACACGACGTCGAGGGGCCGAGGCCCGGCGATGGCCTCGATGGCATCCCCGAAGTCGACGTCCCGGTACTGGATCACGTGATCAGCCCCGGCCGCAGCTGCCAGAGCAGCCTTGTCGGCCGTGCCGACGGTGGTGAACACCTCGGCGCCGCGCATCTTGGCGATCTGGATCAGGAGCAGGCCGACACCACCGGCTCCGGCGTGCACCAGGCACCGATGGCCAGGCTCGAGCGGAAACGTCGACGTCGCCAGGAAGTGAGCTGTCATGCCCTGCAGCATGACGGCCGCCGCCTGCTCGGTGGACACACCGTCGGGCAGGCGCAACGCCCGCTCGGCCGGCACCAGGACAGCCTCGGCATAGGAACCGTTGACGCCGGACCACGCCACCCGTTCGCCAACTGCCAGGTCCGAGACATCGGGACCCACGGCCGTGACCACGCCTGCGCCCTCGTTACCCGGCGTGAAGGGCAGGGGCAAGGGATACAACCCGCCCCGGTGATAGGTGTCGATGTAGTTGACACCCGCTGCCTCCAGTTCGACCCGCACCTGACCCGGACCGGGCACGACGTCGTCGACCTCGATCCACTCCAGAACCTCGGGCCCGCCGGTCGCGGCCACTCGAATTGCCTTCACCACAGTCTCCTTCTTCGCAGCCGACTGGCGACGGATCACATATCGATGGCGTTGCGCGTGGTTTCCACGATTTCCCCGAAGTCGTCGAGCTCCTCGGCCGACAACGTCGCGTAGAAGCCTGCCATGATGCGGGCGGTGATTGCTTCGGCCTCCAGCCGCTGCTCGCGCACCTCGGCCGGGTCTCGGAACGGACCCTTGAAACCCATGGCCTCGGCATAGCCGGGACCGGTCCGAGGCGGTGCGTTGGTCGAAGCCAGGATGGCGTCGAGCGGAGTGATACCGACGCTGATGATGGCGTTGATGTGAGCGGCTCCGCGCATCTCGCGCAGGACCTGAGTCGTCAGTGCCACTCGTCCGAAGACGGTGTCGGGCGCCGGCAACGAGCGCCAACCGGCGAACAACGCTCCCAGAGAGGCCGGGGCTGCGTCGATGATGCGCCTCCCCAATACGTCCAGGCGATCGAGCCGATCGGGGTCGAACACACTCAGTGCGGCATCGCCCCAGCCGATGACGAGCCCCGCATAGTGCTCGGCGACCTCGGCGTGACTCATCCCCGGAGGGAGACCAGTCCATGCCTGCTCGACCAGGTCTGGTGCGACGAAGGCCAGGGCTCCGATCGCGACATCCAGCGGACAACTTCCGAGCACGCCGGCGCGGCCGACGTGTCGGAAGTCATGCCCGTTCTGCATGCCGAGTTCCAGCCCGTAGGTGGTCGTCGCCTCGGCCATCATCCACCCCCGGGTGAACTGTTGCAGTGGCTTGAACGTACGCTCGACCGCCTCGGCTGGAGTGGCCATCAGCTGAAGTTCGTCTCGTACTCGGTGGTGTCGGTGTAGAGGTGCTCGGCCGGCAGCATCTTGGCGTAGTTGAGCGCGCCGTCGATGTCGTGGCGCCACACCTCGTCGGGGAGCTCGTACAGGACCTCGACGCCGTAGCCGTTGGGGTCGGTGATGTAGACGCTGTGGGTCATGCCGTGATCTACCCGGAGCGGATTGGTGAGCGCTCCGTTGCTCTCGAGGAACTTGACCTGTTCCATCCACGACTCCCGATCGGGGTAGGTGATGGCGATGTGGTTGATGGCGCACGAGGTGCCGGCCAGACTCCATTCGGGGTTCTCCGGCATGGAGGGCACCTCGACGAGGGCGATGTCGTGGTGATTCACATCGTCGGTGACACCGCTGTAGAAGCGCATGGTCATGTTCGGGCGATCGTCGCGGGGCTTCAGCTCACCGACCTGTTTGAACCCGAGCATGTCGCACCAGAAATGATGCGACTCCTCGATGTTCCGCACGTTGAGCACCAGGTGGTTGAACCCCTTTGGGGTCACGGCTGCGGTTCGTGTCTTGATCTCTTCGCTCATTCGGGTGTCTCCTGTCTCGACCGATTCTCGGTCGCTCTACCTTATGTTGCACAACACCTGTTGTCAGCCCGCACCGGGCCCGCCGACACAGCTCCTAGAGGGCTTCCAGACCCGGTTTCACCTCGGCTGCAATCCACTCGGGGATGTCGTCCTCCTCGTGGCAGAAATGCTCGAACACCACCTCGTCGAGGCCGAGAGCCCGGAGCTGACCGACATGGTCGAGGAGCTCTTCGACACTTCCTCGCCATGGTCCGTGCCCGGCCGCGATGGCGTCCTCGAGCGAGATTCCCGAACCCTCGGGAGCCATCATGTCGAGGAAGCGCTGCAGCGCCAGGTCCTCGTTGCGTTCGTCGGGGCCGATGGTGGCGAAGATCAGCATCGAACGCCGGATTTCCGCCGGATCTCGCCCCACGTCGGCACAGTGGCGTTCCAGCGCGTCGATGGACTTCTTGTAATCGGCGGGCAGCATCGGGGTCGCGTTCCATTCGTGGGCGTGTTCGGCCACGATGCGCATGGTTCGCCTGGGACCGGTGCCACCGATCAGGATCTCTGGCCGCCCGGGCGGAGGGTGCGGCTTGGAGTTGGTTCCCTTGATGTTGTAGTAGTTGCCCTCGAACGTTCCGTTCTCGGAGTACCACAGCTCCTTCATCAACGCGATGGCTTCTTCCAACCGGTCGTATCGCTCGGTCGGTGCCGGGAAGTCGAGCCCATAGACCTCGTGCTCGTCGGGGTACCAGCCGGCCCCGAGTCCGAGGATGAACCGGCCGCCGCTGAGAGCGTCGAGCTGCTGAGCCATACGACCGACGTTCACCGGCTCTCGAAACGTCACCGGTGTCACCAGAGGACCGAAGCGAAGTCGACTCGTCGTCTCGGCCGCGATCACGAAGGACAGGTAGACGTCGATCGCTTCCTTCTGTTTGCCGTTGTAGTAGTGGTCGGACCGGAACAGACTGTTGAACCCGAGCCGATCGATGAGCTGGCAGACGTGCTTCCAACGATCCCAGGTCAGTGGCGTTGCCTCGCCGATGATGATCCCGACATCCAGCTGACTGCTCATGACCGCTGCTCCTTCGATGACCGACGTTGGCCACAGCATCGCTGCCTGGCCAGCAAGTATCAAGAATTCGCCTTCGGCGACCAACCTAGCGCATGATTGGTGCGCGTTCGAGCGTGATCGAGGATTCAGTTCTACGCTTGCACGACCCACCGATCAGGAGGCCAAGATGCCCGACATCGTCCATTCCAGCACCATCACCCTCGAGGGAGCGCGTCGCGTTCTCGATGCCGCGCTCGCCAAGGCCGAGGAGATGGACCTCCTCTTCTGCATCGCTGTGGCCGACCCCTCGGGCGAACCGGTGATGACCGTTCGCATGGACGGAGCGCCGCGACTTTCGGCC
>ERZ888423.3425-NODE-3425-length-10438-cov-6.049600_pt1 | contig 10438 bp, 9 predicted proteins | sample MGYA00520523_ERZ888423 | MGnify/ENA primary metagenome ERZ888423 (study PRJEB32303, sample SAMEA104408611) | aquatic metagenome | biome: Brackish water; feature: Pelagic; material: water | place: Baltic Sea | collected 2014-06-08T10:24:00 | depth 30,27 m ...
CAAACCCGAGTCGATTCTCTTCAATTAATTCAACTGTCAGGTGTTGTCGTTAACGAAGAAGATTTAACACCTTTGCCGTATACAACTCTTTACGATAGAACTCAGCGAAGAGGAGTGATCTCTGATTATTATGGTTTTTTCTCAACAGTTGTTTTACCCGGTGACACCTTACTTTTTTCATCATTCGGTTTCAAAACTTCGACTTACGTTGTACCAGATACTTTGAGAGATAGTCGCTACTCAATCATTCATGTTATGCAGAAAGATACTGTTAATCTTCCTGAGGTTACAGTTTATCCCTGGCCTTCGCGTGAGGATTTTGCGCGATATTTCGTGAACATGCAACCGTATGACGATGCATTAAGAAGAGCTCAACGCGAATTGTCAGGAGAAACGCTTGCATTTGTCGCTGCTCGATTAGATGGTGATGCATCTTTAGCATATGGAACCGTTTCAAATCAGCGAAACACACGATTATACACAAATGGTCAATTACCTGCCAATAACTTATTGAATCCATACTCTTGGGCCAAGTTGATTCAAGATTGGAAACAAGGTAAGTTATCACGACAATAATAGGAAACAATTTATTTGATTAATAAATTGTTTTAATTCCTTTTTGTTCCAGCGTATGAAGCAGTTTTTTAGAAGACCGAAAAATACTTCTCTGTTTATTTTAGCGAGTTTGATCCTTCTGAATTTCCTGCCATTCCGATCGGTTACGCAGGTTTCGGATAACGTTGGAAATCCAATTGATTTGTTTGTTCGTTCAGATGCTGGTTTTGAGGATTTGTTTTTGATTATTCCTCAACTATTTTTACTGATTCCTTTGACTTTTATGTATTTTAGTAAATCTAAATTAGGACATTTATTATCGGTTCTATTTTCATTTACTTCTCTTTTTCCATTGGCGGTGGTATATTTCGCAATTACGTTCAATTTTGAACTAGATCCACCTTATTTTAATTTTTCACTTGGAATTGGTTATGTTCTATTATGCATTCTAATTATTTTCTTGCACGTTTCCGCAATTGATTTTTATTTTAAAGCAAAAAGTAAAAAACAACTTAATCAAGATTTAATAGATCAATTAATCGGATAACACAAAAAGTATTTTTCCACTGGGTTAGCCAATGCTGAAATATTTAAATTATCTGAGGCTTTACTCAAATCGATAATCTCTCCATTTTTCATCAACATATTTATGTTTTGCTTATGTTGATTGTATGCATTATTGCTTAACACATCCGTATAAACGAAAAATTCAATTTCTTCATCATTTAAATTCAGCTGATTGCGAACCATTTCTTTTTCCAAACGAATTCTGTCTGGACTAAATGGTTCTTTAGCGATTTCGATTTTGAACAAGTTGCGGTTTACTAAACGATTCGCTAAGGCTGAAAGCGCTTTGTCAGAATGATGTTGCCACACCTTTATAGCTCCAAGAATATCGTAATCATCTAAATCTGCGAATTTATCCAAAACACTTGTGTCATTCTTGAAATCCTCTTTTTTAACATCGTTTTTCAAGAAGTACATTAAGGTTGGACTCGCAAATAGTTCATTCCCTTCCTTTACTAGTTGTTTGGCTCTTCTTAGTGTGTGAATTAACATAAACTCAGCGGAAACGACTGTTTTATGCAAGTAAACTTGCCAATACATCAATCTTCTAGCGACAATGAACTTTTCAATTGAATAAATACCTTTTTCTTCAAGAACTAAATTTCCTTCGTGAACATTGATCATTTCGATTAATCGGTCGCTTCCAATAATACCTTCACTCACACCAGTATAAAAACTATCGCGGTTTAAGTAATCTAAACGATCCATGTCAAGCTGACTAGAAACTAATTGATGCAAGAAGGGCTTAGAATGCTTGTTTTTAAAGATTAAAAGTGCATGATCTAAGTCTTCACCAAATTCTTTACTTAACCGTTCAATAAAAAATCCTGAAATTTCTTCGTGACTCACACCACTTACAATATCGTATTCCAAAGCATGACTAAACGGACCATGTCCGATATCGTGCAAAAGAATTGCGATAAGAACTGCTCTTTCTTCTTCAGAGGTGATCTCGTGACCTTTTCTTCTAATGGTTGAAATTGCTAAGGTCATCAAATGCATCGCGCCTAAAACGTGATGAAAACGCGTGTGCAAAGCACCTGGATAAACGAGGTGACTCATACCCAATTGCATAATTCTACGCAAGCGTTGCATGTATGGATGTTCAATCAAATCGAAAATAAACTCGTCAGGAATTGAAATAAAACCATAGACTGGGTCGTTGAAAATTTTCTTTTTGTTATTTCGGTTGAGATTTGGTCGCAATTGAATACTTTTAAAACTTAATCCAAAATTAAAAAAATCAAGCACATGCAAGGCAAAATACTTTGGGCAGATGATGAGATTGAATTATTGAAACCACACATTCTTTTTTTAGAATCAAAAGGTTATGTAGTAGATTCGGTAAATAACGGTTCAGATGCTGTTGAAAAAAGCAATGAAAATCACTATGATATTATTTTCTTAGATGAGAATATGCCTGGTATTTCTGGCTTAGAGGCGCTTGCAAGAATTAAAGAAGCGAAATCGTATGTTCCCGTTGTGATGATTACCAAGAGTGAAGAGGAACATATTATGGAAGAGGCGATCGGTTCAAAAATCGCAGATTACCTTATAAAACCTGTGAATCCGAATCAAATTTTATTGAGTATTAAGAAAAATTTGGATCACGGTAAATTGATTTCACAAAAAACGAATTCATCTTATCAACAAGAATTCAGACAATTGGGAATGCAGTTGAACGGACGTTTAGATAAAGATGAGTGGCTTGAATTGTATGCGAAATTGGTATACTGGGAACTGGAATTGGAAAAAATTGAAGATTCTGGGATGCGCGAAATTCTTGAAATGCAAAAGAAAGAGGCCAATTCCTTGTTTACGAAATTCATTGAGAACAATTATTTAGATTGGTTGAATGACCCTTCGGATGCACCAATGATGATTCATCATTTGATGAAGGAGCGCATTGCACCACTAATTGGAAAAGAAAAAGTTTTCGTTTTGGTCATTGATAATTTACGCTACGATCAATGGAAAGTATTACAACCAGTTTTTTCAAAGTACTTTGCGATTGAAGAGGAAGAAATTATTTATTCCATTCTTCCAACAGCTACACATTATGCAAGAAACGCCTTTTTTGCTGGTTTAATGCCAAGCGAAATTCAAAAGAAGTTTCCGAATTGGTGGGTAACAGAAGAGGATGAAGGTGGAAAAAATATGCACGAAAAAGATTTCTTGGAAGCGAATTTAAAGCGTCTAGGGAAGAATGTAAAATGGTCATACAATAAGATTACCAATTTCGATGCAGGAAAAAAATTGGGTGACAATTTCAGTCAGTTAAAAGAAAACGATATCAATTTTATCGTTTATAATTTTGTTGATATGCTTTCGCATGCTCGAACAGAAATGGAAGTAATTCGTGAATTGGCGGACGACGAAGCAGCATATCGTTCCCTTACTTTATCCTGGTTTGATCATTCGCCCTTATTTGATATCGTAAAGAAAATTTCAGATTCCGGAGCTAAATTGGTGATTACAACCGATCATGGAACAGTAAAAGTGACGAATCCAGTAAAGATTGTTGGAGAAAAGAATACGAATTCCAATTTGCGTTACAAAGTTGGCAGAGGACTTTCTTACAATGAAAAAGAGGTGTTTGTCGTTCGTCAGCCACAAGAGGCTTTTTTACCATCTTCTAAATTTGCTTCTGAATATGTATTTACAGGTGAAAATGACTTTTTCGTTTACCCGAATAATTATAATTATTACGTCAATTATTACGGTAATACCTTTCAACATGGCGGAATTTCCTTGGAAGAGGTTTTGATTCCTTTTGTGATACTCGGTTCAAAAACTAATTAAAGTATGAAAAGAAAACAGTTTGGTTTATTGTCGATTGTTATTTTATGTTTGACTGTTTCTTGTGGTGTTAAAAAGCCAATTAATGATATTGTCTCCATAAAACACGGTACCAGTTTTGGGATGTGCAATGGCTATTGTTATAATGAATATGCATATAGCGAATCATCTTCTGTTAAGTTCAGTAAAGGGTGGGGAAGGACTGATTTATCAAATTATCCAGATAAGTACGACACAACTGAATTTTCAAACAAAGATTGGGACAATCTACTTGAGTTGCTTGATGCTGAAAAGTTTTATGGTTTATCTGAAGTCATCGGTTGTCCAGATTGTGCAGATGGTGGAGCAGAATGGATTGAAATTGTTACAGAAGAAAAAACGGTAAAAGTGACATTTGAGTTTGGAAGTGATGTTGCGGAGATCAATGGATTATTAACTTTTCTAAGAGGTATAGAAAAGCAATAAAATCACTTTTTAATATTCCGCTGTTTGAAAGATTTTGTCGATTGATATTTTGGTCAAAGTTAATTGCGTTTTTTTGTCATAAGTAAGCTTTTTTAAATGGTACTTGAACTTAAAGACACAGCAGATATTCCATCGGTCGCTCAAGAATTTCTTGAGAGTTTTGGTCACAACAAGGTGTTTGCCTTCGATGGAGATATGGGAGTGGGTAAAACGACTTTCATATCGGGTTTATTGACAGCCATGGGAATCAAAGAAATAGATGGTTCGCCTACTTATTCGCTTGTAAATACGTATCAAAGTTCCATGTTTGGTAAAGTTTATCATTTCGATGTTTACCGTTTGAACGATGAAACGGAGGCTATGGATTTTGGTATTGAAGAAATGTTTTACAGTGGTTCAATTTGTTTTGTTGAATGGCCTGAAAAAATCAAAAATTTACTTCCAGATAACACGATTTGGGTGTATATTCGTAAAAAAGATGACAACACCCGCACCATAACTATAGAACAATGATTACAGATCCTGAAATTCTTAAGAAACTAATTCAGCAAGGAAGTCTTTTGCCGAAGGAGGAAATGTTGGAAATTGCCCGTAAAAAGGGTAGTTTGTACATTGGAATTCCAAAAGAAGTCTCTTTTCAAGAAAGAAGGGTCGCACTCGTTCCTGAAGCAGTTTCATTGTTAGTGGCGAATGGTCACCGCGTTAAAATTGAAACAAAGAGTGGAGAAGGAGCGAATTTTACAGACAATGAATATAGTGAGGCAGGTGCAGAGATTTGTTATGATCGAAAAGAAGTTTTTTCGTGTGATATAATTTTCAAAGTTGCCCCTCCATCTGAAGAAGAATTAGAAATGATGACTGGAAATCAAACATTGATTTCTGCCTTGCAATTATCAGTTCAACCCAAGGTGATTCTTCAAAAACTCATGGATAAAAAAATTACAGCAATTGCGTGGGATTATATTCGTGATGATGAAGGAGTTTTTCCAGTTGTGAGAACAATGGGAGAGATAGCTGGAACCACAAGTATGTTGGTTGCTGGTGAATTGCTTTCTTCTTTTTCGACAGGTAAAGGTATTATGTTGGGCGGAATAGCTGGAGTGCAACCAACAGAAGTTGTCGTAATAGGAGCAGGAACCGTAGGTGAATTTGCTACACGCGCAGCTTTGGGATTGGGAGCTTCAGTTAAAGTCTTTGATAACTCATTGTCAAAGCTACGCAGATTACAAAATGATTTAGGTACACGCGTTTATACCTCGGTTTTACAGCCAAAAGTTCTCGCGAAATCTCTAAAACGAGCAGATGTAGTCATTGGTGCTTTGCGTGCACCACTCGGTCGAACTCCTTGTGTTGTGACCGAAGAAATGGTTGAAAGCATGAAGTCAGGATCTGTATTGGTTGATGTCAGCATTGATCAAGGAGGATGTTTTGAAACCTCACGTATTACGAATCACAACGAACCAACTTTTGAGAAGCATGGAGTAATACACTATTGTGTTCCAAATATAGCTTCACGTGTCTCCAGAACGGCATCTTTTGCACTTTCAAATATTTTTTCACCAATCCTTTTAGATATGGGTGATCATGGTGGATGCAAAGATTTGATTAAAAACGACGAAGGTTTTAGAAGTGGAGTTTACATCTACAAAGGAACGTTAACGAGTGAAGTGTTAGGGAAAGTATTTGGATTGAAATACAAGAGCATTGAATTACTCTTACCAGGGATGTGATTCTCTTAATAATTTAGATGAGCATGTTTCCTGCGCTTGATTTACCGAAAGCTCCGTTAAAATTGGTTCGTAAAGATGAACAAGTATTCGTTTGGTGCATCATTCGCAAGAAAAACTTAGTGCTAACTCCAGAGGAATGGGTTCGTCAGCATATCATTCATTTCTTGATTACTACTAAAAATTATCCTCAAGGATTGATTTCTGCAGAAATGGGAATAGAGGTCAATGGATTAAGTCGCAGATGCGATGTCGTCGTTTTTGGGAAAGATGGGAAACCACGATTAATTATCGAATGTAAGGCTCCGGAAATCACTTTGACCGAGAATGTTTTTCATCAAATTGCACAATACAATTTCAAGTTGAATGTTGATTTTCTATTGATGACCAATGGTTTGAATCATATTGTTTGTCAAATAGATCGAATTCAGAATTCTATCAATTATTTGGAAGATATTCCAGATTGGGATGTCATTCAGCGTTGATTTTAGGAAATTTTATTCCGAAATGGAATTCTTATGATGATTTGTTGATATTTTGAAAAATCAAATTGGAACTTACTTCAGCTAAACTTAGCTATCTTTCAACTTAGCTAAGTTTAAACTTTGCAACTTAGATATATTGCTAATTCCCCCCTTTTTTTATTGGTTTACAGCGTTGTTTTTTAATTTGTTTGGGTGAAATTAGTAGCTTTTCAACATCGGAATTTTTCAAAAATGAAACTTTAAAATTTTAGGTGCTTGAAACTTTACAACCATGCAACCATGCAACTTTTCATCCATCTAAAATCGCAACTTTACAACTTTACAATATTACAAGGAATCCCTAATTTTATTGAGTTGTAGCGCATGTTTAACTCATCGTAGACTAAAGTTTTTAATCAAACCTTCTAAAAATCGAAACAAAACTTTTCAGATAAACCTGATTCCATTTTCTAATGTTGAAACCAACCTTAAATCAATCTGTTTTCTCCAACTTGAATTCCGATGTCGTGTGGAAAGTAATTTCAGGATAATCTTGCTGAGCCATCGTCAGTAAGAAGGGTGTTTCTGCCATGAAAACTTGATTGTTGTCCTTGTCTTTTGCGATGTAATTTGCTTTTGCTCGAATGAATGTATCCAATTGTACTTGGTTCGTGGTCGTCATCCAACAAGCTTTGAAGTAATTTTTAGGGACAAAGCGACAATTAGCCCCATATTCATTGATTAAACGATGTTGAATTACTTCAAATTGAAGCATACCAACGGTTCCAACGATTTTACGATTTCCTGGTTGCATCACGAACATTTGAGCAACACCTTCATCTGTTAATTGGTGAATACCTTTGTCCAATTGTTTTGATTTCATTGGATCTAAATTCTCCAATTCCATGAAAATTTCTGGCGAGAAGGAAGGAATTCCTTTGTAAAACATATTTTCACCTTCAGTCAAAGTATCGCCGATTTTAAAATTCCCGGTATCATATAAACCAATTACATCACCTGGGAATGCCTCATCGATAACGCTTTTTTCTTGCGCCATGAAAGAAGTTGGATTCGCGAATTTGAAATTTTTATTCAAGCGAACGTGATGATAGAATTTGTTGCGTTCGAATTTGCCAGATACAATTCGCAAGAAGGCAATTCTATCGCGGTGTTTTGGATCAAGATTTGCGTGAATTTTAAAAACGAAACCTGAAAATTTATCTTCAGTTGGTTCAACGTAACGGACATCTGATTCTCTACCGATTGGAGAAGGTGAAACTTCGATAAAGGTGTCAAGTAATTCTTGAACCCCAAAATTATTTACAGCTGAGCCAAAGAATACAGGTGCAATTTCTCCGGCTAAATATTTTTCTCGATCGAAATCATCATAAACACCATCAATAATGTCGATTTCTTCACGCAGTTCTTCCGCGAAAGCTGCACCTACAAGCTCATCCAATTGAGGATCAGATAAGTCTTTAATGGAAACGATATCATTCGCTTTTTTGGTTTTGCTTGCTTGAAATAAATTCAAGTTATGCTGATAGATATTGTAAACTCCCTTGAAACGGTCGCCCATTCCTATCGGCCAAGTCAAGGGACGAACGTGGATATTTAATTTTTCTTCTAACTCATCTAAAAGGCTAAATGCATCTTTTCCTTCTCGGTCCATTTTATTAACGAAGATGATGACAGGCGTGTTTCGCATGCGACAAACTTCCATTAATTTTTCAGTTTGTGATTCAACCCCGTTTGCACAGTCAATCACCAAAATAACACTATCGACAGCGGTTAATGTGCGGTATGTATCTTCTGCAAAATCCTTGTGACCTGGAGTATCCAAAATGTTTACCTGCTTACCACCATATTCAAAAGCCATAACGGAAGTTGCAACAGAAATTCCACGTTGCTTCTCAATTTCCATGAAATCGGAAGTTGCTGCTTTTTTGATTTTATTGTTTTTAACAGCTCCGGCCGTTTGAATGGCTCCACCAAATAACAATAATTTCTCCGTTAGCGTTGTTTTTCCGGCATCGGGATGGGCGATAATCCCAAACGTTCTTCTTTTTTCTATGGATTCCAGATTCTTCATGACTTGATTATTTCCGGCAAATGCGTTTTAGATATAAAAAGAAAAGGTTGAGTATATGCTCAACCTTTTCTTGGGTGGAAGATGGGGCTCGAACCCACGACCCTCGGTACCACAAACCGATGCTCTAACCAACTGAGCTACAACCACCATTTTTCGTGAGTGCAAATATAGCTAAAATCTCTTTTTAACAAAGGTCAGTCTGATTTTTTTTATCTTTAAGTAGATTTTTTTTTATGAAACTATGAATACCAAGGCATTACTTGTTCGAGAATTTGAGATTAGAGTATTTAATGAATCTTATGAGCGCATTTATAAATGCCTGTCTATGATTGAGGACCAGCACTTATGGAAGCAAGTTCATCCAAACATTCCTAGTATTGGAAATTTGATATTGCATTTGTGTGGTAATTCACGTCAATGGATTCTGTCAGGTCTCGGGGGAAGAGAAGATAATCGAAATAGAGATCTAGAATTCATTGTTCAGTCAAACATTAAAAAGTCAGAATTGGTTTTCCTCTTGGAAAATATGAAGATTAATTTAAAGTATACATTGAACGATTTAACAGATAATGACATCAATGAGAAATATCTTATTCAAGGTTTTACAGTAACTGGTTATTCAGCTGTCTCGCATGTTTTAGAACATTTTTCTTACCATACTGGACAAATTACACTCATTACCAAGTTCTTAACTGGTGCAGATACGGGGTATTATGCTGGACAAGATTTAAACCAGCCAAATAACTAGGATATTCTTTTAAAAACTAAACAAATGTTGTTAATAATATTTGTTGCAGATCATAGGCTGATAGCTAAAGGCCGCTAATTTTGTAAAAAAGAAAAGATGTTAAAAGTAGGCGTTTTAGGAGCAGGTCATTTAGGAAAAATTCATATTCGACTTTTATTAGAGTTAACAGATTATTTCGAATTTGTTGGATTTTATGATCCGAGTGATGATAATGCAGAAAAGGCCATTGAACAATATAATATCAAGCGGTTTGCGACTATAAGTGAGTTGCTAGATGCCGTAGATTGTATTGATATTGTTACTCCAACATTATCTCATTTTGATTGTGCATCGCAGGCATTGCGCAAAAGCAAACACGTTTTTATCGAAAAACCAGTGACCGAAACGGTTGATGAAGCAAGAATTCTAATGGGTTTAGCGAGAGAAGCGAATGTAAAAGTGCAAGTTGGACATGTAGAACGATTCAATCCAGCATTTCAAGCGGCTTTGCCATACTTTAATAAACCAATGTTTATAGAAACGCACCGGTTGGCGCAATTCAATCCGAGAGGAACAGATGTTCCCGTGGTTTTGGATTTAATGATTCACGATTTGGATATTATTTTAAGTGTTGTTAAATCTGGAATTAAGCGAATTTCGGCTTCAGGAGTTGCCGTTGTAAGTGATACGCATGACATTACCAATGCACGCATTGAATTTGACAACGGTTGTGTTGCGAATCTAACAGCCTCAAGAATTTCCTTGAAGAATATGCGCAAATCACGTTTCTTCCAAAAAGACGCATATATAAGTGTTGATTTCCTTACAAAAGAACTTGAAGTTGTAAGAATGGAAGATGTAGTAGGTGAAGCTGATCCATTGGATATTGTTTTCAATTTAGGTGCAGGAAAACCTGTTAAGAAAATCTTTTTTGATAAACCTGAAATAGGTGAGGTCAATGCAATCAAAGAGGAACTTCGTACTTTCGCTGAAGCAATCATTGAAGATAAAATGCCGATTGTTCCAATTGAAGATGGATACA
>ERZ888423.3426-NODE-3426-length-10434-cov-51.035360_pt1 | contig 10434 bp, 10 predicted proteins | sample MGYA00520523_ERZ888423 | MGnify/ENA primary metagenome ERZ888423 (study PRJEB32303, sample SAMEA104408611) | aquatic metagenome | biome: Brackish water; feature: Pelagic; material: water | place: Baltic Sea | collected 2014-06-08T10:24:00 | depth 30,27 m ...
CGCTCCCCTACGCCCCCGTCCTCTCCTTCTTCGCCTCCGCCTCGATGCGGCGGTTGATGTTCCACTGCTGAGCGACCGAGAGCAGGGTGTTGGCCACCCAGTAGAGCACGAGACCCGCGGGGAAGAACGCGAAGGTGACGCTCATCACGAGCGGCAGGATCATGAACACCTTGGCCTGGATGGGATCCGGCGGCGTCGGATTGAGCTTGGTCTGCACGAACATGGCGCCGGCCATGATCAGCGGCAGCACATAGAACGGATCCTTCGCGGAGAGGTCCTGGATCCAGCCCAAGAACGGGGCTTGGCGCATCTCGACGCTCTCGAGCAGCACCCAATAGAACGCGAAGAACACCGGCATCTGGATCAGGATCGGTAGGCAGCCCGCGACCGGGTTGATCTTCTCGCGCTTGTAGAGATCCATCATCGCGCGGCCGAGCTTCTCGCGGTCGTCCTTGAAGGTCTCCTGCAGGTTCTTGATGCGCGGGCCGAGCACCCGCATCTTGGCCATCGACTTGCCGCTCGACTCCGACAGCGGATAGAACACGAGCTTCAGGAGGAAGGTCACGATGACGATCGCCCAGCCCCAGTTGCCGACGATCGAGTGCGCCTTCTCGAGCATCCAGAAGAGCGGCTTCGCGAGCAAGGTCAAGATGCCGTAGTCGGCGACGAGATCGAGCCGCGGCCCGGTGGTCTCGAGTTGCGACTGCAGTTTAGGGCCGACGAAGAGGGTTTCTTTGAAGGTCGCACCGCCCTGCGGCGCCACCGTGGTCGCGGGGCCGGCGACCGAGAGCAGGTACTGATCGTCTTGGGTCTGCAGGCTGTAGCGGTAGGACTTGCCGGCCTCGGGCACGACGGCGGTCGTGAAGTGGTGCTGCATGCCCGCGATCCAACCGTCCGTGATGTCGCGCGCGAGGGCGCGGTCTTCGGCGTCGGTGCGGTCGAGCTTCTGGTACTTGAGGCCGTCGTAGTACGCGGGGCCTTGGAAGGCGTAGCTCTCGACCGAGAACATGCTGCGCTCGACAGGCGGATCGTCGCGCAGGAGCTGCGCGTAGGACGCGGCGGTCCACGGCGCTGTGCCGCGGTTCTCGACATCGTATTGCAGGTCGATGCGGTACTGCCCGAGGCGCAGCACGAAGGTCTTGGTGACGGTGACGCCGGTCGCGGGGTCGCTCCAGGTGAGCGGCACGCGCAGTTCGTCGCCGCTGCTGCCGGCGGCCAAAGAATAGGCCGCCTGCGGCGCACTGAAGAGCGCGAGGTGCGTGGGGCGGGCGCCGCCCGCGCCGGCGTCGCTGAGGCCGGTCTGCAGGGCATAGAACTGCCGCGGGGCGACATTCAGCAGCTGCACGGAGTCCTTCTCGCCCTTCACGCGGGGGTATTTCAGAAGGTCCGCGCGGACGAGGGCGCCGCCTTGCAGGCTGATCTCAAGGTCGAGCACATCGGTGGTGACGCGCACAGTGCCGGGGGTGGCAGAAGCGGCGGGCGTGGCAACAGGCGCCACCGCGGGCGCAGGCGCAGCAGCAACGGGCAAGCTGCCGCCGAGCGGCGTGGGCGCAGCAGCCGCGGCGATCGGCGCAGGGGGCGCCGTCTGGGGGACGCTGGCAGCAAGGGTGGTCGCGGAACCCGGCAGCGCACCGGGCGCGGTCGGTGCGGCAGCTTGTGCGAGCTCCGTGGCGGTGGGCGGCGGCGGCAGCTTCGGCGCGAACTTGCGCTCGTAGGTGTCGTAATTGATGTACAGCGCCATCACGAGGCCGAGCCAAAGGAACATGCGGGCGTTGGTGGTGGTCACGGGGTCTCTCGGGCTGCGGGCACAGGGTCACTGGTGTAGCACTCGGCGCGGGCGAACGGATGGCAGCGGCCGATGCGCTTGAGGGCGAGCCAACTGCCGCGTGCGGCGCCGTGGGTCTCGAGGGCTTCAAGCGCGTAGTGCGAACAGGTGGGGTGATAGCGGCAGCTCGTGCCGAGCCAAGGGCTGAGCACGACCTGGTAACCGCGGATGGCGGTACGGATCAGAGCGCGGGCGGCGGACATGCGTGGACGGCCTTGTTCCAAAGTGATTCGAGGCTGGCTCGGATCTGCGGGGCCGGTGCCGTGCGCACGCCGGCGCGAGCGCCGACGATGAGGTCGGCTGCGGGCAGGCGGGCTTGGGCAAGCCGGAATGAGTCGCGGATTATGCGACGAAGTCGGTTACGCGCGACGGCATTTCCGACGGTTTTTGCGGCGAGCGCCACGCCGAGGCGGGGATGACCCAAGCCGTTCGGGCGCAGGACGAGTGTTAGGAGGGTGTCGCCGACCCGCCGACCTTGACGAAAGGCGGTATCGAAGTCGACTTTACGGAGTACCCGGCGGGAAGGCGGAAAACCCGCGGGGGCTCCCGGGGGAGTGGCCATGGGCTGCGCCCTTGTCGGTCAGCAGATCAGCAGATCAGGGGATCAGCCTCTTCCGGCCCTTGGCGCGGCGGCGGGAGATGATCTTGCGGCCGTTGGCGGTGGCCATACGCGCACGGAAACCGTGGGTGCGGGCGCGGCGGACCTTGCTGGGCTGGTAAGTGCGTTTCATGGCGGCTTGATCGGAAAAAGGTCGCAAAGCGTACGCAGCAGGGCTTTAGGTGTCAAGCCGCAAAAGGGGTCAAAATGAAGATATCCACAGCCCTGCGAGGCGGGTATTCTTGCCGACCCCTCTCACGGCACTTGCAGACACGCCCGTGGATTCACCGCTCTGGACCCGCTGCGCCCAAGTTCTCGCTGCCGAATTGCCGGAGGCGCACTTCAACACCTGGGTACGCCCGCTGCAGGCGCTCGAGAGCGACGGCACGCTGCGCTTGCTCGCGCCGAACCGCTTCGCGGTCGATTGGGTCAACGCGAACCTGCTCACGCGCATCGGTGAGTGGCTACAAGCCGAACACGGTGCATACGCGCCGATCGTCACGGTGCTGGTGGGCGAACGGCGCGATCCCGCTCCCGCGGCGAAAAGCCCAGCGGCAACGGCGTTGCCCGCCACCGCACGCGGCTTCGGCAAACCAGCTGTCGGCATCGTGATCGGCGCGCGCCTCAATCCCGACACCACCTTCGAGACCTTCGTAGTCGGCAAGAGCAACCAGCTCGCCAAGGCCGCCGCGCAGCAGGTCGGGGAGAACCCGGGCACCGCCTACAACCCGCTCTTCATCTACGGCGGTGTCGGACTCGGCAAAACCCATCTGATGCACGCGGTCGGTCACGCCATCCAAGCACGCAAGCCCGACGCGCGCATCGCCTATGTCCACTCCGAGCGCTTCGTCAGCGACATGGTCAAGGCGCTGCAGCACAACCAGATGAACGAGTTCAAGGCGGCCTATCGTTCGCTCGATGCGCTGTTGATCGACGACATCCAGTTCTTCGCCGGTAAGGAGCGCTCCCAGGAGGAGTTCTTCCACACCTTCAACGCGCTGCTCGAAGGCCAACAGCAGGTGATCCTCACCTGCGACCGCTACCCGAAAGAGGTCGATGGGCTCGAAGAGCGGCTGAAATCGCGCTTCGGCTGGGGGCTCACGGTCGCGATCGAGCCGCCGGAACTCGAGACCTGCGCGGCGATCCTCAAGACCAAAGCCGAGGCGACGCATGTCACCTTGAGCGACGAGGTGGCGCTCTTCATCGCCAAGCGCATACGCTCGAATGTGCGTGAACTCGAAGGCGCGCTGCGGCGGGTGATCGCCCATTCGCGCTTCACCGGCGAGCCGATCACGCTCGAGTTCACCAAAGAATCGCTCAAAGATCTGCTCGCGCTGCAGGCGCGGTTGGTCACCATCGAGAACATCATGCGGGTGGTCGCCGAGTACTACAAACTGCGGGTCGCGGACCTGCTCTCACCGGGGCGCAGCCGCTCGCTCGCCCGGCCGCGACAGGTGGCGATGGCCCTGGCGAAGGAATTGACCCGCCACAGCCTGCCGGAGATCGGCGATGCTTTCGGCGGACGCGACCACACCACCGTTCTGCACGCCTGTCGTCGCATCAAGGCGCTGCGCGAGGAAGATCAACGCATCGCCGAGGACTATCTGAATCTGTTAAGAACCCTGACAGCATGATGTGAGTGTCCTGTGGATGTTTTCGGGACGAGAAATCATTCACAATCCACCCACAGGGGATGCACGGGTCGTGCACGGGAAGTGCCGGCGGCGCGCAGGATCCAAGGTACTGAATTCAGCGGTTTTTCTGGGGTTTTCCCCATATCCACCGGCTCTACTATCGCTACAACATCTGGATATAAACCACTTCTGAAACTATGAAACTCACAGCCACCCGTGAAGAGATCCTCGGTCCGGTCCAGAACGTGATCGGTGTCGTCGAACGGCGTCAGACGATGCCGGTGCTGTCCAATGTGCTCCTGAGCGCCAAGGACAACCGCCTGAGCGTCACGGGCACCGATCTCGAAGTGGAGCTCGTCAGCGAGGCCACACTCACGGTGTCGGCACCGGGTGAGGTCACGGTACCGGGGCGCAAGTTGCTCGACATCCTGCGGGCGATCCCCGAGGGCACGAATGTGACCCTCACGACCGAAGGCGAGCGCATCGTGGTGCGCGCCGGGCGTAGTCGCTTCACCCTCTCGACGCTGCCAGCGGCGGAATTCCCGCTGGTCGAGGACATCCAGGCGATGCAGGTGCTGAAGCTGCCGCAGAAGGCCTTCCGCACCCTCATCGACAAGACGCACTTCTCGATGGCGCAGCAAGATGTCCGCTATTACCTCAACGGGCTGATGCTGGAATCCGAAGGCGGGCGTGTTCGTGCGGTCGCGACCGACGGCCATCGGCTCGCGATGTGCGAGGCCGCCCTCAACGAACGCGTCACGGGCAAGCAGCAGGTCATCGTGCCGCGCAAGGGCGTGCTCGAGCTGCACCGGATGCTGGGCGATGGGGAGGGCGAAGTCGAGTTTGCGCTCGGTACCAACCACGTTCGCTGCCAGATCGGCGACATTCGCTTCACATCGAAGCTCATTGACGGCAAGTTCCCCGAGTACTCGCGCGTCATCCCTGCGAACGCAAACCGCATTATCGACGCAGATCGTGAAACTTTGCGCCAAAGTCTGCACAGAACGGCGATTTTGTCGAACGAGAAATACCGCGGCATCCGCCTCAGCATCAAGCCGAACCAACTGACCCTCCAGGCGCACAACCCGGAGCAGGAAGAAGCCGAGGACCAGATCGAAGTCGTCTACGCCGGCGAAGAGATCGAGATCGGCTTCAATGTCACCTACCTGCTCGAAGCGCTGTCGGTCATCGAGACCTCGCGCGTGAACATCGCACTCACCGACTCGAACAGCAGCTGCCTCGTCACGGCGGCTGAGGCGGACGGCGCCAAGTATGTCGTGATGCCGATGCGGCTCTGACCACCGCTCGGGCCACAGGCGGTCATCGCACATGGCCTTGGCAGAGCTCCATCTGCTCGATCTGCGTTGCATCGAGACCGCGCGGCTCGAGTTCGGCACGGGCATCAACCTGATCTACGGCGCGAACGGCGCCGGGAAGACCTCGCTGCTCGAGGCCGTGTTCTTGTTGGGTCGTGGCCGGTCCTTCCGTAACCGCCTCAACGAACGGTTGATCCGCCACGGCCAAAGCGTGTCGCGAGTGGTTGGCAAGACGCATCCCGCACCCCAATCGAGGGCGGATGGCTCGCTGACGGCCTCTGGCGCGATCCATACCCTGGGCCTTGAGATCCGTCGCGAGGGCAGCGAGAGCGGCGGCACGATCGCCCGGCTCGATGGCGCCGCTGCCCGATCGATGGCGGAACTGGCCTTGGCGTTCCCGGTGCAGGCCCTGGACCCGGACGCCCACAAGCTGATTGAGGAGAGCGCGGCCCGCCGACGGCGTTGGCTCGACTGGGCAGTGTTCCACGTGGAACATTCCTTCGCCGGGGCCTGGTCCCGGTATCAGCGGTCGCTCCAGCAGCGCAACGCGGCGCTACGCAGTGGGTCCCGGGAGGTGGGGGCTTGGGAACCGGAGATGGCGAGGGAAGGGGAGAGCCTGACCGCGAGCCGTGAGCGGGTGATGGTCGCGCTGCAACCGTACTGGGCCGAGATCTCTGCCGAACTCGTCGGACTCGACCTGACGCTCGGATTTCAGGCGGGCTGGGATCGCAGTGCCTCCCTCGCGGATGCCTTGACCGCCTCGACCCCCCGCGACCGCGAACGGCACACCACCACCACCGGACCCCATCGCGCCGATGTGACCTTGCGGTTGCGCGGCAAGTTGGCCCGTGAGGTGCTCTCGCGCGGCCAGCAGAAGCTCGCGGCCGTGGCCTTGCACCTTTGCCAACTCGAATACCTCAAGCGCGAGCACGGCCTGCTGCCGACCTTGCTGCTGGATGACCCGTCTGCCGAGCTCGACCAGGATCGCCTTGGCCGGTTCATCCGCCGCGTCCAGTGCCTTGAGACCCAGATCATCGTCACCGCCCTGGAGCGCGACACGCGGCTCTTCGGCAGCCCCGACCGAGTGTTCCACGTGGAACAAGGGAGAGTGGAGGGGGGGTAGGGGACGGGCTTGGGCAGGTCAGGCGACTTTGCGGCCTAAGGGTTTGATGTCCGCCAGCGCTTTGGACTTCTTCAGGGCCACCCGCGCCTGCCACAAATCGTAGGCGGTCTGCTGCGCAAGCCAGAGCTCCGCCGCACCGCCACGGTCCCGCCCGAGCCAGCGCTCGATGCGCAGCGCCATCGCTGGGCTGATGGCTGCACGGCCGTTCAGTATCTTCGAGAGAGTCGTCCGATCGACCCCCAGCTGCACCGCAGCCTCGTTGATCTGCAGCCCCAACGCGGGCAGGACATCTTCCCGCAACGTCAGACCGGGGTGGGGTGGATTGTGCATCTGAGTCATCGTGGTGCCTGTTGATTTGGCTCAGTGGTAGTCCTGAAAGTCGACGAAAACGGCATCGCCGTCCTCGAACGCGAAGGTGAGACGCCAGTTGCCGACCCAATCGCGCCGCATGGCCCGCAGGGATGGCGGCTGTGCTGCCCGAGCGGAAGAACCGTTCGATTCCTTTGTGCTTGAATGACCTTATCACCCCGAGATCGTAGCGTCTAGCGCCACTCAAAACCCAGTCGCATATCTTGTGCGATCATCGATAAATACAGGCATTCATGCGATACCTACCATCTATGAAAAGTTGCACCGATGGTATGATAAAACCATCATAATCGTGCAACCTGAGGGCTTCCCATGACCACCGTCCGCAAGACCATCACGCTCACCACGCACCAGGACGAATGGATCAAGGCACAGGTCGATGCGGGCGGCTATACCAACGACAGCGAGTACATCCGCGACTTGATCCGCCGTGAACAAGAACGCGGCACGGAGATCGGCGCGATCCGCGCGGCGCTAGTGGAAGGCGAGCAAAGCGGCGAACCACGCCCGTTCGACGCACTGGTTTTCAATCAGCGCATGCGTGCGAAACACGGGAAAAGGAAGCCCCAAGACCGAGGGTGACGAGACCTCTCCGCCCCCCCCTAATCAGGTATACTTTCGTATCGAATTTCAGGCGCTGGATATGACCGAACCCGAAGTCTACGACTCCAGTAAAATCAAGGTCTTAAAGGGACTCGACGCCGTACGCAAACGGCCCGGAATGTACATCGGCGATACCGACGATGGCACCGGCTTGCACCACATGGTGTTCGAGGTCGTCGACAACGCCATCGACGAAGCGCTCGCCGGTCATTGCGACCGCGTCATCGTCACGATCCACGCCGACGAATCCGTCACCGTCGAGGACAACGGCCGCGGCATCCCGGTCGACATCCACGCCGAAGAAGGCCGCTCCGCCGCCGAAGTCATCATGACCGTGCTGCACGCGGGCGGTAAGTTCGACGACACCTCCTACAAAGTCTCGGGCGGCCTGCATGGCGTCGGCGTCTCCGTCGTCAACGCGCTCTCCGAAGTGCTGCAACTCACCATCCACCGCGATGGCAAGCTCCACCAGCAGGAATACCGCTTGGGCGAACCGGTCGCGCCGCTCGCCGTCACCGGCACCAGCGATCGCACCGGCACGAGCGTGCGTTTCAAGCCGTCGCCGGTCATCTTCACGCACATCCAATTCGACTACGACATCCTCGCCAAGCGCCTGCGCGAGCTGTCCTTCCTCAACGCCGGCGTGCGCATCGATCTCACCGACGAGCGCGACGGCAAGGTCGAGACCTTCGAGCACGAGGGCGGTCTGCAGGAGTTCGTCGCGCACCTCAACCGCTCAAAGAAAAGCGTCAACTCCCGCGTGTTCTGGTTCCGCAGCCAGGAAGGCTCGATCGGCGTCGAAGTGGCGATGCAGTGGAACGACACCTACGCCGAGTCGATGTTCTGCTACACCAACAACATCCCGCAGAAAGACGGCGGCACGCACCTCTCCGGCTTCCGCGCCGCGCTCACGCGCACGCTGAACGACTACATCGAAAAAGAAGGCATCGCCAAGCGCGAGAAAGTCCCGACCACCGGCGACGACGCGCGCGAAGGTTTGACCGCGATCCTCTCGGTCAAACTGCCCGATCCGAAGTTCTCCTCCCAGACCAAAGACAAACTCGTCTCCTCCGAGGTCAAGGGCATCGTCGAGACCGCGCTCGCCGCCAAGTTCTCCGAGTTCCTGCTCGAGCACCCGAGCGAGGCCAAGGCCATCGCCGGCAAGATCATCGACGCCGCGCGGGCGCGCGAGGCCGCGCGCAAAGCCCGTGAGCTCACCCGCCGCAAGGGCGCGCTCGACATCGCGGGCCTCCCTGGCAAGCTCGCCGACTGCCAGGAAAAAGACCCGTCGCGCTCCGAGCTCTTCATCGTCGAGGGCGACTCGGCAGGCGGCTCCGCCAAGCAGGGGCGCGATCGCCGCACCCAAGCGATCCTGCCGCTCAAGGGCAAGATCCTCAATGTCGAGAAGGCGCGCTTCGACAAGATCATCGCCTCCGCCGAGGTCGGCACCCTCATCACCGCGCTCGGCTGCGGCATCAAAGACGAGTTCAACATCGACAAACTGCGCTACCACAGCATCATCCTGATGTCCGACGCCGATGTCGACGGCGCCCACATCCGCACGCTGTTGCTGACGTTCTTCTACCGCCAGTTGCCGATGCTCATCGAGCGCGGCCACATCTACATCGCCCAGCCGCCGCTCTACAAGGTCAAGCGCGGCAAGCAGGAGGTGTACGTCAAGGACGACACCGAGCTCAACGCGATGCTGCTCAACTCCGCGCTCGAGGATGCCGCGTTGCATGTCAACGCCAGCGCCCCCCCGCTGCGGGGCCCCGGCCTCGAGTCGGTCGCCCGCCACTATGTGGAGGTGCAGGCCATCGTCGCGCGCTGGTCACGCCGCTACGACGAACGCGTGCTCGAGAACCTCGTGTCGTTGCCGGTCATCACCCCCGCCGATTTCAGCCGCCGCGAGTGGCTGCAGGGTTGGGTGGATGCGCTCGCCGCACGGCTCGACGCCACGGGCGACGGCGCCGCGCGCTACGAACTCGAACTGCAGCCCGCGGGCGAGGATGTCCCGGCGGCGCGCCTGCAGATCACCCGCACCGAGCACGGTAGCCGCTTCGAGCGGTTCCTGCCGCGTGATTTCTTTGGCTCTGCCGAATACCAACGCATCGCCGCGTTGTCGCGCACCCTCGAGGGCTTGATCGGCGAAGGTGCGTTCGTCCAGCGCGGCGAGACCCGTCGCGAGATCGCGAGCTTCCGCGAGGCCATCGATTGGCTCTTCGAGCACGCGCGCAAGGGCCAGACCATCCAACGCTACAAGGGTCTCGGTGAGATGAACCCCTCTCAGCTCTGGGAGACCACGCTCAACCCCGAGGTGCGCCGCCTGATGCAGGTGCGCATCGAGGACGCCATCGCCGCCGACGAGGTGTTCACCACCCTCATGGGCGAAGAGGTCGAGCCCCGCCGCGATTTCATCGAGAAGAACGCCCTGTCGGTCGCGAACCTCGACGTCTGAGGTCGCGCTTACAGGCGGTGGGTCAGTCGCCGCGCCGCTGGCTCAACGCAAGCTGGCGCGCGAACGCCAGATCGTCCGTGGTCACCCGCAGCCGCCGCGCGATCGAGCGGGCCACGGCGCGGTAGAACGCCGCGGCGCTGACCGGATTCCGGGCGAGCGATTCCCGCAGCTGCGCCGCATCCACCTTGATGAGTTCACAGCGTTCCGCGGCCGTCACCGTCGCGCTGCGCGGCGAATCGTCGACCAGCGCGAGTTCGCCGAAATGGCTGCCGGACCCGAGCATCACCACATCCGCATCGCCGCTGTCTTTCGTGACATGCACGCTGCCCGTGCGGATGAGGTACATGCCGTCGGCTGGCTGCCCCTCGCGGCAGACATCCTGCCCCGCGTCGATCACTGCCGTGCTGGCCGCCTGCGCGACCACCGCAAGGGTGTCGGCGTCGAGATCCTTGAAAAGGTAGATCTGCTGTAGCGCTTGGGTCGGAAGGGTCATCGACGGGCTCCCCAG
>ERZ888423.3427-NODE-3427-length-10433-cov-6.665928_pt1 | contig 10433 bp, 11 predicted proteins | sample MGYA00520523_ERZ888423 | MGnify/ENA primary metagenome ERZ888423 (study PRJEB32303, sample SAMEA104408611) | aquatic metagenome | biome: Brackish water; feature: Pelagic; material: water | place: Baltic Sea | collected 2014-06-08T10:24:00 | depth 30,27 m ...
CCTCGCTACAGAGAGCTTTTAAACGATATTTTTAATCGCAAAATACTGGCTGATGACTTTTCAATTTACTTGCATCGTCCCACGGCGACTGACGCCAGTTTTGCGCCGCCTAACTGTGACAGTTTTTATGCGTTAGTTCCGGTACCCAACCTGCAAGGTAATGTTGACTGGAACAAATCTGGCCCAGACTTAGCCGAGCGTGTGATTGACGCGCTAGATAAAACGACACTGCCTGGTTTGCGCCAAACGATTGTGAGCCAGTTTTATATGACGCCAGTTGATTTCGAAGACCGCTATCTGTCGCCAGATGGAGCTGGTTTTTCAGTGTCACCATTATTTAGCCAATCGGCTTGGTTCCGCTTCCACAATCGGGGTGAAGGGCCTGCCAATCTATTTTTAGTCGGTGCTGGCACCCACCCTGGTGCTGGGCTACCCGGCGTGTTGTCGTCTGCTAAGGTAGTTGATCGCCTACTTCCTGCATGCTCCTAAATTGAACACTAATGCCCCTAACTGATGATCAAGCCATCGCAGTTTTAAAGTCTAACGGCAGAAGTTTTTACTTCGCAAGCAGGCTACTGGGCCCAACATACCGCATTAGAGCTTCACGCTTATACGCTTTTTGTCGTTATGTCGACGATTTGGTAGATGAAAGTACTGATCCGTTGCGTGCATCACAAGACATCAATATTCTTAAGGTTTCCTTGAAAGAAGGACACTCAACACAGCCTTGTGTATCAAAAATGATTGCTTTGATGCAATCTCTATCAATGCCCGAAGAACCGGTGATGTCACTTATTACAGGTGTTCAGTCAGACTTGTTACCCCGTAGCATAAAAGAAGAGGCTGAATTGCTTCATTATGCATACGAAGTAGCTGGCACAGTCGGTTTGATGATGTGTTTTATATTAGATGTGCGTGACACGCAAGCTTGGCCTTTTGCGATTGACCTCGGTATTGCCATGCAATTGACAAATATTGCCCGCGATGTAGGAGAAGACGCCGCTAAAGGACGTGTTTACCTGCCGGCTAGCTGGTTAGGTGACTTGTCTGCAACTGACATCATCGACCCTAACTCAGATCAACAAAAAACACTGCAGCAAGCAACTCAACGCATTTTAAAACTGGCTGATGTGTACTATCAAAGTGGTCTAGCCGGCGTGCGTTATTTACCATGGGGTGCACGCTACGGTATTGTTGTTGCGGCTATGGTGTACCGTGAAATTGGTGAAGTGGTAGCCGATTCAGGCTATGCCTCTTGGAAGCAACGTGCTGTCGTTCCACATTCACACAAAGTCTTATGTGCGACTAAAGCGCTCACAAACCATGCATGGAGATTTTTATCAAAGCGGAAGTCTGTCGAGCATGACCCTGCGCTTCATCAAGCATTACAAAACTGCTTTGGTGTTCAAAAAACGACCAATGTATGAGTTTGATTAAACAGGTTGATTTAGCGATTCTAGGTGGTGGCTGTGCTGGCTTATCACTGGCCCGAGAGCTTGCTAAGCACGATGTTAAGCAATCAGTTGTCATCATTGAACCCAGAACAACGTACCAAGACGATAGAAGCTGGTGCTTTTGGGCACCCGCTCAACACGCGTTAACAGATTGGGTCAGTTGTGCATGGCCGCAATGGTCGTTTGGTCAACACAACCAGCTTAAGCAGTTTAAAAGTCACGTTGATTTTCTGTATCAGTATATTCGTTCAGGCGATTTCTACCAAAAAAGTCAGTTAGCCATTCAAGGCTGTTCAGCCATAAATTTAGCGCTGGGACAAACTGTTCAAGAGGTTTATTTAGAGCCAGCAGGTTGGCGGGTTGCCACGAACTCAACCACCTTCATGGCGCAACAGGTTATTGATACACGGCCCCCGCCCTCAAGCTTGGTTCAGCAGTCAACGCTCATACAAAGTTTTCTGGGAGTTGAAATTCTATTTGATCAACCTACCGATATTGATGTGACTCAAGTTGAGCTAATGACCGATATGCGACTGCTCGACGGTGAGTTTTGTTTTACCTATCTGCTGCCGCTTAGTGCGCAACAGCTGTTGGTTGAGGTGACTGTTTTTGCAAAAACTCGCCCCACCCAAGCAGACCTTCAGATTGAACTTGATAAATTGCTACACAAGCGCGGCTGGGCTCATGCACACATCGTTCGTACTGAATATGGCAACCTGCCTATGGGTTTACCCAATGGGGCACCTTCAACTTCACCCCAGCCCATACGAGCCGGTATGGCAGGTGGTGCCCTGCGACCTTCATCGGGGTATGGTTTTTTACGCATTCAACGCTGGGCTGAGTTGTGTGCCAAACAGTACGTTGATAACGGTACGCTTTTGCCTCAAACCGTATCGGGGTTTTTAATGCAGCAAATGGACCAGATTTTTTTACAGGCTCTTCAAAAAGACTCCGCCCTCGCCCCCGTTCTATTTGACAACCTGCTGAGCCAAACCAAACCTGATCGATTTATTCGCTTTATGAACGACCAAGCTTCTTTACTTGATTGTTTACACATCATCGCCCATGTACCTAAAATACCTTTCATCAAAGCACTACTTGCGCGTCAACGCTACGCTCTATGATGCAAAACACAACCTCGTCACAGCCAACCCCTTCCAAGATCGAACGCTTGATTTTCCCGATCGTGGCTTTTTCAGTGGCTGTGTTGTGGATGCTATTGCCCGATTTGATTTCACCTACTGTGCAAATTTATGGTTTAGCTGTTCTAGTGATTTTTTTAGGCTTGCCACATGGGGCGCTTGACCCTTGGGTAGCTGAGCGTGTGGGCTTAAGCCAAACACCCCAACAAGCAGTACTGTTCAATTTGGTTTACCTGCTCATAGCTGCCCTAGTCGTCTTAACCTGGGTGTGGCTACCCGTCGCAAGCTTAATGGTTTTTTTAGCGATAAGTGCCTGGCATTTTTCTGGTGACTGGGCATTCGATATGAACCGCTTGTTAAGGCTTTGCGTTGGAATGCTGTTGATATTAATGCCCATTGCCTTTCATACCGAAAACGTGGCATTCATCTTTACACAGTTGTCAGGTACTGGCGGTGGTGTACTGGCCTATGAGTTGGCCATGCCTGCTTGGGCAATCGCAAGTGCCATGGTGTTACTGATTTCTATCACGAGTGTTCAGAGGCAGTGGTTATCGGCATTTGAATATGCAGGGTTGTTAATACTGGCTTACGTGGCTTCACCACTTGTTTACTTTGCTTTGTACTTTTGCTTGTTACACAGTCCGCGTCATTTGGCAGGTTTGTTTCGATATGCAAACCCCAAAGAGCACACACGCTTGTTACGTATGGCACTGATTTACACAGTATTCACCTTAATACTTATGGCCGCCCTTTATTTTTTATGGTCAGATTTACCAGTCGATTCTATGATTTTAAGATTGGTCTTTATCGGGCTTGCAGCCGTTACCGTGCCTCACATGATGCTGCTTGCGGTGTCAGATTTTCGGGTTAAACACTAACGGTATGTCACCTGACCTCAACACTCAGCCAAAGGCTCGCTGGAGTGTACTTAGTCTGCTAGCGTTCTGCCTATTGCTTTCAATGACCACTTGGTTTTCAGCAACCGCGGTTATCTCTCAATTAAAAGAACTATGGGGTTTAACCCCCACGCTCTCAGCCTGGCTCACGATTGGCGTGCAAGTCGGTTTTATGTTGGGCGCTGTAGGCTCAAGTGTATTTGGGCTTTCGGATTTGATTTCTAGCAAAAAACTCATGATCTATGGTGCAACAGGATCGGCATTAGCCAACGCTGGCATCCTTTTATCGGATGGCGTGTGGAGTGCCATTTGTTTGCGTATTTTAACGGGGGTATTTTTAGCTTTGGTTTACCCCCCTGCTTTGAAACTCATTGCCACGTGGTTTACACGCGGGCGTGGGTTGGCTTTAGGTGTATTAATTGGTGCGCTGACACTGGGTTCGGCATTACCTCATTTCGTCAATGCCGTAGGTGGCTTGCAGTGGCAACTTGTTATCATCGCAACCTCTGTCGCAACTGCTTTGGGCGGTTTACTTGTCTGGACATTTATTCATGAGGGGCCCTTTCCCTTTCCACGTGCACCCTTTAACCTAGGGCGTATTCGACAAGTCTTTCAAAACCGAGGCGTCGTGCTTGCGAGCATAGGCTACTTTGGTCACATGTGGGAACTGTACGCCATGTGGGCTTGGTTCTTAACGTTTGCACATATGTCGCTTGCCGCGCAGCATATTGGTGGGGCAAGTGCCGCTTCGTGGCTCACGTTTGCAGTGATTGCTATCGGTGCAATCGGTTGCATTGCTGGGGGCTTAATGGGTGATCGATTGGGTCGAACCGCCACAACCAGTATCATGATGGGTATATCGGGGTCGTGCGCCGTGTTGGCTGGCTTTTTATTTGACGGGCCATTATGGTTACTGATCGCAGTCAGTTTAATTTGGGGTTTTACCGTCGTTGCCGATTCGGCTCAGTTTTCAGCTATGGTAACGGAGCTTGGCGACCCAATGTATATCGGTACGGCGTTAACGATGCAATTGGGTTTGGGTTTTATGCTAACTGTGGTGACGATTTGGATATTGCCGCTCGCGGCTGCATACTGGCATAGTTGGCAATGGGTATTTTTAATATTGTTACCCGGCCCTGCGATTGGCGTCATGGCGATGCTATATTTGCGTCTGCTACCCGAAGCCAAGTCAATTGCGAATGGCCTGAAATGATTTTGAAAATATCACCACCAAACGTTGTGACCTGTGAGTTAAATGATAGAAATTTAATGTCTGTCGTTTGGCTTGTTTCGCGGTTTCCACCGTTCAATGCTTTTTCATTTGGTCTTATGGTAGAAAGACTTTACGAGCAGTTACTATTGAAAAACAATGTTGCTGTTGTTAAAGACGGGAAAATTGTTGCTTACAGCGGCTGGATTTTTGTAGATGAACACGACGCAGATTTGTGGTTGTCAGAAAATCAGACAGCGTTACCCACTCAAGTCATTGATGGAAACGCAGCAATCGTAACGGTTCTTGTCAGCCAAAACAAAAACCACCTGCTGCCGCTCATTAGAGGCATATCAAAAAAATGCTTGAACAAAAAAGTTTATCGCAAACGCATCTTTATTGATGGCAGATCAAATGTATTGCGTCCACCCATCAAAGGCCATACGCTAGATTAGAACAACCCCTTAACATTGCGCTGACTGATCGACCTTGAGCCTAAGCGTTTTCACCTGAAACAACGAAAGCACGGTGGGAGTGACTCCAAACGATTTTGTGTGTTTAGTTCATTGTTTATGATGCTCAAGTGATTACGATTTTTTATTAAGTACCTGTTTATCAAGCATGATGCGTAAGCCTAAAGAGCCAGAGCCATTTTTTAATGGGCTTTTACGGAGGAAAATTTCTACAGAATTAATTTGATCGTAACTCGCGCACGCTTGTGCAATACAAGTTAACAAACGTTCCTGTGTTTCATAATGGCAGTCGCTTGCCAAGCGCTCAATATCAGCAATAAGAGGGTCATAGTCGAATACGTGTTGCATGCCATCTTGCTCAATCAATACATACTTCGGGTCAATCGAAAGCGTGAGATCAAGCAGATGTTCTTTGGGGGCAATTTCACCCAAACCAAATAACCCGATCTGGGTATTTATTTTGAAATTTTTTAACTCAATTGTGGCTGGGCTATTCATATTAAGAATTAGATTAAATGCGTTCTGTTAATTGTATAAAAGATTATTTAAAGAGCTTTTGTATAGAAGGTCTAATTCGCAAAAAACCATTGTAAAAAACTTCCATAAGTTCAGTCATACCAGGCAATTGACCGAAACGCCCAAGCCATCGCCAGCCCGGCATGGTAAGCCATAGGGCGACAAATGCTGCTGCCCCACTCAATAAGTGCCCATCTTTTGTTCGAACATGAAATCGCGCCATAAAACGTGCTTGTTCTTCAGGACTCATATTTTCATTTTTTGCACTGACATCTAACCAACTGACTGGCTCGAGTGGTGAAAGTGACTGATAAATACCGATTTCTCGACGACACAGTGGACAAGCACCATCGTACATAACCGTTAAATTTTCACAAGATGATTTAAGATCAGGATTGGTTTTATTTTTCATATTATTAAAAAACGTAAATTAGGCATATAAACATACAAACATACAAACATACAAACAGCTTATGCGCATAACGCCTCACAAACTAAGATGACCATGATGTTATGCAGACATTAGCAAAAAAATCTGAATAAATATCACGCATATGTTAGAGTTTTTTAAACAGATTCAACGTAATGCCTGAATATCGTATGTTAAACCCCGCATGTCAAAAGGCTTCTCACATGAAAATAACCGCCACCTCCTCTTTTAAACGCTTGACGGCTAAGTTAATGTGTTTCGTTTTTCTTTTAAGCGCCAGCGCTGCTCCTGTTTTAGCTTGCACAACCTTTAGAATTCAAGCCCAAGATGGTTCATGGATAACCGGGCGGTCAATGGAGTTTGGCATTAACCTTGACAGCAAGCTGATGGTTGTGCCGGTAGGCTATGAACTCGCCATTCGCTCACCAGACTTTAAAGTGCTTAAAACATTTAAAGCTAAGGTCGGTTTCGTGGGCTTGAGCACACTTGGTTTTGACATTTCAACTGATGGCATTAACGAAGCTGGCCTATCAGCTAATGCTCTGTTCATACCTGGCTTTGTGAAATACCCTGCGTTTGACCCTAAGGCCAACCAATCCGTTGACAACCTCAACTTAGTCAATTGGGTTTTAAGCTCATTTAAAACGGTAGCAGAAGTTCGCGAAGCCTTACCTTCAGTGAATGTTTTCACAGCAGCCGTACCACAACTTGGCGATCAACCCTTGCACTGGTCTATTCGTGATGCGCAAGGCGCTTCAATCGTAGTCGAGTATGTCGATGGCGAATTAAACATTCATGACAACCCTTTAGGCGTTTTAACAAACTCACCTAACTTTGACTGGCATATGACCAATCTTAGAAATTATTCTAATTTAACAAGCGTCAATGTTGATGGCTTTAAGCTGGGTTCTGTTCAAATTGATCCGATCGGTCAAGGCAGCGGCCTTATGGGTTTACCAGGTGATTACACGCCACCCAGTCGTTTTGTCAGGGCTACAGCATTAGCATATACAGCCCTTCAACCAAAAACAACTGATGAATCAATCAACTTAGCTTTTCATATTTTAAATGCGGTTGATATTCCTAAAGGGGCAGTCGCCGGTCGCACACCCGCTCAAAACGGTCAACCGGCCTCAGTTGAGTACGACTACACCCAATGGGTCACAGTTTACGATTTGAATCAGCGCGTCGCGTTTTACAGAACGTATGGTGACTTAAACATTAAAAAACTTGACTTGAAGAAAACAAACTTCACGGGCGATAAAATCACTTACATTCCGCTAAGTAACAAATTAGTAACTCAAGACTTAACGCCAAAATAGATAATTCATCATGATCGCTCAGTTTGGTATAAGGCTTAACTGTCGCAGCCAACTTAGCTCAGTGTTTATTAGGCTTGCGATAATAACCTTTCCTCACATGATACTGAGTGCTACAGCACATGCTCGGCCTAAGCCAAATGTTTAATTATTAACCGTCAATCCTCCCCCATACGAGCTCATTTTTCTTATCGATTTGATGCAACAATGAGTCAGGCTGAATAAAACTTTTTCACCAATATTATGGCCATGCTCAACTAAACAATTGTTCGCTCTTCGCAGTTAAAATGTTTGCATTTGGTATTCATCGCAACACAGTACCTCAATAACAGTACCTCAAAGTTAGTGTTGCACTTCAATTTTGAACTTAACAATTAGGAAAATTTATGTTTAGCCACATTATGCTGGGTGCAAACGATTTAGAAGCTTCAAGAGATTTTTATGATGCCGCCTTAGGAACGCTAGGGGTAAAACCGGGAAGCTTTAGTCATAGTCGATATTTTTATCGGGGTGCGGGCGGTGTTTTTGCTATTACAAAACCTATTGATGGCAAAGAGGCCACTCACGCCAACGGTGGCACCATTGGTTTTGTTGCAAAGTCAAAAGATGATGTCGATGCCTTTCACGCGATTGGCGTGGCGCACGGCGGGCACTCTTGCGAAGGTGACCCAGGTTATCGCGATGGTGTAGCCGGCACGATTTACATAGCTTGGCTTAGAGACCCAGCGGGTAATAAAATTTGTGCCATGCATAGGCCTGCAAAATAGTTGCGTGCCTATAAAGTGTTTCACGGCCTTTGAACTCGCTTAGCCAGATAGTTAGTTGGCTAAGCGAGTAATAACAAACAAGTTTATGAAGCTATTTTTTCTAACTGAGTGATGCCTGCCTCAAGAGCGGTAGCCTTGGCTTCTTCGCCCATATTCAAACCTTCAGCGTACACAAACTCTACATCTGTGATGCCCAGAAAACCTAAAAATACGTTGATGTAACCCGTTTGGGTGTCATAAGGCGTGCCTTGGTAATTGCCACCACGTGTGGCAACCACATATACTTTTTTGCCAGTCACCAAACCCACTGGGCCGGTCTCGGTATATTGAAAGGTCTCGCCAGCACGGCCAATATGATCAAAATATGCCTTAAGGTTTGAAGGTATGCCTAAGTTGTACATGGGCAAGCCCAACACAATCACATCAGCCTCTTTAAGCTCTTTAATCAGCGCATCTGAATAAGCGACAACTTTATCCTGTTCTTCAGTTCGAGCTTCAGGTTGCGTTAAAAAAGACATGAATCGTGCTTCATCTAAATGGGGCACGCCGTCTTTTGCGAAATCTCTAACGACAACATCAGCATTTGCATTTTTTTTAACTAAATTTTTAACGAACTTGTCTGTCAATTGACCCGAGTACCCACCAGCCGTAAAAATGCTTGATTTAATATGTAGAATTTTGCTCATCGTTTTTTCTCTTAAAAATAAATAGGTATCGTTGCTTAGGTTCTGACAACCGTGCGCTCTTCAGCATACGATGGTTGTTTTTTACGTCACTTTAAAAAATTTCTTTCACTACCTGTAATGCACTGACTGTTTGATTGATATCTTTTTGGCTTAATTTTCCGAATGCTCTTTCTAAATACAGCATGTGCTCTGGGAATATGGTTTGAAATAAAACATTTCCAGCCTCTGATAGACCGATTTGATAACTGCGCCCATCTTCTTCGTTCGTAAACTTTTCAATCAAACCCTTACCTTGTAAGCGTTCTAGTACACCCGTTAACGTTCCCTTCGAGACTAGCGTTTTTTCACCGAGTTCTTTGCAGGTCATTGGAGGTTGATTGCCCAGTGTTACCAAAATATCAAATTGAGTCATCGTCAACCCCTTTTCTTTAATGTGGGTATTTGAGTAATGCTCAAAAGCTTGATACGTTGAGACCAGCTCTTTCATCAACAATTTAAATGTCATGTGACATCTCTTTAATATAGTTCGTATACGTACAATTTTAGTACGTATACGAACTATATGCAAGGACCATCACTAAAATTTTTTACGATACAAACATTGAGTTGAATAAAAAACATAGCGGGTCATTGTTTAGATAGATAACTCAGCGCCACCGCCTCAGCGACCTTTATGCCATCTACGCCTGCTGATAAAATTCCGCCAGCATAACCCGCCCCTTCGCCCGCAGGGTATAAGCCTTTAACATTCATGCTCTGAAAGTTAGCGTCTCTCGTGATGCGCAGAGGTGAAGAAGTTCTGGTTTCAATACCTGTGAGCACGGCGTCTTTAATTGAAAATCCCTTGATCTGCTTTTCAAAAGCAGGAATGGCTTCTCGAATGGCTTCAATGGCATAAGCGGGCAAGCTGTCAGCCAGATCGGTCAAATGCACACCAGGCTTGTAAGACGGCATCACACTACCGAATTCAGTTGAAGGTTTACCCTCTAAAAAGTCACCCACCAATTGCCCAGGGGCCTCGTATGTTGAGCCGCCCATTTCATAGGCCTTCGACTCTAGAGCGCGTTGAAACTCAATGCCAGCCAAGGGGCCACCCGGGTAATCTTCTGGTGTAATACCAACCACAATGCCAGCATTGGCATTTCGCTCGTTACGTGAATATTGGCTCATGCCATTGGTAACCACACGATTGAGTTCAGAAGTGGCCGCCACAACCGTACCGCCTGGACACATACAGAAGCTGTAAACAGAGCGGCCATTGCTGGCGTGATAGACCAACTTGTAATCTGCTGCGCCGGTATATTCGTTTCCGGCATGTGGACCTAAACGGGCTTTGTCAATTAATGACTGTGGGTGTTCAATGCGAAAGCCAACCGAAAAAGGCTTCGCTTCCATAAACACACCCGCATCATGTAACGCTTCAAAGGTATCGCGCGCGCTGTGCCCCAATGCAAGAATGACGTGATTAGCTGCCAAGTCTTCATGCCCTTCTATTTTGACGCCTTTGATTTGATCATTTTCAATATCGAAGCCAATAACT
>ERZ888423.3432-NODE-3432-length-10411-cov-11.619737_pt1 | contig 10411 bp, 3 predicted proteins | sample MGYA00520523_ERZ888423 | MGnify/ENA primary metagenome ERZ888423 (study PRJEB32303, sample SAMEA104408611) | aquatic metagenome | biome: Brackish water; feature: Pelagic; material: water | place: Baltic Sea | collected 2014-06-08T10:24:00 | depth 30,27 m ...
CCGGCCTCACCATGATGACCGGCGGACTACCGCACAGCGACACGCTGACACGGCGAGACGTCGACGGAGCAATATTCCTGCTGGACACGGACACAAGCGCAGCTTACGACAACGATGTCAATCAGTACGAAATCCTGTCAGAAAAGGAGTTCAAGGCAGCACTAGCAACAGCCACGGCCGCCGAAAACAAACGCAGGCAGATGTCACACAGGGAACAACAGCGGACGCACCAGACAGAGCCGCAGGCGTTCTTGGTCGAGGACATTGAACAGTTCCTCCCAGGCCTTTCCCCAAAGGCGGAACGGGCATTACGCCGGGAGCGTCAATCTGCTCAGTCTGAACTATTCTATCACCAGGTGCAGCAACCCACAGACCTGACATACTGGCACGGGAAAGGCACCGGCAGCCGCAATCACCAGCGACGAGCCAACAAGGCCAACAGCGCGTCACGTCCGGACAGCACTGACTCCGACGGCAACCTTCCAACCCTGGGCAAGGGGTCCCTTCGGCGCAGCGAACTACCGGTACAACCGGACCGCAGCAGCAGCACCGGGGTAGGCGCTACCACTGCGGCAAGGGCTGGAGAACAGCACAGCCAGCAGCGGCCCACCCCGCTGACCCATCCGAGATCTACCGAACCCGAAAGAGAGAAGTGGGAAAGAAGACAAGGCAACACGAGGAACCTGCCCACAACGTCTGACGACACACTGATCGGCAACACCCAGACGGCAGACCACGGTTTCAGCAACTTCAGCGACAACGACAGGCACGTCATGATGACGGCGACTGTCAGTACAGCTGTCGATGGGGCACGCGCGCGCGATCACGCGCGCGGCGACCCGTTCGGATCGCATGAATTTCAACATATCCAGGATACTACCGAACTTGCAAAACGAAGTTCTAGTTACTCAACTGGAGACGAAATTTCAGTGTACACAGCCGTACCGGGACCCTCCGAGATCGAAACTTCAGAGAATAGACCCTCTGAGATCGAAACTTCAGAGAATCAGAGAGCACTGACTCAATTTTTGGGCCAGTCCGGCTCGACAGCTCCAGCGGCCAAATATGGACTACATCAAGCAGGCAGTGTACACGACCATACGGACGGACGTACGGAAATTCAGACCTTCAGGAATGCAGCCAGAGAATCAGAAGATCGGAATTCGGTACTTCGAACTTCCGGCAATACGGATACGGCTGGGTACACCACCGGACACGATCAATCGAGTGACACACAGTTGACGGGCACTATGCTAGCACTAACCGATAAGGGGCGTGCACGTTACCTAACCCGGTCGGTGAGCGCCAACGAGGAAAAGGAACGCGAGGAGTTCAAGCAGTCGTTCGCCAAGATACAAGAACAGACGCTCCCCGAAAGCGAAATCAACACGCCACACCCGGGACAGGCATTCCTAGCCAAACAAATGCTACAAAACACGAGACGTTGGAAATGTCTCAGAGAAATGCAAGAAGCAACGGTCATGGAATCGGACGATCCGCTGGTCATCGAAGACAAAGAAGGCGACCACGGACCACCTCCGAACCGCAGCTACAAGGTACCGAAACATCTACTTGGGCAACTTTCGGAGTTCATACAAGACCTCCTCAAGAAAAAGTTCATCGAACCTGTGCCACATGGTAAGGGTGGGAGAGCATGGTACTCTCCCATCCTCATTTTGAAAAAGCCCAACGGCAAAGGCTACAGATTCGTGGTTGACCTACGGGCGGTCAACGCGAGAACGAAAGCGGTACATTACTACATGCCAGACCAACATGAGCTCTACGACCGCATCAAGCATTCAGCTTACCTAAGCATGCTCGACGCACGAAGTGGCTACTTTCAAGCGCCACTGGCCGAAGAGAGCCGTTTCAAATGCAGTTTCAAGTGCGAACTCGGATCGTTCAGATTCAGAGTACTACCGATGGGATTGATAGCATCGGCGGCGTACTTTCAACGATGGATCGAGAGCAAACTCGACCGACACGGAGTGCTCTACCGAAAGGTTAGTAGCACCTCCACGGATAAGGACGTGTACATCGACTCGGACGGAATGAAGTGTCGCGGCTTTGTGTGCATTTACTTGGATGACCTCGTCGTCTTTTCCAAAGATGCACAACAACACCGCCGACACATCGAACGACTTTTCGATGTACTCTCCACGGAGAACATTTTCCTCAACACGGAGAAATGCGAACTATTTTGTAAACACATACGATATTTGGGCGCCATCGTGGGATCGGGCAAGCTCTACATGTGCCCACAGAAAGTATATTCTGTGATCAACATGCCGCTACCCAACGAAGGGCAAGACCAAATTCGAATGTTTCTAGGACTCACGGGTTACTACAGACGCTTCATCAGTGACTACGCCGAAATGGCATTGCCACTTATGGAGTTACTCAAGGACGGCGTCGACGTCAAGAAGGCATGGACGAGCAAACACACGGATGCCGTGAATAAGCTCAAGCACACGATATGCTCATATCCAATCCTTCGTCAATATGACCACACGAAACCAATCGTGGTCGTATCAGACGCGAGTGACTACGCCATTGGAGGCGCACTCATCCAATACTACGGAGACGACCCGTGCGCGGTAGCGTACGTGTCGCGACGGCTAAGTGCCGCCGAAAAGAACTATAGCGTCCAAGAGAAGGAATGCTTGGCGATCAAGTATTGCTTGGGCAAGTTCAAACACTACGTATTGGCGACCAACATAACCGTGAAATGTCTATCCGACCACCAATCGCTACAGTACCTGACGAAGGGACATCCGATCAACGGACAAGCGGGCGGACGGATTGCGCGTTGGGCACATGAGCTCAGCGGCTACGACTACAAAATCGAATATCTCCCAGGGAAGAAAAATGTCGTGGGTGACATTTTGAGCCGACTTATATCAGCTGAGGACGCGAGTTCAGAGTCAAACCGACCACGCGACACATCCGACTCGCTAATCGCTATGACACCAGAAACTCAACGCGCTTCGGCGATGTACTACAAGGCATCGAACCACCTACTACACGAGGAGCGTCGGAACAACCCACCAGAGGGTAGTATACACCACCAACCAGGTGCCGCCGACACCAACAAACTCCTCGAGGGTCTATATGAGATGGAACACGAATCCGTCTTCTTCATTGGCGCGTCATTCGGAAACGCTATCATCAAAATCGAGAAGCATCACTACATGCGATGCCCAGACTTCGCACTGATATTCCAGGCGTTATCCAAGGCGACGGACCAACAAGACCTACACGATGAAATTACCAAGGGATTGGAGATGAACAACGTTCGCACGGCTTACGAGGGCAAGAAGACATTGACTCCGTCAGTGTACAAGCCACCGCCAGAAGTCATGCAACAATACTCCATCCACAATGGGCTACTATACCGGACTTCGACCGACTACACCGACCGGCTATGCGTCCCCGACACATCCACATCAACGGATGAGGGCGAGGAGACACTACGCCAACAATTTGTGAACCATGTGCACAACAACAGTCTACACGTACATCTCGGACAACAACGAACGATCTACGAGGTTAAACGACGGGCGACATGGCCACACATGACGGTGGACGCCAACGACATCATTTCAAGATGCGACCAATGTCAACGGAACAAGACCAATCGAAAGCGATATCAAGGACCGCTACAAACGCTATCAAAACCGATCCGACCGGGGACTCACTATTCGGTGGACTTTGTCACACCACTACCTCGATCGGGACACAAAGGTTACGATCAGCTATTCGTGATCGTGGACCGGTACAGCAAGTTTACTTGGCTAATACCGACACACACGACGGCGGACGCCAAAATCACGGCCGAACAATTCATATCGAACGTGGTATACACTCACGGCATCGCAACCGAGATCACGTCCGACCAAGACGTACGATTCCGACACGAAAACGGATTTTGGCAACGATTTTTCAACTTTATCGGAACGTCCTTGATACTTTCGTCCGCGCGGCACCAAAATACTAATGGAACCGCGGAACGGCAAATCGCGCACGTCGAGGAACTAATGCGGATGGGAATCAACTACCAACAAGACAATTGGGTTTCCCTACTACCTCGAATTCAGTTCACCATGAACACGACGATCGCGGCGCAATTGGGATATAGCCCCTACTTCATCGAACGCGGCCGACAACCAAGTTTACCACTTGATGTCGACGTCGCAACAAGACAAAATCGCGAGCCACCGGAAAACACAAAGGATTTCACTTACCGGATATGGGTGCTCGACGATACTCTACGAGAACGACGACAAGCAATCGACATTTGGCGAGCTAAACACGCGGACCAACGACGGCGTCACGTAGACGAACGGATCCAGGTAGGATCCATGGTGTGGCTATCCACAAAGGACATCACGCTACCATGGGACAAGGAACGACGCACAAAGAAATTGCGACAACAATATTACGGACCTTTCGAAGTGCTACAACAAACTTCGCCAGTCAGTTTTCGACTGAAACTACCTGAAGCATCACATCTGTTTCCGATCTTCCACGCGAACCTACTGCTCCCCGCTTCGGATGTGAATAGGCACGGAGAAAGGCGACAGCCACTCCCTGCCGTGTCCCCAGAGGACAGCACATACGAAGTGGAAGGCATATTGGCGAAGCGTGTGACGAACGGAGGAAAAACAGAATACCTCGTACATTGGAAATCATACTTGTACGAAGAGGCCACGTGGGAACCAGAGGCAAATCTCAGCGGGTGCAACGACCTATTGCTCAAGTTCGAAGCCAAATATGGGCACGATCAACTACAGCACGCAGGTACACCCGTGTCCACAAAACGGGCTTTGGAAATCGCCAAAGAAGCGAGCAAAAAGAAACGCAAAAATGCGAACACGACTTCCAGCTGAAGAACTATTATGGGTTATACGTACAACAACGTATCAAGACATGTCCGGGATGATCATCCCTATATTTCGGCTACCCGGGATACACGATTCCGTGAGTAACGATACACACAAAAATACTCAAAATTGGTACAAGATACCATCAATAACCGACGAGAGCGGCACAAGCCCGAACATCGACGGTCTGGGTCAATTTTGGAACCCCAGGACACGCCTGGTGGGGGGGCGTCATGCCTAGCTACTCAAGTACGGTATAACACAATAAATATGGAGTAAAGTGTTAGGGCCTTGCCCCTCGACACAAGGTGTGCCGAGAACCATCATCACGCTACACATCAAGGTGCCGAAGGCACGACGCGTGAAGACGGAAGGCAACGACTACTCCAACATTACCCAACGGTAATGTTATCATCTTCGATCACGTAAGCAACAACGCTTACGTAAGACGCACCATCTAGAACCATATAGGTTCGCTCTCTTGTGCTACACTAACCAACGGCACTAAGCACGGGAGAGATGTCTCTACCCATATGCTAGTACCATGCGTATGTAGGTACTACGATTATTCCATCGGACGCTCGGCGACGACCGCGCATTTGCAACTTGCAAATAAAGCTCGGATTACCAAGTTGCCGGATCGCGGCCGAGCCGCGGCCGGAATGGCGGAGATGACGAATCTAGGGAATGGTATAAAAGTGAAGATGTACTAAGTGTTCAAACCAATAATAGAGAAGATTCAACTCGAGCGTCAGAATCCTAACGCGTATCGAATTGTATCGAATATCCGGTACCTCCAGTACCGATCCAAAAGTACCGAACCCGCGTCAGAATCCTAACGCGCTGGAATCGATCAGCTCATACTAAATCCTCAAACCGTGCGTCAGAATCCTAACGCACTGTGCACGGATCAGCGGAATCGATTCGTACTCGGATACTGGACGATACTAGGATCAGTACCGATATGAAATAGTACTAGAATATATATAGATCCTATCTGGCAATAGCGCGGAGTACCGCCCGGAATCGCGGACGCGCGCCGTACTAAATTAGTACTGCGCACATCCCAACCGCCGGGTCGGCCCATAGCGAACACCAGAACCAGAGGACAGACACCACACCTCTACATCCTCATCGGCGCGGCTAGCTGGCCGGACTGGGCGCACGTTCCGTGCTCTGACACCGACCTGGCCAGCCTAGCCTACTCCGGCACCGACGGCATGGCCTCGACGGGCAAAGGCATGCTGGGAGGCAAGGGAGGCAAAGCGTAAGTGAACTCACTAGACACAACGCATAACGTGGTAGCTACAGCGGATTGTTTATTTTTTTTGAAACAACCACACACTCCAGGGCTGCTCCAGCCGGCATCTTTGAGAACTGCGCAGACATCGGCGATCTCCCGAAAATTGAAGACGCTGACTTGCAAAGCTTAGTGGACAAGGCGGAGCAGCAGGGCCAAACTTTTACGTACGACTTCGACGCCGAGCAGCGAGAGCATCTCGCAGGCGAAATCAGGTTCGCCGTTCTCCTCATCAAGGAGATCGGAATTTTTCTGAACGAGCTGCTTCAGGCCCAGGACATCCTCGACAACGGCTCGGTGCTCATCGTCTCCCGCAACACCAAGTCGTCGCGGGCCACCGACAAGCAGAAGGCGGCCATCAAGGAGAGACACCTGCACGGCAACAAGGAGCTGTCGCAGGCGGTCGAGTTGGTGCTGAAGCTGATCGGAGCGACACAAACCGTCAAGCACCTCAACGGCCAGCCGGAGACCAAGCACCTCCGACACCTCAAGCCGGGCGCCGCCGACATCCCGAAAGTCTTCAGCGCGGGAAGCTCGGGGAGCCCGCACAAAAGCCGCAGCCGCAGCAGCAGCCGCGGCCGCACCAAGAACAACAGCCGCAGCCGCAGCCACAGCAGCAACAGCAGCTGCAGCAGCAGCAGCAGCCGCAGCCGCGTCAGCAGCTGCAGCAGTGACGAAGAAGTCCTAGGCGAACAGCTCCAGGACCTGCACATCAAGACAGTCAAAGCCGAGGCGGTCAAAGCAGTGCAGCTGCACTTCGCATCGCACCAGTCGACCGCAGCGATCCTGGGCGAGCGTCTCAAGGCCGCCGAGGACCAGACCGAGGTCCAGAAGCAGAAGATCTGCGAGCAAGAGAAGGAGATCCGCACGCTGCAGAAGCGAGTCGCCACCGCGGACGCGGACCTTCGCCAGCTGAACCAGTTCCTGACGGCCCCGCGCAGCATCGAAGCATACCCGCTCAGCCCGACCGGCATCGACGCGCTGACCGACACGGCTCCACCCGGCACCCCGGACCAGCTCGCGAGCAGCAAGAAGCGGACCCGAGACTTGACGGAGCAGCAGTGAAGACCAGTAACGACACAAGGACGCGCGAAGACGCACGGGTTCAACATAGGCGCAGCCAGCGCGTAGACCGTGTGTTGGTAGTGTGTCAGTCAGTTTATTTACAAAAGTACAGTTCAGACACGAACAGAAAACAAACTGACTGTATTGATGCCGACAACTCGCAGAGGAGCAGACTCCTACCCAGAAGAAGAACAAGAGCAGCAGCAACAAGCAGCTCCTGCAGCAGCTGCAGCACAGAATCAGTCGCCAGCAGCGGCTGCAGCAGGCGAACAGTCACCGCCACCTTCCAGTTCAAATTTCAACACACCCGCACACCGTGCAGCCAGAGCGGCGGCGCGGATGAGCGAGGCAGATTACGAGGCGTTACACGCCTGCCCTGACGAGTCGTTCATCTTGCGTAGCCTGCAAGACAGAATGGACGCAGTGGCACGGGAACAACAGAACAGCTTCCATCAGCGACGACTGGAAGAACAACTTCAACGACAGAACGAAATCAGTGGCAGTGCTACAGGTGGTGGTCGCAGTGACTTCTCACCGCGGGAACGGACACCGAAGATCCCGAGAGCACTCGAATTCCCTGCAGTACCAGCAGCAATCGTTTTCAAGGGAACAACAGATTACAGAACGGTTGAAGATTTCAAGGCAGACTGGGAGCAAAACGCACTTTACGTGACAGACGACTTTAAGTGCGCGCACCTACTTACAGCGTTGTCCGACGCAGTCCGAAACAACTTGACGGCGGCCCTGAAAACATCTCAGTTCAACGACGGGGCAGGCTATCAGCAACCACAGACGGCGCCGACAGCAACAATACTGAAGTGGCTGGCAGAAACTTACGACAAGCCGGACCATCTGTACAGATCGATTCAACGTTTTCACGCGCTCAAACAGCGGCCAGATCAGTCACTGGAAGATTTCCTACGGGCGCGCGACAAGATGACCAATCAACTCACCAGACACGGCGTCATGGTCGACGCACAGACGTCGAAGACGATGCTGGTCAGTGCCGTGCTCGAACCAATCCGGCTGGACCTGATGAGGGAGAAGGCATGGTTTGACATGGACGAACAGGCAATCATTATGAGTATGAAGACGAAACAGTTAGCTGTGAGCACAGCCGGACGGAACGCACATTCCCGCACGGCACATCACAGCGGCGGTCAGCTATACGCAGCTACGGCACAGCCGCGCAGACAACAGATGATGGCAGCCGCAACACGGCAGCCGGCAGCGAAACGGCAACATCTGATGGTGGCAACGGCACAGCGAACGCCAGGAGGCAACGTGAACAACCAGAACACGAACGCGCCGAACCGTCACCAAAGTTTCGACCGCGAACACTATGTGCTCGCGATGCGCGACTCACCGCAGCCGCATCAGAGACAAAACTACAGACGGCCCGGGAATCAAACCCGTGGACCGTCCGTGGGGCACAACAGAGGCCCGATCAACAGGAACAGGAATTACAACCTGCGACAGCAGCAGCAACAAAGACTTGGATTAAAACACATGAGACAGTACTACCATCCCAGCGTTTGGTCGCAGCGCGTAGACGAGAGAGGGCGAGTCAGGCCGACAGCCGCCCCGTACATACCAGCGAACCGGAAGCTCTACAGCTCCGACGTTGACGGTCAGGGCAGGAAGTTCTGCATCGTGTGCCAGAAACCGCATCATGACCTGACCACTTGCCCTGTTGCGCACGCGCGATGGAAGCAGCGGCTCAGTCAGATGTCGGGGGCATAGGATGTAGAGGGTTCGATGCACACACTGTCAGCTCACTTCTGTATGCTTAAAGCAACAGATGAGACCGGCAGTGCGGCACCGAACCCGCATGACTCACCACAACTCGACAGCGCGACTGCGATGGACATGGGAACCGACAGCTCGGGAGGGCAGCCGGATCAGTACTTAGCTCAAAAACAGTGGGCAACCAAGCAACAAGACATGAGGAGACACAACCTCAACGTGGCGGAAACCAGGTCACAACGGAGAGCAAAGACGATAGCAGATCCGAAAAATCCTACGCGAAGACAAGTCAACCGGCACACAGAGCACCAAGAAGCACTGCGAACCGGACAGTCGAAGCGACGAAAGCAGGGCTACACGGCAGGACAACCACTGGGACCGTGGCAGCCAACCGGTGGAAGTGCAGGCCGACCTACCCGGCAGGCGACACAACCACCGTCAGTTTTTCTACAAGAGGGCAAACACCCTCCACGCAAGTGCGGCGACTGCAGCAGGTGGTTCACGCCGATACCGTGCCGCAAACACGAAGGCAAGATGACAGAATACTGCCAACTATGCCGGCCACTAGCGCCCCAGGCGCAGGATGGAGCAGCAGCGGGCGGCGCACCAGCAGTCGAGGACAACTCGCAGATGATCTTCAGGGTCAACGTGGCGAACGAAAGAGGCCGTGCACTGCTGGACAGTGGAGCCTCGATCGACTTCGTCGACCGTAGATTTGTAGAGAAACTGAAACCAAAACCTAATAAGATCAAGCAAAACGCGCAGATCACGTTAGGCGACAACAGTGTCATTAAAAGCACAGAGGCGTGCGAATTGACACTAGTCATCAACAACAAAAGCATGCAAGGCGAATTTCAGGTGATAGACTTACCGGAAACATTCCAGATAATCATGGGGATGCGTTTCCTCCGGAGACACGACTGCAGACCAATCCTGTCACAGCGGACAGCATCGTTCAGACCGGACAGCACAGGCGACACGTTCGTGGCAGCCGGCCTCACCATGATGACCGGCGGACTACCGCACAGCGACACGCTGACACGGCGGGACGTAGACGGAGCGATATTCCTGCTGGACACTGACACAAACGCAGCATACGACAACGATGTCAACCAGTACGAGATTCTGTCAGAGAAGGAATTCAAGGCAGCACTGGCAACAGCCACGACCGCAGAAAATAAACGCAGGCAGATGTCGCACAGGGAACAAGAGCGGGCGCACCAGACAGAGCCGCAGGCGTTCCTCGTCGAGGACATCGAACAGTTCCTCCCGGGACTGTCTCCGAAGGCAGAAAGGGCATTACGCCGAGAGCGTCAATCTGCTCAAACTGAACTATTCTATCACCAAGTGCAGCAACCCACAGACCTGACATACTGGCATGAGAAGGGCACCAGCAGCCGCAATCGCAAGCTGCGAG
>ERZ888423.3433-NODE-3433-length-10408-cov-6.980392_pt1 | contig 10408 bp, 9 predicted proteins | sample MGYA00520523_ERZ888423 | MGnify/ENA primary metagenome ERZ888423 (study PRJEB32303, sample SAMEA104408611) | aquatic metagenome | biome: Brackish water; feature: Pelagic; material: water | place: Baltic Sea | collected 2014-06-08T10:24:00 | depth 30,27 m ...
ACGGACACATCGGACTGGGCTCACTGCAAGCCCGATTCGACGCGATGGGCGGAGAACTGACCATCCGTTCGGCTCCCGGCACCGGCACCGAGGTCACCGTGACCTCGCCACCGGAGCCGCCTACCCCCCCAGCCAAGATCCGCCGTGCCGTCGAACATGAACTCCGTCACCCCGTCTGACCGAGGAGACGGAAGCCGGACCGGCGCGATCATGAGGAACAGAAACGCAGCGGTCCTGACCGATGAGCAGGCCAGTGGCCGACGGACAGCAATCCTCGCCGAGTACGCTGAAGCAGCCGAAGCAGCCGAGGCCGAGATCGCGCAGAACGCGGCGACACTGGAGGTGCCGTCGAGCTTGCGCATCACCAAGCACCTCGACACACAGCTGCGGCAGTCCTCAATTCACCCATCGTGGTGCACGGGCACCCGGCTCCGCCGGGTCGGTTCCCGTCCCGGTGGCTGTTGCGGTGGTGGCAGCATCAGTGGCTCCCGCGATTTCACCGCCACCGTCGTAGGTTCCCGAGTGTTGATTTTGAGGGGTTCGCCCGCGTGGCGGATGGTCAGCACACCATGCGGACCGTCGCGCAGCGTGTAGGTGACGGTGCTGTGGTCAGCCTCGACGGTCACCCGAAAATCACGCCAGAGCAACCGGAATCGTAATCTGGTGATGCCCGCAGGAAGGCACGGGTTCAGAGCCAGCACGCCCTCGTCGTCGCGCAGCCCCCCGAATCCGCTGACCAGCGCCGTCCAGCTACCGGCCAGCGACGCGAGGTGCAGGCCGTCCCCGGTGTTGTGGTGCAAATCGCGCAGATCGATCAACGCGGCCTCGTAGGCGTAGTCGTGGGCCAGTTCCAGATGGCCGACCTCGGCACACATGACGGCCTGGATACACGCCGACAGCGACGAATCCCGGGTTGTACGGCGCTCGTAATAGTCGACGTTGCGGGCCTTCTGCGCGAGGGTGAATGCGTGGCTCTGCCAATGCATCGCCAGCACCAGGTCAGCCTGCTTGATGACCTGGGCAGGGTAGAGCCGCACGTAGGGCTCATGAAGCAGCAGCGGATACCGCGTGTTCGCGGCGAAATCCCATTCCCGCAGCGTCGTGAAACCTTCGCATTGCGGATGCACACCCAGTTCCTCGTCGTAGGGGATGTGAACGGCGCTGGCCGCGTCGCGCCATGCGGCGGTCTCCTCAGTGTCCACCTCCAACTCGGCGGCGGCGTCGGGGTGCCGCGCACACGCATCCGCCGCGATACGCAGGTTCGCGGCGGCCATCAGGTTGGTGAACACGTTGTCCCGCACGATCGCGGTGTACTCGTCTGGCCCGGTTACCCCGTCGATGCGCCACGCGCCGTGCCGATCGTGGTGCCCGAGGGACCGCCACATCCGCGCGGTCTCGATGAGCACCTCCAGACCACACTCCTGTTCCAGCGACTCGTCGCCGGTCACCACCCGGTACCGCTCGAACGCCGTCGCGATGCCGGCGTTGACGTGAAACGCGGCGGTGCCGGCGGGCCAGTAGGCCGAGCACTCCTCACCGTGGATGGTCCGCCACGGGAAGCTCGCACCCTCAAGGTCAAGTTCGGTAGCGCGATCGCGGGCCATATCCAACGTCGATGCCCGCCATCGCAGCGCGTCGCCGGCGGCGTGGGGCGCGGTATAGGTGAGCACTGGGAGCACATAACCCTCGGTGTCCCAGAAGGCATGTCCGTCGTACCCGGGCCCGGTCAACCCCTTACCGGCGATGGCGCGGCCCTCCGCGCGGGCGCTTGCCTGCAGGACGTGGAAAAGCCCGAAGCGCACCGCCTGCTGACAGTCGGGATCGCCGTCGACCTCCACGTCGGCGCAGTCCCAGAAGTCGTCGAGGTACTTGCGCTGCGAGTCGCGCAGACCCTGCCAGCCGCTGTAGCGGGCGCTGGCGATGGCCGCGGCCGCTTGGTCGCGCAACGCCGGGCGGGAGCGCAGGCTCGACCACCCGTAGGCCAGGTATTTGACGATGCGAAGTCGCTCGCCGGCTTTCAGGCCGCACACCACGGTCGTGCGCGCCCAGTCATCACCGGAATCGCCGCTGATATCCACCCGGCCCGGGGCTTCCACGACGTGGTCCATCGCGGCGGCCATCATCAAAGCGGTCCCGCGGGTTCGGTGGATCAGCAGTGCTCCACTGTCGCTGACTTCATGTTGTACCGGTTCGAGTGGATTCACCAATACCGCAGCAACTCGCGGATCAGCTTGTGCCGCAGGCTGATCCTCATTGGCCACAAGCTCGGACTGCAGCGTGACGCGCAGCTCGTCGTCGACCGCTTCCACCTCGTACTCGATGGCGGCCAGTCCCCGCTGGGCCAGCGAGACCAGGCGGGTGGATTTGACCCTGACTTGCTTTCCGGCCGGCGATCTCCATTCGGCGGCGCGGCTCAGGGTACCCGCGCGCATGTCCAGAGTCCTTTCATGCGAGATTAACTCGCCGTATCGGACGTCGAACGGTTCGTCCTCCACCAACAATCGGATCAGCTTGCCGTTGGTGACATCGACGATGGTCTGCCCGTCCTCGGGATCGCCGTACCCCGCTTCACCGTATGGCAACGGACGAGTCTCGTAGAACCCATTGAGATAGGTGCCGGGAAGGCCGTATGGCTCACCTTCGTCGAGGTTTCCACGCAACCCGATGTGCCCGTTGGAAAGCGCGAACACCGATTCGGTCTGCGGCAACAGATCGAGCCTGAGTTCGGTCTCACGGATCCGCCACGGCTCGACGGGGAACGCCTCATCCGCGATCATCATGGCGGAAGCAACTCCCCCAGGTCGCTGACGACAATGTCGGCGCCGTTGTCCCGCAACGCTTCTGCCTGTCCTGTTCGGTCGACACCGACCACCAGGCCGAAACTTCCGGCCCGGCCCGCAGCCACGCCGGACAGGGCATCCTCGAATACGGCGGCCTGGGCCGGGTCCACGTCGAGCAACTGCGCGGCGCGCAGGAACGAGTCCGGCGCGGGCTTTCCCCGCATGTGCTCGGTGCGCAACGTGACTCCGTCCACCCGATGCTCGATGTAGCTGTCCAATCCGGTCAACTCGAGCACCTCGCGGGTGTTGGCGCTCGACGACACGACCGCGCGTCGAAGGCCCGCCTGGGTAACGGCCTGCAGATAGCGGCGGGATCCCTCGAACACCGTCACCCCGTCGGTGCGCAGGTGCTCGAGGAACAGACGGTTCTTACGGCCCCCCATATCGCTGACCGCTTCGTCATCGGCAGTGATGTCGCGACTGTCCAGAAACGAGCGAATCCCGTCGTCCCGCGGCTTACCGTCGACGTAGGTCTCGTAGTCGGCGCCGGCGTCAAACGGCACGTAGGGCTCGCTAGAAGACGCAGCGCGAGCCCGGAGATACTCGTCGAACATCGCTTTCCACGAACGCCGGTGCACGCTGGCGGTATCGGTGAGCACACCGTCGAGGTCGAACAGACAGGCTGTTATCCGATCGGGAAGGCCGAGCATCACCCACTTTTACCCCGTCGAACCCGGGTTCGACGGGGAACACGCGGGTAGTCAGTTCAACTGTTAGCCGACGCCGTACATCGCCCTCAGCTCGGCAGTTCGCCACCAGATCAAAACGACGAACGCCGCCACCACCGCGACCGTCGCGCCCACCTGCACCATATTTCGCTGCTGCCGGGGGGCGTAGGCATATGCTGCGGCCACCGCGGCACCAGTGACCAGCCCGCCGATGTGGCCCTGCCAACTGATGCTCTGCGAGGTGAAAAGTGGGATGACGAACGTGAATGCAAGGTTCAACCCGATGATCGCGACGACGGCGCGAACGTCCATGTTGAGCTTCTTGCCCACCACGAACGTGGCACCGAACAGTCCGAACACCGCGCCGGACGCACCGGCGGTGGCCGCGTTCACGGTCAGCAGGTACACCAGGACCGAGCCGCCCAGCGCGCTGAGCAGGTAGAGAGCGCTAAAACGCAACCGGCCCAGGGCCATCTCCAGCGGTGGACCGACAAAGTAGAGCGCCAACATATTGAACGCGATATGAGCAAGTCCAAAGTGCAGAAAAGCCGAGGTCAGCAGTCGGTACAGGTCACCGTCGGCAACCGCCGGCGGCCACAGCACCATGGCTCGCAGCACGTCTGCGGATACGTTCTGCAGGACGAACATCGCCACGTTGATGCCGATCAGCACGTAGGTGACGATCGGGATGGCCGACCGTTGCCGCTGGCCGCCGAACGACGTCGTGACCGGACGCACGGTGCGCGCGGCCGCTCCGACACAGTCCCCGCACTGGTGGCCGACCGCGGCGCTGTGCATGCACTCGGGACAGATGAATTGGTTGCAGCGGGCGCAGCGGACGTAGGTCGGCCGGTCGGGGTGTCGGTAGCAGGTCGGGGTCTGCGGCGGGGTGCCCGGCATGCTCGGGTAGCTCACAGGGCCAAGTCCAGCTTCACGGGCACCACGCTATCGCGCGGCCCGGCCCCTTGCTGCGGCGGCAGGTTTCGTCTCGCCACCGTGGCACTTAGACTTGCTTCCCATGGGGCCGATGAGGAGAGCCGCGGTGGCCGCGGTGGTGCTGGCAGGGTACTGCGCCGCGGCTCCGCTGGCCCACGCCCAGCCCGCTCCTGCGCCGCCCGCACCTGCGCCACCCGCACCTGCGGAGACTCCTTCAGGGCTCAAGACCACTATCGACGCCGACGGTTCATATGCCGTCGGAACTGACATCGCAGCGGGGAACTACCAGTCGGCGGGCCCGGTAGATGACGGTGCGTGCTACTGGAAGCGCACCGCCGGCGACGAACTGCTCGACAACGCGCTCACCAAAAAGCCTGCGTTCGTCCAAATCCTGCCGACCGACACCACCTTCACCACCAGTGACTGCCAGGTCTGGCAGCTCACCGAGGCGCCGCCACCGCCGCAACCCGGACCCGGCGACCTGCTCGGCCAGCTGACGGGTCTCATCGGCAGAGGCATGCTGGCCGGGGGCCCGCCCTGACCGACGACGGAAACAGGATCGCCGTCCCGGCCGATCTGGACGCGGTCACCTCGATCGGCCGCGAGGACCACTCCGGCGTCGATCCGGCGGCAGTGGAACGGATCTGGCACGCGGCCCGGCACTGGTATGCGGCCGGTATGCAGCCCGCGATCCAGCTGTGTCTGCGCCGCGACGGCCGGGTGGTGCTCGACCGGGCGATCGGCCACGGCTGGGGAAACGGCCCGGCCGACCCCCCCAGCGCCGAAAAAACCCCCGTCTCTCCCGAGACGCTGTTCTGCGTCTACTCCGCCGCCAAGGCGATCACCACGACTGTCGCGCACATGCTTGTCCAACGCGGACATTTCTCGCTCGACGACCGGGTGTGTGACTACCTGCCCGGCTACACCAGCCACGGCAAGGACCGCACCACCATCCGCCATGTGTTGACACACAGCGCGGGGGTTCCCTTCGCCACCGGTCCCAAGCCCGACCTCAAGCGGATGGACGACAGCGACTACACGCGCGAGATACTGAGCGCGATGAAGCCGATATATCGGCCGGGATTGGTTCACGTCTACCACGGTGTGACGTGGGGTCCGCTGATGCGTGAAATCATCACAGCCGCAACGGGTCGCAACATCCGCGATATTCTCCACACGGAGATCCTGGCACCGCTGGGTTTCCGATGGACCAACTATGGCGTTGCGGCAGAGGATGTTCCGTTGGTCGCGCCCAGCCACGTCACCGGTAAGCCGCTCCCCGCCCCGATCGCGAAGGCATTCAAGACCGCGGTGGGCGGCACCATGACCCAGATCATCCCGTTCTCCAATACACCGCAGTTCCTCACCGGGGTGATCCCGTCCTCAAACACCGTGTCCAACGCCAACGAGCTTTCCCGGTTCGCCGAACTCCTCTGCCGTGGAGGTGAACTCGATGGTGTACGGGTGCTATCCCAAGATGCCCTGAACGCCGCTACCGCCGAATGCCGGCGGCTTCGCCCCGACCTCGCCACCGGACTCACCCCGATGAGGTGGGGCACCGGCTACATGCTCGGATCGAAGCGATTCGGCCCGTTCGGCCGGGACGCGTCCGCGGCGTTCGGCCACACTGGGCTCACCGACATCGCGATGTGGGCTGACCCGGCGCGAGCCCTGTCGGTAGCGGTGGTCAGCAGCGGCAAGCCCGGCAGGCACCCGGAGGCCGGTCGGTACCCCGCGCTGCTGGACCGGATCAACGCCGAGATGCCCCGCGCCGGATAGCTCGCGCAGCTTCTCATTCGGCGCCGAGATCCGACTTGTGCAGACCGTTACTCGAACTTTCTCTGCACAACTGGGGTTTCGGCGCACGGGATAACTATCGCGGGGTAACTATCTCCCCCGCACCCCCCGGTAGATGCCCCACTTCACGATCCACGGCATCAACACACGGTCGAACGCCCAGGCCGGAAACCGGAACGCCCTGCCGTTGGGGGCGAACACCTCGAGACCGTCGGGCTGGATACCCAGCACCGATCCCCACCGACGCTTGGGTGGACGATAGCGACGCAGCGCTTTGCCGGTGAACGCCGCGCGCACATTGTGAGCGATCAGCCCGTCCGCGCGGTTGCGCGCCGAGCTGCGCAGCGCGTCGGTAGCGGCGACGTCTCCCACTGCGAACACTTCGGGATGCCCCGGCACCTGCAGTTCAGGGGTGACCCGGACGAATCCCTGCTCGTCGAGTAGCGCGGCGGGCAGCCAGCCGGTGTTGGGTCGCACCCGCCCGATCGCCCACAGCACAGCGTCTGCGCGGGACGCGGGTTGTCCGGTGCTCCACTGAACGGGCTCGGCGGTCAGCTCCTCACCGGTGAACCTCGGGGGGAGGTCCGCTCGGTGACCGGGATGCAGTCCCACCCCAGCGTCAGTGAGCCTGCGCGAAACGGTGTCCCAGGTGCGCGGGTGGTGCTCGACCAGCGCCTGCGAGCCGGGGTAGTACAGATCCACCTGTTTCTCTGGCCACGCGACAGCGATGTTCGCCGCACTGCTGACGGCCGCGGCGCCACCGCCGACGACGATCACCGACCCTGCGGCGGCAAGCTGCTCGTGCGGGGTGCGTAGGTCGATGCCGATCTCTGTCGCCGTCTGCAGCGTCGGCCGGCGCCAGAAGCCGTTGGTGACGCCAGTGGCAACGACGAGCGCGTCGTATCCGACATCCATCGTGGAACCGTCCACCAGTTGCACCGCCACGGTGCGGGCGACGAGGTCGACGCCGGTCAGGGTGCCATGCACGGCGCGCACCCGGTCCAGACCCCGGAACCGGCCGAACGGAATCCAATTGTGGCGGGCCCAGTCGTCGGGACGGGCCAGCCGCCAGCCCAGTTCCTGACCACTGACCAGGCCGGGCTTGGCGGAGATGCCGACGACGTCAGCATGGCGGGCCAGCCTGATTGCGGTCAGCACCCCGGTGTCCCCCAGCCCGGCGATGACGACTCGCTTGCGGCTCATCGGCGGACCCTGCCAGTCGGCTTCGGCTTCTTCGGTACGAACTTGGACACCCGGTCGATGACCGACTGGTATTCAGGCCGCCGTTGCAGGCTACGGGCCTCCATCAGCGGGATGCTGGCGCCCAGGAACATGGCCAGCATCGCCGCCGCCCCGACGAACAGCCACCAGGAGTCGGCGGGTGACGCGGCGACGCCGAACAACGCCAGGGCGAACCAGAATCCGAATTCGCCGAAGTAGTTCGGGTGCCGCGACCAACCCCACAGTCCGCGGTCCATCACCTCGCCAGGCCGTCTGTCGTGGGCGAATCGGTGCATCTGCGCGTCGGCACCGAACTCGAGCGCGACAGCGGCCATCCCGACGACGAACGCAACGACTGTCAGCCATCCCATCCCGGTGCCAGGAGTGGTCACCGCGACGTAGACGGGCAGCATCCCGAGGAACACCTGGGCGGTCGGGATGAGGTGGATAGCGACGAGGTCGGTGGCCCACGCCCAGCGGCCCGCCCGCTCCCGCAACATCGGATAGCGCCAATCCTCATGGTGCAGACCGGGGAACGCGTACACCCAGTTGCCGGTCAGCCGCACCGACCACACCATGACCAGCACAGCGACCAGCCAGCACCGCCACTGCTCCACGCCAGGCCCGCTCTGCGCCCACCAGTAGAGCAACAGAAGCGGTGGGATGACGCTCCAGTAGGCGTCATAGAAGCTGGAGTTGCGGTACGCGCGGCTGAAGGCGAACACCACGAGCGTCGCCACGATGTCGGCGATCAATGTGTCGAGCCACAGCCTGCCGGTGTCGGGGCCCCACACCAGCCAGGCGCCGGCCGCCGCCACGGCCAGGAGGTAGGCAACCGCGACGATGGCCAACGAGCGTGCTTTGCCCTGTGTCTGCACGGCGCTACTGGCCCAGTTGGACGCGGAAGGTCTTCGGCCAGTACTTGCCGGTGACGAGGAACTCGCTGCCCTGGACATGGGCGATGCCGTTGAGGACCTGGGCGTCGGAAGGTACTCCGAGGGCCCGCAGCCCGCCGGCATCGACGACGAGGTCGACCGCCCCGATACCTGGGTCGATGCGCACGATCTTGTCGCTGGGCCAGATGTTGGCCCAGACCTGCCCGCCGACGCACTCCAGCTCGTTGAGGCCGTTCAGGGCTCGACCGTCCAGGGTGACGTCGATGCCACCGGTTTCGGCCAGGTCGTCTGGTTCGTGGAAACGCAGCCGATTGGTTCCGTCGCTGCGGATCACGCGGTCCCCGTCAAAGCACAGACCCCAGCCATCTCCGTTCACCGGCACTTCACGCACCGGGGACAGCGTCGCCGCATCCCATTCGATCGCTACTCCGTCCTGGTAGGTGAGCTGCCAGATCCGGTCCCCCACCATTGTGATGCCCTCGGCGAAGTAGTCATCCGGTACCGGCGACTCGCGGCGCACCTCGCCGGTCGCCGGGTCGAGCTCACGAAGCTGCGAAGCACCGGCCAGCCCGGTGCCCTCGTAGAGGGTTCCGCCGTCAAGCTCCAGACCCTGAGTGAAGGCCTCGGGGTCGTGCGCGATCTCCTCCAGCACGATGGGCTCTATCACCGGCGTGGCGCTGTCACCCGGCCCAGCGTTGGCAGCGGGTGCGGCGGCCCATGCGATCGAGACGATGACGACGGACCCCACCCACATCCGAAGCTCTTTCATACCATCGTTCTACCGTGCGACGATGGCGGAATGAAAGCCGTCAGTTGTCTGCGCAGCACGCTCGAAGTGGTCGACCTGCCGGCCCCGCGGCCCGCCGAGGGCCAACTGGTACTCGAGGTGCTGCGGTGCGGCATCTGCGGTTCTGATCTACACGCCAAGGACCACGCCGACGAACTGACCGAGGTGATGGCCGAGGGCGGCTACACCGACTTCATGCGCAGCGACACCCCGGTGGTGATGGGCCACGAGTTCTGCGGGGCGGTCACCGAGCGGGGGCGCAAGGTCGGCAAGGAGTTCACGCCGGGCACGACGGTGGTGTCCCTGCCGCTGGTGCGGGCTCAGCGCGGAGTGCATCTCACCGGTTTGTCCCCGGTGGCCCCTGGTGGCTACGCCGAGCAGGTGTTGGCGCAGGCGGCGATGACGTTCGTCGTCCCCAACGGCCTGGATCCCGCGACCGCCGTGCTGACCGAACCGATGGCGGTGGCTTATCACGCGATCCGGCGTAGCGAGATCAGCCGCAAGGATGTCGCGATCGTCCTCGGGTGCGGGCCGGTGGGACTGGCCGTCATCTGCCACCTGAAGGCCCGCGGGGTGGGCACCATCGTGGCCAGTGACTTCTCTCCGGGACGACGGGCTCTGGCGGTCCGGTGCGGCGCCGACATCGTGGTGGACCCCGCGGTCGGCTCACCCTATGAGGCGGTGCCCGCCAAACAGCAGGGGCTCACCACCCTGACCGGGCTGTACGAACTCGGCATCGGGTCGATGGAGAAGCTGCGACGCCTGCCGGGCTGGTCGCATGTCTATCGGGCGATGGACCGCCTCGGCGCCACCGCTCCCAAGCGGCCAGTGATCTTTGAGTGCGTCGGCGTGCCCGGGATGATCGACGGAGCCATCGGCGCAGCGCCACTCGCGTCGCGGATCATCGTCGTCGGGGTGTGCATGGGCGATGACAAGCTGCGGCCTGCCATGGCGGTCGGCAAGGAGATCGACATGCGGTTCGTCTTCGGCTACACGCCGCTGGAATTCCGGGACACGCTGCACATGCTCGCCGAGGGCACGCTCGACGGGTCGGCCCTGGTGACCGGAACGGTCGGCCTCGACGGGGTTGCGGCGGCGTTCCAGGCTCTCGGCGACCCCGAAAAGCACGCCAAGATCCTGATCGACCCCGTGAGTAAGGCGACGGCGCCCTAGCCTCCCCAAGCCTCGACCGCGCGGAGCGGATTTGATGTCGGACCCCTCTGCGATGATGATGTTATGTCCTCGACCGCAACATCTTTGGCC
>ERZ888423.3435-NODE-3435-length-10407-cov-6.078536_pt1 | contig 10407 bp, 9 predicted proteins | sample MGYA00520523_ERZ888423 | MGnify/ENA primary metagenome ERZ888423 (study PRJEB32303, sample SAMEA104408611) | aquatic metagenome | biome: Brackish water; feature: Pelagic; material: water | place: Baltic Sea | collected 2014-06-08T10:24:00 | depth 30,27 m ...
GGCATCCGGCATTTACACAGGGCGGGTCTTGGCAAACGTGCGTGACCAAAATCCCGGCATAGCTGATCACGTCACTTGCGTGACCTATCCGCGTATATCGGCTGATGTTGCGCCTTGGACTTTCAACGACTTCCCGTCGGTGTTCATTCCGGCCCAGTCGCAACAGAAAGACGCCGCAAAAATGTTCGCAGCGTTCCTGTTCGATCCCGAGGGCTACATTCAGCAGCTGCATGCAGCACCAGGGCACGTTCTTCCGGTGCTTAAGTCGATCAACGAAAACCCAATGTATCAGGACAACGACATCATCCAGAAATATCCGGAAGAAGTTGACGTTATGGCGGCAGCTGCCGCTGGCGGGTTCAACCTTGGCTATGAAAGCACAGCGCACGCTTCCAACGACAAGGCCGGCGAGATCATCGGCTCGAACGTGATCGCTGATCTGGTTCAAAAGGTTGTGCTGAACGGCGATAACGTCGATGAAGCCCTTAGCGTTGCGTCCAGCACGATCGAAGGCATCATGCAGGGCTAAGCCTAGCTTGACCTTGTCAGTAAATGACAGCGGTCGCTCCCTCAACGGGGCGACCGCACTATGAAAGTCTCTTATGTCCCGCCAGAAAACCCTGCTAGAGCGGCGCTATGCGGCCCTTGGCTTGACCCTGATCGCGCCTACGGTGCTGATCTTCAGCGCGGTCATTGTCTATCCGCTGTTTTCGGCCATCTATCTGTCGTTCTACAATGTTTTCACCCCGACGCTGGAAGGCGAATGGGTCGGCCTGAGCAACTATGCCGAGCTGTTGCAAAGCGGCAAGTTCTGGAACGCACTCAAGAACACCTTGATCTGGACGATTGGCAGCCTGTCGCTGCAACTTATCTTTGGCATCGGCATGGCGCTCGTCCTGCACCAGAACATCTGGTTTCGCAGCCTCGCACGTTCGCTGATCCTTTTCCCCTACTTTATCTCAACGGTGGTCGCCGTGCTGGTTTGGAAATGGCTGTTTAATGACCTTTACGGTATCCTGAACCACTTGCTTATGAAGGTCGGTATTATCGACTTTCCGATGGATTTTCTGGGCACAATGCCCAACGCAATGATCTCGGTTATTATGGTCGGCGCGTGGAAGTATTTCCCGTTTGTCGTCATCGCGGTGCTGGCCCGCCTGCAATCCATTCCCGACGCCCTCTATGAGGCCGCCAAAATTGACGGCGCCGGACCAATCGCCCGGTTCTTCGACATAACGCTTCCCCAATTGCGCGACGTGTTGGTGGTCATCGTGATGTTGCGCGCGATTTGGGACTTCAAGGAATTCGACCTGATTTTCCTGCTGACGGGCGGTGGGCCACTGAACGATACGCAAACCCTGCCATTGCTTGTCTATCAAGAGGCTTTTGCCCTGAATGACATGGGCATGGCATCCGCCTATGCCGTGGTCATGATGCTGATCATGCTGGTGTTCATGATCGTCTACATCCGCCGCACCAAAGACGACGAGGGATCATAATGCTGACGTTCCGGAAAATCCTGTTCAACCTCATGGCATGGTCAATCGTTCTGGCAGTGGCCTTCCCGCTGTTCTGGATGCTGGTCACCTCCGTCAAGCCAGGGTTCGAGCTGTTTCGCCGCCCGCCCACCATCTTGCCTGAGACATGGACGTTCGAACACTATTGGAAGCTGCTAAGCGAAACAAACTTCCTGATCTATTTCCGTAACTCGATCATTTTGTCATCCGCCACTACATTAGTTGTTGTGGCCGTGGCCACGCTCGGCGCGTTCAGCCTTGTGCGGTTCAAATACCGCGGCCGTGAAAGCCTCGCGTTTCTGGTCCTGTTCACCTATTTGCTTCCGTCGGTCGTCCTGATTATTCCGCTTTATTTGCTGCTTGTCGGCTTGGGTGTGTCCAACACGATCTTTAGCCTTGTGATCGCCTACACCACCTTTGCGTTACCTTACGCGCTGTGGCTTCTGCGGTCGTTCATGGCGGGCATTCCAGAAGACCTGGAAAGTGCTGCCCTGTGCGACGGGGCGACACGGATGGGCGCGTTTCGCGACGTGATCCTACCGCAACTGCTACCGGGCATCATTTCGACAGCACTATTCACGTTCATCCTAAGCTGGAACGAATACCTTTACGCGCTCGTGCTAGTGAATTCGGATAGTTCGCGTCCCCTGACGACCGGTGTGATGAACATGCTGATTTCCAGCTTCAATATCGAGTGGTCATTGCTGATGGCCGCATCCGTGATGATGTCGGTGCCGCTGATCATCGTTTTCGCTTTCCTGCAAAGCTATCTAACCCGCGGCTTCGGTGCCGGCGGCGTGAAAGGGTAACCCATGGCCGAAGTGGTCTTTTCCAAAGTTCAGAAAAAATTCGGTGCCTTCACCGCAGTCCACGGCTTGGACTTGTCCATCGCCGAGGGCGAATTTGTATCGCTGCTTGGCCCGTCAGGCTGTGGCAAAACGACGACTTTGCGGATGCTGGCGGGTTTGGAGTTTCCAAGCTCTGGCGACATTCAAATCGGCGACCGAGTGGTCAATGATCTGGCACCGGGGCAGCGCGACATCGCTATGGTGTTCCAATCATACGCTTTGTACCCGCATCTGACCGTTGGCGACAATATTGGCTACCCCCTCAAGAAACGCGGTGTCGGCAAAGCGGAGCGTCTTGCCGCAGTCGCCAAAACGGCTGAACTGTTGCAACTGACGGAACTGCTGAAACGCAAACCACGGCAGCTTTCTGGGGGGCAGCAACAGCGCGTCGCGCTAGGGCGCGCGCTCGTGCGGGACCCTCAGGTATTCCTGCTGGATGAGCCGCTGTCGAACCTTGATGCAAAACTGCGCGGCTACATGCGAGTCGAGTTGGTGGAGCTTCACCGACGTCTTGGTCGCACGATGGTTTATGTGACCCACGACCAACTCGAGGCGATGACGATGTCCGACCGGATTGCGGTCATGGAGGGCGGCAAGCTTCAGCAGTTTGCGCCCCCGGCCCAAGTCTACGCCGAGCCTGCAAACCGCTTTGTCGCCAGCTTTATCGGCACGCCGGGCATGACGCTGATTGATGGCGATTTGAGTCAAACGGGCGGCGTCTGGACATTTAATGCGCCAGGTTTGTCGATGCCGGTGGGTCCGCTGACCGACGAGGCCACGGCTGGCCCTGCTTGTCTAGGTGTGCGGCCAGAACATGTCAGCATCGGAACCGGCCCTGTGCAGGGCGTCATTCAGGTTGTCGAAAAGACCGGCCACGAAAACATCGTCATTATCGGTTTGGAAGGCGGGCACCGCCTGACAGGCCGCGTGCCAGCGCCGCAAAGCTGGTCAATCGGCGAGTCTGTTCAACTGACGCTTGAGGCCGAACACGCCCACATCTTTGGGGCTGGCCCGCATGGTGCGCGCCTGAACCGCCCGCATGAAACTGCGCCGCTCAAGACCAAACACAATCCTGACAAGACCAAACCGAAGCTACAGAAAGCCGCCAATGAATAGAGATAGCATATCCTGGTCCGGTCCGATGCCTGCGGTCACGACCGCTTTTCGGCCCGATCATTCACTTGACGACGAGGGGTTCACAGCCAATCTCGGCCGGTTGTTGGCCGCAGGTGCAACGGGAATTATTGCAGCTGGCTGCACTGGAGAATTCTGGACGCTTTCATTCGCGGAACGCGAACGATTGGCGCAATTGACAGTTTCGTCATGCAAGAATCGTGGCCCTGCAATTATCGGCGCCGCCGCGATTACAGAAAGCGAAGTCATCGAACAGATCGATGCCGCGCGTTCTGCCGGGGCCGATGCCGCGCTGGTCTTGCCGCCCTTTTTTGCGCACCTCACAGACGCCGAAATCATCGCACACTTCGAGGCTATTAACGCCAAGGCGACCCTGCCCATCGTGCTTTACAACATCCCCGGAAACGCAGGGAACGCGATCACGCCTGCGATTGCGGATCGGCTGGCCGATTTGGACAACGTTGTCGCCATCAAGGAAAGCAGCGGCAATTGGGAAAATTTCCATCGCACTCTCACCACTGTCAAAGATCGCATCCGCGTATTCTGCGGCCCGTCATCGACCTTGGGCGTCGCGGCATCGCTCGCAGGCGCGGACGGCCATATCGACTGCTTTCCCAATGTCTGGACCGACTGCATGCAACTTTGGCACGCAACAGCCGCAGGGCGCATGGACGAAGCGTGGAAATTGCAGGAGACCGGCATCGCAATGACTGACCTATTCACTTCGGGCGGGCGCACGCTCTACCCTGCGACCAAGGCTGTGATGAACGCATCAGGCTTTCCGGGGGCCGGCGAACTTCGTCCGCCACTGCGCGCGCTCGAAGGGCCCGCACTCAATTCCCTGCTGGCAGGAATGGACCAACTGGTCACCAACACAAAGCGCGTCGCCTAGCTGCGCGAGAAACACATTAGGAGTTAACGAACATGGATCTTGGCTTGACCGGACGCAAAGCAATCGTCGCAGCCGCCAGTCGGGGTCTCGGTCTTGCGACCGCCCGCGCACTTGCCCGCGAAGGTGTTTCAGTGATCATGAACGCCCGCACCCAAGGCCCGCTGGAAGAGGCGGCGCAGGCGATCCGCGACGAGTTCGGGGTCGAAGCGATTGCCGTTCCCGCGGATTTCAACAGCGCCGAAGGACGCGCTGCAATGCTGGAGGCCGCTGGCGGAAAGTGTGATATTCTGGTGAATAACCCCGGTGTCCGTCAGGTGCCAACGCCCTACGATCAGATCACGCCGGAAGACTGGCGGTACTGGATGGAAGTGCATTTCATGTCCTCCGTCGAAATGATCCAGGCAGTTGCTCCTGCCATGAAAGCACAGAAATTTGGCCGGATCGTCAATATGTCTGTTAGTTTCATTAAGTTCCCGCAGGTCGGGTTCGCCCATACCCACGCAGCGCGCCTTGCGCTTTCCGGTGCGACTGCGGCTATGACACGCGAGTTGATCGGCCATAACGTAACTATCAATTCGGTCTGCCCGGGTCTTTTCGACACAGATGCCCTTCAAACAAATCTGCACGGCCATGCCAAACGCGGCAACACAACCTACGAGGCAATCGTGCAGAACCGGCTAGAAAACTGCCCCGCAGGTCGTTTTGCCGACCCTGCCGAATGCGGTGATCTGATCGCGTACCTGTGTTCCAATCAGGCTGGGTTCATGTCCGGCCAGAACATCGTCAACGACGGCGGCGTCTATCAGGGACTGTTCTAATGACAAAGGTTGTGATGGTCTCGGGCGGCGGGCGCGGCTTGGGGGCTGCTATCACGCGCGCACTGATTGATGCGGGCTGGACGGTATCGCTTGGCTTGCGCGACCTTACGCAGGCCGACCAGTTCGGCGATGCCATATCGGCGCATCCGTTCGACGCAACCGATCCGGCCTCTGCCCTCGCTTGGGTCGACGCAACAGTTGCGCAGCACGGCCACCTCAATGCTTTGGTCAATAACGCGGGCATCTTGCGGATGGTCGATTTTGACAAAGGGAGCGAAGATGATCTTGACGACCTTTGGGCCATCAACGTCAAGGCACCGTTCCGTCTGATCCGCGCCGCCCTGCCCCATCTGCGGGCTTGCGGCGAGGGACGTGTTGTCAACATCGCCTCTACGGACGCCAAGCGGTTTCGGCAGGGCACGTCCGTGGGGTATTCGATGACGAAACATGCGCTGCTGGCGATGACCCAAGCGACGCGGGCTGCCGGTTATGATGATGGCGTTCGCGCGACGGCCCTTTGCCCCGGTGCCATCGACACCGATCTGATCGCCAATATCCCCGGCGTGACGCCAAAGGCCGATCGCCTAACGCCTGAAACCGTGGCGGGCCTTGTCACGATGCTGCTGGCACTGCCCAATCAGGCCAGTGTCCCCGAACTGGTCGCCAACACCCGATATGAGAGCCTGATATGACAACAGACGCCCTTTTGAACGACACACTTGCAGCTTGGGACCGCGATAATCTGCTGCATCCGACAACGCACACCGCTAACCACGCGCGCGGCACCGTACCGGGCCGGATCATTACAGGCGGTGACGGGGTCTATGTCACTGACCGCGACGGCAACAAATTTCTGGATGCCTTCGCTGCCCTTTATTGCGTCAACGCCGGATACGGGCGCACTGAAATTGCAGACGCAATATCCGAGCAAGCCCACAAACTGGCCTATTTCCACGCCTTCGCGGGTCACGGAAACGAGCCTGCCATCAAGCTGGCCAAGATGGTCATGGACCGCGCGCCAGATCATATGGCGCGGGTCTATTTCGGCCTGTCGGGGTCCGATGCAAACGAAACCAATGTCAAACTGGCTTGGCATTACAATATTCTGCGCGGCAAACCCGAAAAGCGTAAGATCATCAGCCGTTGGCGCGCTTATCATGGCTCGGGCTTGGTGTCGGGGTCGATGACGGGACTCGCAGCTTATCACGCACGGTTCCATTTGCCGCTCGATGGGTTCCTGCACACCCACTGCCCCCATTACCTACGCCGCCCCGACCGCGATATGGACGAGGGGCAATTTCTCGACTTTCTGATCGACGAACTCGAAGCGATGATCCTGCGCGAGGACCCTGACACCGTTTGCGCTTTTGTCGGCGAACCCGCGATGGGCACTGGTGGGTTGATCCCGCCGCCAGAAGGCTATTGGGCGCGTGTCCAAGAGGTACTGGACCGCCACGATATCTTGCTGATCGCTGACGAGGTCGTCACGGGCTTTGGTCGCACAGGGTCCATGTTCGGATCACAACACTATGGATTACGCCCTGATTTCATGACCATCGCCAAAGGGCTGACGTCGGCCTATGCGCCGCTGTCAGGGTCGATTATTTCGCAGCGGGTCTTTGATGTCCTGATGCAAGGGTCCGATGATTTTGGCGCACTTGCCCACGGCTGGACCTATTCTGCCCATCCTATCGGCGCTGCCGCTGGTGTCGCGACGCTCGATCTCGTCGATAGCCTTGGTCTTGTGGACAACGCCCGTGACAACGGTGCTTACCTTATTCAGGCATTAACCGAAGCCGTGGGCGACCACCCCAATGTGGCCGAAATTCGGGGCGTTGGCCTGATGGTTGCCGTCGAATTCATGGATGATCCCACCGAAGGCAAATGGTTCATGCCGATGACTGTCGGTCCACAAATCTCTGAGGCGATGACCCGCCTTGGCGTCATCGCGCGTGCGATGCCAGAAGGTAACATCGTGGGCTTTGCCCCGCCACTTTGCATCACCCGCGATGAGATCGACATCGTCACAGCCGCGTTACGCACCGCAACTTATGAGGTCCTGTCATGAACCGCCCACTTCGACCTGCCGACACGAGCTTTGCCCATCTGATCCGTCAAAAGAACCTGATCGACGGACAATGGGTCGGGGCCGATGACGGCTCTTCCTTCGATGTCACCGACCCCGCAACCGGTGAAGTGGTCGCGACCGTCCCGAATGCCGGCACCGACGAGACCCGCCGCGCGATTGACGCCGCCCACGCCGCGTTTCCGGCCTATTCAACAATGCCACTTGGCCAGCGCGTTGCATTGATGCGCAAACTGCACGACGCAATTCTGGACAACCTCGAACCGATGGCCGCGATGATGACGGCCGAACAAGGCAAACCGCTGGCAGAAGCGCGGGCCGAGGTCGCGTCCTCGGCCGCATATGTGCTTTGGTTCGCAGAAGAAGCCCGCCGCACTGACGGTGCAGTCATTCCCTCGCCCGTAGCTGGTCGCAAATTGATGACGACACGCCACCCCGTCGGTGTGGTCGCTGCGATCACCCCGTGGAATTTTCCCTCTTCGATGCTGGCGCGCAAACTGGGCCCCGCCCTCGCTGCCGGCTGCACCGTTATTGTCAAACCGGCCAGTGCGACGCCACTTTCAGCGCTGGTATGGGGCCACCTTGCAGAACAATGCGGCTTTCCTCCCGGCGTGGTGAATATTGTCACCGGCAGCGCCCGTGCCATCGGGGCCGAGATCACGTCGAACCCCAAAGTTCGGAAAATCACCTTCACTGGGTCAACCGAAATAGGAAAGCAGTTGCTGGCCGAAGCGTCAGGCACTGTGAAACGCATGTCGATGGAACTGGGGGGCAACGCCCCTTTCATCGTTTTCGACGACGCCGATTTAGACGCTGCAATTGACGGCGCTATCATCGCCAAATTTCGCAACGCGGGCCAGACCTGTGTCTGCACCAATCGTCTATTCGTGCAGGCGGGCATCTACGACCGTTTTGTCGAAAGATTTGCCGCCCGCGTTTCAGCGCTGAAGGTCGCACCGGGAAACGAAGACGGTGCCGAGCAAGGCCCGCTTGTCGACACGCAGGCGCTCGACAAGATCGAGGAATTGGTCGCCGACGCGCTTTCTAAAGGCGGTGATCTGGTTGCAGGCGGTGCGCCGCACGCGCGCGGCGGGTTATTCTATCAACCGACCGTCATTGCAGGTGCAACACCGGACATGCGCGTCACAACCGAAGAAATTTTCGGCCCCGTCGCGCCGGTCTACCGCTTCGAAACCGAGTCCGATGTCATCGCCTCGGCCAATGACACCGAATATGGCCTCGCGTGCTATGCCTATACGCGCGACCTCGCCCGTATGTTCCGCCTACAAGACCAGCTGGAATACGGTCTGATCGGCATCAACGAAGTATTGATCGTGATGCCCGAGATTCCGTTCGGCGGCCTTAAGGAATCCGGCCTTGGCAAAGAAGGATCGTGGCAGGGCATCAACGATTACCTTGAAACGAAATACACCTGTATCGGCGGGTTATAGCATAATGCCAAACCCTTGCATCATCTGCGTCGCCATAACGGGATCCCTGCCAACAAAGGACAACAACCCTGCAGTCCCTATCACGATTGCCGAACAGATCGAGAGCACTCATGCCGCGTTCGAAGCGGGGGCCGCCATTGCCCATTGCCATGTGCGTGACGACGACGGCAAACCAACGTCTGACCCCGAACGGTTTGCACGCCTCAAAGAGGGTTTGGAGACGCATTGCCCGGGCATGATCATCCAGCATTCCACAGGTGGAAGGTCCGGTGCCGGTCGCGAGCGCGGTGGCATGCTGCCCTTGCGCCCCGATATGGCGTCACTGTCTGTCGGCTCAAACAACTTCCCGACTCGCGTGTATGAAAACTGCCCCGATCTGGTGGATTGGTTAGCCTCCGAGATGATCGCCTACGACATTAAGCCCGAGATCGAAGCCTTCGATCTTAGCCACATTGTGCAAGCGACGCGCATGGCTGCTGACGGGCGCCTCAAGGGGCCGCTCTACGTTCAGTTCGTCATGGGCGTTAAGAATGCGATGCCCGCAGATGAACCGATCTTCGATTTCTATATCGAAACCCTCAAACGGCTCGCCCCTGACGCAGTTTGGTGCGCCGCTGGCATCGGACCGGCGCAGTTGACGATCAACGAATGGGCCATCGCCAAGGGCGGCCACACCCGCACGGGTCTCGAAGACAACGTGCGGATTGACAGCGACACACTCGCCCCGTCCAACGCTGCCTTGGTGCAGCGTGCTGTAAGCCTTTGCGAAAAATACGAACGTCCGGTCGCCACTTGGCAGCAAGCCCGCGAAATCCTCGGATTGAACTGCCCGTAGCCCAAGCTTCGGAGCCTGCAGGATAGGAATGCCTAGCGAACGATACTAGCAAACGCATGTTTTTAGTTATCTGAGCTCAAACGAAATGAACCTTGATGCCCCAACCTATAGTCAGCTAAGGAAACTGCCCTTTTTCCAAACCTAGGACTTCAATATGGATGACATACCACCACAGAATTGGCCGGAATCCGTCTGGCGTGACTATGTAAATCGCGTGCGCGCAGGCAAGCGGTTGGCGCCCGCGAATTGGCCGAATGGAGCTAAAGCCGCGCTTGCGCTGTCATTTGATTGTGATCACGAGACATTCGAAATGGGCGGTGGGCGCCACGCGGTTGGACGCTTGGGCTGGGGCGAATTTGGACGACGCGTGGGCGTTCCACGGATTTTGGACACGCTGAGCAAGCATGATGCCCAAGCGTCATTTTTCATCCCCGCAGTTTCGGCTTTAATTGACCCAGAAGAGCCGCGCCGCATAGCCGACGCAGGTCACGAGATCGGGGTGCATGGATGGATTCACGAACCCAACGGAACTTTAACCAAGACCGAGGAGCGCGATCTGCTACACCGATCCCGCGACACGCTGGAACGACTTTCTGGCCAACGACCCGTCGGCCACCGTGCAGCTCACTGGGATCTAAGCGACCATACCATCCGCTTAGTGGCCGACGCCGGGTTTTCATATGACTCATCAATGATGGCTGATGACAGCTGCTACGAACTAATTTGCGACGGGACTGCGACTGGTCTTGTCGAAGTGCCGGTGGATTGGGTCCGTGATGATGCCGTTTATCTGCTATTCAATAGGGTGCCTCCGACGCGGCCCACC
>ERZ888423.3438-NODE-3438-length-10390-cov-6.712530_pt1 | contig 10390 bp, 8 predicted proteins | sample MGYA00520523_ERZ888423 | MGnify/ENA primary metagenome ERZ888423 (study PRJEB32303, sample SAMEA104408611) | aquatic metagenome | biome: Brackish water; feature: Pelagic; material: water | place: Baltic Sea | collected 2014-06-08T10:24:00 | depth 30,27 m ...
AAAGAGAAATTGGGTTCTTTTTAGAGGTTAGAATTTAGAGCTAGAGGTTAGAGCTGGAATTTAGAGCTGGGGGATAGGTTTGTTGATTGTAAAAATTTTCATTATCTTCAACTAACCTAATTTAATCACGAATGAAAAGCTTTAAAGAACTAACTGTTTACAAACAGAGTATTGACCTCGTTACAAAAATCTACAAAGTAACCTCCGACTATCCATCGACCGAAATCTATGGATTAACAAATCAAATTAGACGTGCATCGGTTTCTATTCCATCAAATATTTCTGAAGGTTCATCACGCTCACATACAAAAGAAACAATTCAGTTTTTATATATTGCCTTAGCCTCTGCAAATGAACTAGAAAGACAAATAGAAATTTCACTTCGCTTAAATTTCATTTCAACATCAATCCATTCTGAATTAATCAAAGAGACTAATGAAGTTTGTAAAATGCTCCAAGGAATGATTAAATTCCAAAAAAGCAAACTCTAATTTCTAGCTTCTAACTCTATCTTCTATCCTCCAACTGTAACTTCTAACCACCAGTATCAATTAACTCCGTGTCACTCTATTTCTCTGTGTTAAAAAAATAAAAACACATAGGACATATAGCACTTCCTCAATGTTCACTCCCAAAAGTTCACCCAGATCGACAAGTCGATTCCCTAAGGCCATCTTAGTTTTTCTAACCTCTATCTCTAGCCTCTAACATCTAGCTCTAACCTCTAATACAAACACTTGATTTTTTATCATCCGCTGACGCGGATTCTTGTTACTTTTACAACACATCACATTTAACTAAGAAAAAAGATATGAAAACGAGCGCGAAGATTTTTAGCATTTTGGGAATTGTATTTCTTTTTACTGCATGCGGTGAGAAACCTGTTGAAGATACAAAAACGGATGAAACAGCAGTTGAACAGACGTTCGATGGACAAACGGATTTTGAAAAACGCATCTCGGATACAGATGCTAATTTACAATTGATTCCAGCGAATAGTTTGATTTTTACGCATACCAATGGTTCAACCGAAGAGGTAACTGCCTTTTTAAATGACAAGCAAGAGATTCAAAAATTAGAAGAATCTTTTAAGGATGGAATCACTGGAAATTATGGTTCACGCATTTTCTACATCGAAAATGGAAAGCGTTACGCAACCAAAGAAATCTATTTAGACAATAAAATGAAATCACCGATGTTCGTAGAACGTCACTCTTTTTACGATAAAAATGGCAAGGTGAAATATTCTCGTCAACGCGAAGCAGAATATGAAGTTGATTTAGAATTGGCTGTCTTCAAACTAGTTGATGCGGTTGATTGTCCCGTTGATAACGTGATGCAAATCATCAATCAAGTTGGACCATACGAATTGACATTTCAAGGATTCACAAGCAATGGCGAAATGGATTTTGTGATTTTAGGCGAAAACGTTCAAGAAGGTTTTACAACGTCACTGGCAGTTCAGCACAAGGAAGGTGACATTCAGAAATTATACATGAACGAGAAAGCTTACATTGGTGATCCATTGGAAGTTGAATTCGAACGTATGATTGATAGTCGCGATTTTGAATTTCAAGTGCTACTTTCGCTGAAAATTAAAAAATAAGAACTACTAAAACGCTTTCAAAAAAAGTAAACGTTCTTACCACCAATCAAAAGTATAATTCCCTACTACACTTAACATATTAGGTGAGAAGAAGCGCTTTTCTGCTTCTTTCTCTTCGCGGTGAGAGCAACATTAAACTAGCAACAGCCACTAAAAGAAGTAATTCACTTCCACTTTATCCTCCCTTTATCCGCTTTTCCTCGCCGTTTGACATTTTTCGTAACAAATCATCAATTGGTATGTTTATACTTGCTGTTCAATTCAAGAATAAACGATGAAGTATATAATTCCTGTTTTAACAATCATGTTCGTGTCATTTTTTGGAAACGATGGTTTTTCGCAAAAAATGAAAATTAGCGGAACCGTTTACGATTCAACTGGAACGCGACCGATCCCGAATGCAACTGCGATGGCTGTGCGCATGAAAGATTCGCTTTTATTGGGTTTTAAGCGTACCAATTTTGAAGGTAAATTCGAAATGAACTCCTTCAATATTGACACGTTTACGCTGATGATAACGAGTCCAGGCTACGACGATAAGTTGTATTACATTTTTGGTCACGCTACAAACACAGAAATTGATATCCCATCTATTCGCATGAATTCTAAATCGCAAGAATTAGAAGAAGTGGTTATTTACGCCAACAAAAATCCTATATTCTACAAAGGAGATACCTTGGTGTACGTAGCCGATTCATTTAAAGTGGCTGAAGGAGCAGTGGTTGAAGATTTATTGAAGCGTTTACCTGGATTAAGCATTGATAAGGATGGTAAAATAACATCACAAGGACAAGAAATTACAAAGGTATTGGTGGATGGTGATGAATTCTTCGGAACCGATCCAACTGTTGCAACAAAAAACCTGGGTGCCGATGGAATTGAAACAGTTCAAGTTTATGAGAAAACAGACAGTGAAACCATTGGTGGATCAGATGCAAAAATAAAGGTGCTCGATCTTCGCTTAAAAGAAGAAGCCAAAAAAGGTTATTTTGGTCGTGTCTCCGGTGCCTCCGATTTATGGCTCACACCAGTGGAGGGTTATGTCGGTTCAAGGCCTTTTTACGAAGGTGAATTGTTGCTGAATAAATTCAATAGTAAGCAAAAGATTTCCATTTTTGCCTTAGGATCAAATACACCGCGTTCGAACTTCGGGAGAGGCGATTTGAACAAGTTTGGTTTGTCAAACGAAAATGGCGCAAATAGAAATTTCTGGGAATCAGATGATACAAAAAACGCTAGCGGGATTCCACAAACACTTAAGGCTGGAATTTATTATTCTGATAAATTTGGAGAGAAACAAAATACAAATTTGCTTTTCAATTATTCATATTATAACGATCGCTTAGATTCTCGTTCAGCAAGCCAGTCACAATATTTCTTGGCAGATACAACGTATTTCACCGACGACTCTACGCGTAATTACAACCTGAATGAGCAACACAGTATGAATCTTGCAATTGGATCGCAAATTGATTCATTGACTTTCATCGAATTCAAACCATCGGTACGTTTCGATCAAGGTATTTCTGAAAGTTCAAATATATCCTCGTTCTTCGGTGAAAACGGTATTGAATCGTTAGCAACTAGAATTACCAATGACAATGATTCAAAGGGTGTTACTGTTAATGGAACAGCACGTTTGTACCGTAAATTCATGAAAAAAAGACGTGAGTTGGAAGTACGCTATGATATTAATTCTGCGAATAATAACAGCACCGGAAACTTATACACACGCTCTTTAACCCAAGTCGACACCTCTATAATCGATCAGCAAAAAACGAATTCTAACCGAACAACAAGTCACTATGGAACAGTGAGCTATTTTGAACCACTTTCGGCTAAATTCAAAGTCAATCTAAGTTACTTGTTTGAATATGGCTTGTCGAACCAAGATAAAACTACTTATGATGGCACAAACGGCAGCAATTATACTGAATTAAGAGAAGATCTTACCAATAATTTTGACAACACACGAACGCAGCACAGAGGTGGTGCCGAATTGATTTATGAAACGGGGAAACATACCGTTGCTGCTGGAACATTCGTCCGAAACATCAATATCGACAATTTGAACTTGGCAACTGATTCATTGGTAAACCAAAATATCACGAACATCCTTCCAAAGTTCCGTTATGAGTTCAAACCAAGTATGAGTAAGCGTGTGAATTTTAACTACAACACAAGCTCATCTCAACCTTCCATAAATGATTTACAACCAATTCCTGACAACTCAAATCCAAATAGAATCAATATCGGAAACCAAGATTTAAAACCAAATTATGTACACAATGTGTCTTTGAATTTTAACACTTGGAATGCGCTTTCTGGTCGTTATGTTTGGGCAGGTGGATTCTTTAGTGTAACAGACAATGCGTTTGCCACTCAAACAGATTATGATGATTTTGGTCGTACCGTTTCGAAAACAGTAAATGTTGATGGAAATTTATCATCAAATATTTGGGCTGGTGCAGGTTTTCCAATTTTAAATCGCAAGATTGAATTTAATCCTTCGATGGATGCCTCTTTCAATCGTTTCAAAAGTATCATCGGAACACAAGACAACATCACTGATAATTTCGCAATCACACCAGAAATGAATATTGAGTTCATGTGGGATTCATTAGAAATTGATTTGAATGGTAGTTATTCATACAACAATCCGAAGAGTTCATTGAGCTCCGTTTCAAACACACCGTTTACCATTCAAGTTTATTCAATTGGTGTTGAGTGGAGATTGCCAAAAGGATTTACAATTGGAACAGATGGTAAGTACACGAAAAATTCCCAACCAGGCGGTGGTTTTTACGATACAGAATTCTTCGTATTGGATGCGAACATCAGCAAGAAATTCTTGAAGACCCAAAATTTAATCGTTTCATTGATTGGGAATGACATCTTGAATCAAAATATCAATGCACGAAGAGTAGTAAGTGGAAGTAGCATTACCGATTTCCGCACGACTATCATTTCAAGGTACTTTTTATTAAAAGTGAATTTAAGATTTAACAATAGAAAAGCGAAAGAAGATGATTTCAAAGGCTGGCATTAAAAAAATAGTATTTACAGGAATTTTATTCTTATTGACTGCAAATACCTTTGCTCAAATTTCTTCGGGACGTATCGTTTACGAACGAAGAACAAATTTGAAAAAACGATATGGTGATAATCCTAGAATGAAGAAGATGATTACCGAACAAAACAAGATTCGAACTGAAAATTTTGAATTGTTTTTCAATGATTCTGTTTCGGTATTCAAAAATATTCCTGATGCAGGTGCAGGCGATGGGGGTTTCATGAAAATGATGACAACCCGAAATACAACTTACCAAAACAGCAATACGCGTCAGAAATTCATCATTATGGATTTGTGGGGAAGTGAAGCTGTTATCAAAGATTCTGTCGAACGAAAATCATGGAAAATCACTGAAAATAAACGAATGATCAGTGGATACAATTGTCGCAAGGCCATTTGGCAGATGAATGACTCAACCCGCATTTACGCTTGGTATGCAGAAGAATTAATCCCAACTGTTGGACCAGAAGGATTTGAAGGTTTACCTGGAACAATTTTAGGTTTAGCAACGGAAGACGGAAGTGTTGTTTATTTCGCGAAAGAAATCAAAGCAATGGTTCCAGCAGCTGCTACATTTCAGTATCCTGATAAAATAAAAGATGTTTACACCGAAGAAGAATTGAAAAAGATTCTTTTTGAGCGCATGGGTCAATGGATGAAACCGCAAGATTTGGACGCAATGTTTCAATGGCTGTAAGTTAGAGACTTGAAATTAGAAACTAGGGACTAGAATTGAGAATCGAGATCTGAGAGCAGAGAACTGAGACTTGGTTTCTTTAAACCAACATATTCTTAGGATTATAACCTCAATGATTTAAAAGATTAAGTCTTACAGCGACTCGCACTGAGCCTGTCGAAGTGAGCGATCTATGTTATATCAGTCCGCCACGGCGGACGGTCTTTGTTCTCTCTTACATTTCCGCAACAACTTCCTTCACTTCTGGTAAGTGCGATTTCAAAAGGTTTTCTATTCCACCTTTTAGTGTTGCAGTTGACGAAGGACATCCAGCACAAGAACCGCGCATAACAACCGTTACAACACCATTGTCAAATCCACGGAAGTCGATTGCTCCACCATCATTTTCTACAGCAGGGCGCACATATTCATCCAACAAACTTTTGATAGCATCATCGTATTCAGATGGTAGGTATTCTTTTTTTGGTGAATCATCTGTTGCTTCAATCACCGTCTTTGGCGCTGGCATTTGAATCAATACGTCTTTCCCCTCGGTAATCCAGTTTTTAACAAACTCACGCAATTCCATCGTGATGAAATCCCAAGGAACATTATCCGTTTTGGTAATCGTAATGAAATTTGCCGCTACGAAGACATTTTTTACAAACGGGAAATTAAACAATTCTTCCGCCATCGGAGAATAACCTTTCGCATCAGCTTTGGAGCTAAACTCAACTGAATCACCTGTAATCAATAAATATTTATTTGCTACAAACTTCATCGTTGAAGGATTTGGAGTCATTTCGGCATAAACTGTTACTGGTACGTTCATTTTTATGAGTTTTTTACAAAGGTAATTTAAGTTTCCAAGAATTGATGCACAAAAGTTCGACAATCAATCGTCTAATAGCTTAACTTTGTTTTGTGCGAATTGTTCAAACCATAGTGCTGTTTTCTCTCATTTCTTACGTTTTTGTAGGAAATGTAGGTCTTAGTGTCTTTACACATACCTGTGAAGAAGATGGGGTGTTCCGTTCATTTTTCATTCAAACCGATGACCATTGCGCATCAGAACATGAAGATTTACCAGCGTGTTGCGTTGCAGAAAAGCAGGAAAAGGATTGTTGCCAAGATGAAGAAAAAATCTACAAGGTTAAGTGGGATTATTTTCATAACGATCAGATTGATCTTCCTTCATTTGACAATTTAGAATTTACTATAACAAAATTCAACTATTTAAATTTTGTTCAGCCCGTTGTTTTAAAAACTGCGATTGTGAGGCCACCACCTCTCCTCTATTCCAGTCGCGAACTTCTCATCAAAAAACAAGTATTTCAGATATGATTCTTTAATGACGAAAAGCAATTTTCTACTCATTAAAAATCTATACATGAAAAAAATAGCAATTATGCTGTTATTTCTCGCCTTGGTTTCAAAAGCGCATTCCCAACTGAAGGGTGTTGTTTTAGGAGCAGGAGAAAAAACAAGAGCGCTCTATGGAGCTAAAATAAAATTACTTAAAAGCAAAATTGGGGTGGTGAGCGGTGAGGATGGCACCTTCGAACTTACTTTGCCAAAAGATTTACCAGATACCATGGTTATTTCTGCCATGGGATACAATTCTGACACAATTATCGTTGATAAGAATGATCGATTTATTTCACTCAAAGTCACCTTGTATTCAGATCAAATACTCAAAGAAGTCATTGTTGAACACAAACGAGCTGGACACTCAATCTCACGCTTAAAAACCTTACATGTTGAAGAAATCAACGAAAATGAGTTGCGCAAAGCAGCTTGTTGTAATTTATCTGAATCATTCGAAACTAATGCTTCGGTTGATGTGAATATTACCGATGCCGTTTCTGGTGCAAAGAAAATTCAAATGATGGGATTAGATGGTGTGTACACTCAAATTCAACTCGAAAACATTCCCTATTTACGCGGTTTAGAAAGTTCTTACGGACTGAATTCAATGCCGGGAACGTGGATCGAATCCATTCAAATCACAAAAGGAACTGGAAACGTGGTCAACGGCTTCGAATCAATGGCTGGATTGGTGAACTTGGAGTTGAAAAAACCAACAGAAATGGAGCGTTTATTTGTCAACGCGTATGGAAGTATTTTCGGCAGAGCAGAATTGAACTTGAATGCCGGACACATCTTAAATGAAAAGTGGAGCACAGGTTGGTTCGCACATGCGTCGGGAATGTTTGGCGAAATGGACAATAACAACGACGGTTTCCGTGATGTTCCAAAGGGAAATAACTTGGCATTTTTGAATCGCTGGAATTTTCAAGGAAAGAAAATGGAAGCACAGTTCGGGGTGAATACCTATATGGATGTCAAAAACGGTGGACAAATGGGTTATGAACGCGGAAGTAGCTTGGGTAAATATGGAGTTCAATTGGACTCAAAACACTTAGGTGCATTTGCGAAAACTGGATTTTTTCTGAAGAAACCACAGACCTCTCTCGGAATTGTGTACAACGCCAAGTATCAAGTTGTTGAAGCACTTTTTGGAAATCGTCAATTCAAAGGAGAAGAAAAAAGAGCTTATGTGAATGCCATTTACGATGGTTATTTCGGCACAACAGACCACAAAATTAAGCTGGGAATGAGCGCTGTTTATGTTGACATGCAACAAGCAGTTGATACAATGGAAAACAATCGTATTGAAATTGTTCCCGGTGCTTTTGCGGAGTATACCTTCACTGGAATGCGTTTAACAACAGTAATTGGCGCCAGAGGAGATTACCATAATTTGTATGGATTTCAATTTTCTCCGCGTGTTCATTCAAAATACACCTTGACAGAAAAAACCGATTTGCGTTTTACAGCAGGAAAAGGTTGGCGTGTACCGAACTACATGATAGATAACATTTCCTTATTAGCGACATCTAGTCCGTGGCTTGCGCCAAGTGAAATAAAACCAGAAATCTCATGGAACATTGGTGGTTCATTGGTGCAAGAATTCAAACTTTTTAAGCAAAAAGCCTCCATTTCGCTTGATTTCTATCATACCTATTTTGAAAATCAACTGATTGTAGACCGAGAAGGATACCAGACTGTGTTTAACAATCAAAAAGGCCAGTCCTACTCAAATAGCTTTCAGACTGAATTGAGTTTTAATATCTTGAAGAATTGGGACATGCGCATTGCGTATAAATTCTTGGATGTCATCGCGAAATATGGCGGTACTTCACAACAGCAAGTAATGATTCCAAGACACCGTGGTTTCTTGAATACAGGTTATATTACTCGAAATAAGCGTTGGGAATTCAATGCGACCATATCAGTTTTTGGTGAATCTAGATTACCTGGTATTAGTCCAACCGACGCTGTTTTTTACAGTGAGATTTATCCAATGCTCAATGCACAAATTACCCATGTGTACAAAAATTGGGATTTTTACATTGGTGGAGAAAACCTAACGAACTACAAACAGAGAAATGCAATAATAGACGCTCAAAATCCGTTTGGTAATACATTTGACGCTACCCAAATTTGGGGACCAGTGATGGGAATTAACGTCTATGCCGGACTCCGTTATTCAATTAAAAGAAAGAATTAATAAATTTTAGAAATGAGAAATATGAAAAAAGGAATGTTATTATTATTCGCCCTAATGTTTTTGCAAACGGCGAATGCACAAGAGAAAAAATCAAAATTAGAAACGGTAATTATTCAAACTTCCGCGGAGTGCGGTGATTGTGAAGATCGTATTGAAGAAATGTTGAACTACACGAAAGGGATTAAATTCTCAGAATTAGATTTGGAGACTAAAAAGTTAACTGTGAAATATGCAACGAAGAAGATTTCATTAGCTGAAATTAAAACTAAATTGTCAGAATTGGGCTACGATGCAGATGAAGTCAAATCGAACCCTGAATCAGTAAAAAAACTTCCTTTGTGCTGCCAGCCCGGAGGAATGAAGAATCAATAATTTCTCAATTGTACAATTGTCAATTTTTGAGTAGTTTTGCACCTCAATTTAAATAAAGATAATAAAATGTCATATTTGTTTACATCAGAGTCAGTTTCAGAAGGGCATCCTGACAAGGTTTCTGACCAAATTTCAGATGCATTAATTGACAATTTCATGGCCTTTGATCCAGAATCAAAAGTAGCTTGTGAAACGTTGGTTACTACAGGATTGGTTGTTTTGGCTGGAGAGATCAAAACTACAACTTATTTAGATGTTCAATCAATTGCTCGCGAGACGATTAGAAAAATCGGTTACACGAAATCTGAATATATGTTTGATGCAAATTCGTGTGGTATCATCTCTGCCTTACATGACCAGTCAGAAGATATCAACCAAGGAGTTGACCGTGTTGTAGCGAACAATGACTTTGAATCAAAAGCAAATGCTCAAGGTGCAGGTGACCAAGGAATGATGTTTGGTTATGCAACAATTGAAACAGATAATTACATGCCGTTGGCATTGGATTTAGCGCATAAAATTCTTCAAGAACTTTCTGCTATTCGCAACAATGAGCCTGAATTGATTGCTTATTTGCGTCCAGATGCGAAATCACAAGTAACGATTGAATATTCTGATGACAATGTTCCTCAGCGTATTGATACAATCGTTGTTTCTACACAACATGACGATTTTGCTGCTGAAGCAGAAATGTTAGCGAAAATTAAAGCGGATATCATCTCAATCGTTATCCCACGTGTGAAAGCGAGTTTGAAGCCAGAATTACAAGGATTGTTTAACGATCAAATTACGTATCACATTAACCCAACTGGGAAATTTGTTATCGGTGGTCCTCACGGAGATACTGGATTAACAGGTCGTAAAATTATCGTTGATACATACGGTGGTAAAGGCGCTCACGGTGGTGGTGCATTCTCTGGAAAAGATCCAAGTAAGGTTGACCGATCTGCAGCGTATGCAACACGTCACATTGCTAAAAACTTAGTTGCAGCTGGATTGTGTGATGAAGTGTTAGTTCAAGTTTCGTATGCAATTGGTGTTGCTAAACCGTGTGGTTTGTTCATCAATACTTCTGGAACTGCGAAAGTA
>ERZ888423.3439-NODE-3439-length-10387-cov-49.358788_pt1 | contig 10387 bp, 10 predicted proteins | sample MGYA00520523_ERZ888423 | MGnify/ENA primary metagenome ERZ888423 (study PRJEB32303, sample SAMEA104408611) | aquatic metagenome | biome: Brackish water; feature: Pelagic; material: water | place: Baltic Sea | collected 2014-06-08T10:24:00 | depth 30,27 m ...
GCGGTTGCGCGCAATGCGGTTGCGCGCAATGCGGTTGCGCGTCCCGCGGCCCATCCGCGCGCCGCAGCGCTTGCTGGGCGATCTCGGGCAAGGGACGGGTCAGCCCGATCCCAAAAAGCGCATCCACGATCACATCGGCCCCGCCAAGATCGACCCCCTCCAAGCCGCTGACCGCGCCCATGGCCGCCCAGCGATCGTGATTGGCGCGCGCATCCCGGGGCAAGCGATCGACCGACCCGAGGAAAGCCACATCGACCCTCCAGCCCGCTTCGGCCAGACAGCGGGCGATGACAAAACCGTCGCCGCCGTTGTTGCCCGGACCGCACAGCACCCATGCCCGCCCCGCGCGCGCCGCCAAATCGGGCCACTGCGCCAACAGCGCGGCGACCACGGCGCGCCCGGCTGTCTCCATCAGATCGCGCCCGGTTATACCGCCGCCGCGCATCGCCTCGTGTTCCACCGCGCGCATCTGTGCGGCGGTGATGATCTGGCCGGAAGAGGAGATTTCTGGTTTGCCCATTTTTCGCTCGTTTCGCCTAATTTTTAATCATTCATGTGGGGAATCCAAAAGATCATCCGCGACCGTCACCGTAGCGCATGGATTCCCCCATCGCAAAATGCTGTCAGGAACCCGCGCAGTTGCAAGGAGGCCCAAATCCGATGAAAAAGATCGAAGCAATCATCAAGCCCTTCAAACTCGATGAGGTGAAGGAAGCGTTGCAGGAGATCGGCATCCAGGGCCTGAGCGTGACCGAGGTAAAGGGCTTTGGCCGCCAAAAGGGCCATACGGAGCTTTACCGCGGTGCCGAGTATGTCGTTGATTTCCTGCCCAAGGTGAAAATCGAGGTTGTCTTGACCGACGATCTGCTCGATGCCGCCATCGAGGCCATCATCGACGCCGCCAAGACCGACAAGATCGGCGATGGCAAGATTTTTGTCTACGATATCGCGCAAGCGATCCGTATCCGCACCGGCGAAACCGGCGACGACGCGATTTGATCCGCAGAACCCGCCGCGCACCCGCGCGGTCAGGCGATGCACACAACACGACCACTACGTTAAGGGAAGGTCACGATGAGCAAAGAACACCTCTTGAAGATGATCAAGGACGAAGGGGCGGAATATGTCGACATCCGCTTCACCGATCCGCGCGGCAAGCTGCAGCACGTCACGGTCATGTCCGACCTCGTGGACGAGGATTTCATCGAAGAAGGCTTCATGTTCGACGGATCTTCGATCGCCGGATGGAAGGGCATCGAAGCCTCCGACATGAAGCTGATGCTCGACACCGAAAGCGCCTATGTCGACCCGTTCTACGCGGAAAAGACCATCTGCGTGCATTGCAACGTGGTTGAGCCCGACACCGGCGAGGCCTATAATCGCGACCCGCGCGGCATCGCGCTGAAAGCCGAAGCCTATCTGAAATCCTCTGGCGTCGGCGATGCGGCCTATTTCGGCCCCGAAGCCGAATTCTTCGTGTTCGACGATGTGCGCTATGCCGTCAGCATGAACAAGGTGTCCTTCGAAGTCGACGCGGTCGATGGCGCATGGAACAGCGATACCGAGTATGAGATGGGCAACACCGGCCACCGCCCCGGCATCAAGGGCGGCTATTTCCCGGTCAACCCGATCGATCCGGCACAGGATCTGCGCTCGGAAATGCTGTCGACGATGAAGCGCATCGGCATGAAGGTCGACAAGCACCACCATGAGGTGGCATCGAACCAGCATGAGCTTGGGCTGATTTTCGGCACGCTGACCAAGCAAGCCGATGACATCCAGAAATACAAATATGTCATCCACAACGTGGCCCATGCCTATGGCAAATCGGCCACCTTCATGCCCAAGCCCATGGCCGGCGACAACGGCACCGGCATGCATGTGAACATGTCGATCTGGAAAGACGGCAAGCCGCTGTTTGCCGGCGACAAATACGCCGATCTGTCGAATGAGGCGCTGTATTTCATCGGCGGCCTGCTCAAGCATGCCAAATCGCTGAACGCCTTTACCAACCCGTCCACCAACAGCTACAAGCGCCTGATCCCGGGGTTCGAAGCGCCCGTGCTGCGCGCCTATTCGGCCCGCAACCGCTCGGGCTGCATCCGTATTCCGTGGACGGAAAGCCCCAAGGCCAAGCGCGTCGAAGCCCGTTTCCCCGATCCGTCGGCCAACCCCTATCTGGCCTTCGCGGCCCTGCTGATGGCGGGTCTGGATGGCATTTTGAACAAGATCCACCCCGGCGAGCCGTCCGACAAGGATCTTTACGACCTGCCGCCCGAAGAGCTGGCCGGCATCCCCACCGTTTGCGCATCGCTGCGTGAAGCGCTGGAATGCCTTGAAGCGGACCATGATTTCCTGATCAAGGGCGGCGTGTTCGACAAGGATCAGATCGAAGCCTATATCGCGCTCAAGTGGCAGGAGGTCTATGCCTTCGAACACACCCCGCACCCGATCGAATACAAGATGTATTACAGCTGCTGATCGCACGCGGTGAGACAAGGGAAACGGGCGCCACGCGGCGCCCGTTTTTCGTTTGGGCGGCTTGGCGTCGATCCGGTGTCACACGGCAAGACCACACCAGCCCTTGGGGCGGGGCGGGTGCTGGCGTCAGCGCGCATCCTCATCATCAGGCAGGGCCGCCTCGGCGTCATGGTCGAACATGTCGTCCATCGCGCCGTCGCGCGGCAATTCGGGCTCGGCCCCCTCGGGTGGGCGGCTGTCCAGCAATCCCGCCTCGCGCAGCTCCTTGAGACCGGGCAGATCGCGCGCCGATTCAAGCCCGAAATGATCCAGAAAGCCCTGCGTCACCACATAGGTAACCGGGCGACCCGGGGTCATGCGGCGACGGCCAAAGCGCACCCAATCCAGTTCGATCAACTGATCGACCGTGCCCTTGGAGGCCGAAACGCCACGAATTTCCTCGATCTCGGCGCGGGTGACCGGCTGGTGATAGGCGATGATCGCCAGGGTTTCGATGGCCGCACGGCTGAGCTTGCGCATCTCGAGCGTTTCGCGCGCCATCAAGAAACCCAGATCGGCCGCCGTGCGCATCGCCCAGGCATCGCCCACGCGCGTCAGTGTCACCCCCCGCCCCTCGTAGCGCTTTCGCAAGAGTTGCAGCGCCTCGGCGGGATCGCAGCCATGGGGCATGCGCGCCGCCATCTCGGCCAGCGTCAGCGGGCGCGCGGCCGCAAACAGCATCGCCTCGACCATGCGTTCCTGTTCGCCCAAGGGGGGGGCTTGAAACAGGGTCTCGCGGGGTGGTGTGTTGGCTTGGGTCATCTAGTCATCCCGGCGGCGCAATTCGATGGGCGCAAAGGTCTCGGACTGTCGGATCAGCACCTTGCCGGATTTGGCCAATTCCAGCGCCGCCGCAAAGCTGGCCGCCGTGGCCGAGCGGCGGCGCTTGGGATCGCTGCGCCACTCGGCTGGCAGATAGCTCGACAGATCCGTCCATTCGCCCGCATAGCCGATCAGCCCCCGCATTCGATCCAGCGCCTGTTCCATGGTCAAGACATGGTCGCGATCCATGACAAAGGGGCGGAATTCATCACGGGTGCGGATGCGGGCATAGGCTTGCATCAGATCCAGAAGCCCGGCGGTATAGGTGATGCGCCGCGCGGTCGACACGTCGTGTTCTTCACCGCGCGCGAAACGGTCCTGCCCCAGACGGTCGCGCGTCATCAGCTTGGCCGCGCAATCGCGCATCGCGGCCAGCCGCTCCAACTGAAACGCCAGATATGCGGCCATGTCTTCGCCCGACGGCCCCTCTTCGGTCGGGTCGGGTGGCAACAGCAAGCGCGATTTCAGGAACGCAAGCCACGCCGCCATCACAAGATAATCGGCGGCCAATTCGATCCTGAGCGCGCGCGCCTGTTCGATGAAGGCAAGATATTGTTCGGTCAGCTTCAGGATCGAGATCTTGCGCAGATCGACCCGCTGCGTGCGCGACAGGCTCAAGAGCAGATCGAGTGGCCCCTCGAACCCGTCCACATCGACGATCAGCGCCTCGGCCGCGCGGCGCGTGGCCACCGCGTCCCATTCGGTGTCTGCATCATTGGCGGCCACGGGCCTGTCAGCCATAAACCTCTCCGTCCACAAGACCGGCAAGCTCGGCCTCGGCGGCTGCGATGTCAAGCGGTTCGGGCTGGCGGCGGGCGGCAAGCGCGCGATCGGTCCGTGCCAGCGACAGCCCATCAAGGGTGCCCGCATCGGCCAAAACGGCCTCCATCTCGGCGCGCGCGCCGTTGCAATGCAAGATCAGATCACAGCCTGCCGCGCGCGCGCGCGCCGCGCGCTGTCCAAGCGGGCCGGGCAGCGCCCCCATCGACAGATCATCGGTCATCAGCGCGCCGCCAAAGCCGATCTGATCACGGATCAGCCCGATCAACCCCGGCGAAAAGGTCGCGGGAAGATCGCCATCAATCGCCTCATAGACGATATGGGCGGTCATGCCCAAGGGCAGATCGGCCAAGGGCGTGAAAGCCGCGAAATCGACAGCGTTCAATTCCGCCAACGGGGCCGCGACCCGCGGCAGGGTCAGATGGCTGTCGACGGCACCCAACCCATAGCCGGGCAAATGCTTGAGCACCGGCAAGACGCCGCCTGCAAGCAACCCTTGGGCCACCGCGCGGCCCGCACCGACCACGCTATCACGATCAGAGCCATAAAGCCGGTTGCGCAACACCGGATGGGTGGTGTCGCGCGCCACATCGGCCAGCGGCATGCAATTGACGTCAATGCCAACGGCCCGCAATTCATGCGCGATCAGACGGCTGCGCAAATACATGGACCGCGCAGCGCGCGCAGGGCCCGCTTGCGCCATCTGTTCCAGCGCGGGGTGCCATTGCCGCCAATGGGGGGCGCGCATGCGTTGCACCCGGCCGCCTTCCTGATCGATCAGGATCGGCGCATCGCGCCCCACCGCCGCCCGCAAATCCGACGTCAGCGCCGAAAGCTGGGCAGGGTCTTGGATGTTGCGCGCAAACAAGATGAAGCCCCAAGGCTGCGCCTGAGCAAAAAACCGTGCCTCGGGCGGGGACAGCCGCTGTCCTTCGCATCCAAGGATGGTGGCCGAAAGCCCCGCCACCCTAACGCACCGTCACGGGAATGCAGGGCGCGTTCTGCGCCGTCAGCGCGGCACAAAACCGCCGCGAGGCCGCAAGATCCTCGAACCCATGCGCGCGCAGGCGGAAAAAGGCGGACCCGCCCGAGCTTGCTTGCTGGATCACCGGCGCACGGCCGGTGAAATAATCGGGGAACCTGCTGGTCAAACGCGCCCATTCCGCCCGCGCCAGCGCGGCGCTGTCAAATGCGCCAAGCTGCACCAGCCGCGTGCCTTCGGCCAGACCGGCGGCGTCGATCTCGGCCAACTGGCTGGCGCTGGCCTGCATCACCGCGGGGGCGGATGCAGCGATCAGGGCGACGGGTTTGAGCATCGGCCGGATCGATTGCGACACCCCCGCGATGGAGGCCGGTATCACTTGCATCCGGGCAGGCGGCGTATCTTGCGACGCGGCGCCCTCGGTATCGGCAATGTCTGCGGTGGGCGTGTCTGCGGCGGCGCCATCGGCCAGCCCATTGCGCGCAATCAGGCGCGCGATCAATTCATGGGTCTGGGGGCTGGCCGGTTCGGGGATCGGCGCATCGGCCAGAGCCGCGTCTGGGTCGCCCGACCGGGATGCAGATGCCTGCTCCAGCGCGGTCAGCGCCAAGGGCGACGGCGCCAGGACCAAGACATCGGGAACCTGTCCTGCCTCGGCCCCTTCGGCCAAAAGGTTGACCGCCAAGCCCATATGGGCGGCCTGTACCCCGCCCGGATCCGTGGGCGTACTGCGCATCGGTCCTTCGATCGCGCGGATCACCGGCACGCCCGACACATCGCGCACCACCAGTTGAACCGCCCAGACCGCCGCGCCAACCACCAGCCCAAGCGACACACAGACCCCGACCCATCTCACGGCCCGGCCGGCCCGCAGGGTTCGCGGCATTTTCATGTCAGCGGGAACACGCGCCAGACCAGCGCGATCCCCCTGTTGAGACCATTTGGGTTCCATAACCTGCCACGCCTGCTCTCTTGCCCCGCCAGAGCGCCCGGAGGCGGCGGGGTTTGCCTGTCTCATCCAGCCGGGCAGAGGTCTTTTGCCTCACATCTTTTCGGCAGGACTGACACCCAAGATACCAAGACCATTGGAAATGACAATCGCCACGGCCCGTATCATCGCCAATTTCCCACGCGTGACGGCCGGGTCGTCCTCTTGCAAGAAGCGCAACGCCGCGTCGGCATTGCCCTTGTTCCACAGCGCGTGGAAATCACTGGCCAATTCATAGAGATAAAAGGCGATGCGATGGGGTTCATGCGCCTCGGCGGCGCTTTCGACCAGCCGCGGCCAATGCGCCAATTTCGCCACCAACGTCAATTCGGCAGGATCCTGGATGGCACCCAGATCATCCACCCCGCCCGGCACCAGCCCGATTTCGGCCCCTTTTCTGAGAACCGACTGGATGCGCGCATGCGCGTATTGAACGTAAAAGACCGGATTGTCCTTGGATTGCTCGCGCACTTTTTCCACGTCGAAATCCAAAGGCGCGTCATTCTTGCGGGTCAGCATGACAAAACGCGTCACATCCGCGCCCACCATGTCGACCACATCGCGCAAGGTCACAAAGGTGCCCGCCCGTTTCGACATCTTGAGCTCTTCATCGCCGCGCTTGAGCTTGACCAGCTGCGTCAGCTTGATGTCGAGCGGCACGCGATTGTCCGAAAGTGCGGCCACGGCGGCCTTCATCCGTTTCACATAGCCGCCGTGATCGGCGCCGAAGATATCGATCAGCTCGTCAAAGCCACGGCTGATCTTGTCGTAATGATAGGCGATATCGGGCGCGAAATAGGTCCATGCGCCATCCGATTTCATCACCGGGCGGTCGACATCATCACCAAAGGCGGTCGATCTGAACAAGGTCTGGCTGCGCGGTTCCCAATCTTCGGGGGTCTTGCCCTTGGGCGGTTCCAGCACGCCTTCGTAGATCAGGCCCTTGCCGCGCAGATCGGCCAGCGCTGCCTCGATCCGGCCAGTGCCGTAAAGCGATTTCTCGGAATAGAACATGTCCATCTTGACACCGAGCGCGGCCAGATCCGCGCGGATCAGCCCCATCATCTTGTCGGTGGCGAAATCGCGCACCTCGGCCAGCCAGAACTGTTCACCGGTATCGACGAACTTGTCGCCGACCTTGTCCTTGAGCGCCTGCCCCACCTCGATCAGGTAATCGCCGGGATAGGTGCCATCGGCAAAGGCAACCTCTTGCCCATGCGCCTCAAGATACCGCAGATAGACCGAGCGGGCCAGAACATCGACCTGTGCGCCGCCGTCGTTGATGTAGTATTCCCGCGTCACATCATGGCCGGTGAAATCCAGAAGACTGGCCAGCGCATCGCCAAAGACCGCGCCGCGTGTGTGGCCCACATGCAAGGGGCCCGTGGGGTTGGCCGAGACATATTCGACATTCACGCGCCGCCCCTGCCCCATGGCGGACCGGCCATAGCCGCCCGCCTGATCCAGAATGGCCGCAACCACGCCGCGCCATGCCGCAGGCGTCAGGCGCAGGTTCAAGAACCCCGGCCCCGCCACATCGGCGCTGGCAATACGGGGGTCTTGCGCAAGCTTGACGGCCAGCGCCGTGGCGATGTCGCGCGGGTTCATGCCCGCGGCCTTGGCCAGCACCATGGCCGCATTGGTCGCCATGTCGCCATGGGCCGCATCGCGCGGCGGTTCGACCGCGACGGCGCGCGTATCGAGGCCCGCAGGCAGCACAGCTTCGGCCTCCATCGCGGCCAGCGCAGCCAGAACCGTGGCATGTATATCGGCAAACAGGGTCATCTTGGTATCCTCGGGATCGGTCCTGAGCCTAGTATCACGGCATGGGCAGAGGTCAATCAACCCCGCGCGCCTCAGCCATAGCCGCCGCGCCCGATCTGTGGCCCGCCAAAGACCAGCGCATGGGTTTGCAGCGCGAACCGGTCGGTCATGCCCGAAATGTAATCGCACACGATCCGCGCCAGCGCTGTCCGATCGCCGGCCACCGTTTCGACGTCGCGGCGCCATTGCTTGGGCAATTCCTGCGGATGGGCCATGAAATGCGGGAACAGATCGCGCACCACCCCCGTCACCTCGGCGCGCATCACAACAACCGAGGGCGCACGATACATGCGTTGGAACAAGAAGGCCCGGATCACCTTGAGATCGTCGAAGATCGCTTGCGAAAACCGGATGATCGGGCGACCTGCGTCGCGGATGTCTTGCGGGCTTTTTGGGCCCAGCACGGCCAGTTCGGCCCGCGCATAGGCGATCACATCCTCGACCAGCACGCCGAAAAAACGGCGCAATGCCTCGTGCCGGCGGCGATAGTAATTCAGATCGGGATAGGCCGCATCGACGGCGGCGAAACAGCGGTCCAGAATGGGCAAACGGGCCAATTCGTCGGTCGAAAACAATTCGGCTCGCAACCCGTCATGCAGATCGTGGTGATTATAGGCGATATCGTCGGAAATGGCGGCCACCTGCGCCTCGGCGCTGGCATGGGTGGCAAGTTCCAGATCATGGGCGGCGCTGTAGGCGGCAAGCGCCCATGACATGGGGGCGGCAACGGGGCCGTTGTGCTTGGCAATCCCTTCCAGGGTTTCCCAGGTCAGGTTCAGACCGTCGAATTCCGCGTAATGGCGTTCCAGATGGGTGACGATGCGGATCGCCTGAGCGTTGTGGTCAAACCCGCCATAAGGCGCCATCAGCTCTTGCAGCGCATCCTCGCCGGTGTGGCCAAAGGGCGGATGGCCCAGATCATGGGCCAGCGCCACGGCTTCGGTCAGATCCTCGTCCAGACCCAAGGCCCGCGCGATGGTGCGTGCGACCTGTGCCACCTCGATCGAATGGGTCAGCCGCGTGCGGAAATAATCGCCCTCGTGTTCGATGAACACCTGGGTCTTGTGCTTGAGGCGGCGAAAGGCCGAGGCGTGGATGATCCGGTCGCGGTCGCGCTGAAAGGGCGAACGAAAGGTGCTTTCGCTTTCGACCACGCGGCGGCCGCGGGTCAGGCTCGGATCGCAGGCAAAGGGCGCGCGCATCGGGGTTTTCCGCTTCTTGCAGGGCTTGGCCTGCTACATATATGTGTTGAGTGTGAAATGCGACAGCGCCGCAAAGGACTTCGCCGATGACCCTGACCCTGACCGTTCCGCCCAAGGTGACGCCGCGCGCTTTTGCCCGTCTGGCCGAAATCAACGCCGCCACCGGGGATGCCAAGGCGCTGCGCATTGCGGTTGATGGGGGGGGGTGTTCGGGGTTCCAATACGACATCCGCCTTGACGATCCGGCCAGTGACGATCTGGTCTTGGAACATGACGGGCAAAAGGTCGTGGTCGACAGCGTGTCCTTGCCTTTTCTGGCGGACGCGGTGATCGATTTCACCGAAGAATTGATCGGCGCGCGCTTCACCATCGAAAACCCCAACGCGACCTCGTCTTGCGGCTGCGGGACGTCGTTTTCGATGTAGGCTGCTTGGCCTTGCGGTCTGGTGGCCGCTTGTGGGACACAGGGCCAAACGGGGGCCCAGCATGAAGATCGCAACCTTTAACATCAACGGCATCAAGGCGCGCTTTGAAGCGTTGACCGATTGGTTGCGCGAATTCCGGCCCGATGTGGCGCTGCTTCAGGAAATCAAATCCGTCGATGACGGCTTTCCGCACGAACATTTTGAAGACATGGGCTACCGCGTGCAAACCCATGGCCAAAAGGGGTTCAACGGGGTGGCGATCTTGTCGCGCCTGCCGCTCGAGGATGTGACCCGCGGCCTTCCGGGCGACGCAGGCGACGAACAGGCCCGCTGGATCGAGGCAACCGTGATCGGGGATCGCCGGGCGGTGCGGGTCTGTGGCCTTTATCTGCCCAACGGGAACCCCGCGCCCGGGCCGAAATACGACTACAAGCTGGCCTGGATGGCACGGATGGAAACCCATGCCCGCGCCCTTTTGGCGCAGGAAATGCCGCTGGTTCTGGCAGGCGATTACAATGTGATCCCCCAGGACCAAGATGCCGCCCGCCCCGAGGCGTGGCGCCAGGATGCTCTGGCACTTCCGCAAAGCCGTGCAGCGTTTCGGCGGATCGTCCATCTGGGCTTTACCGATGCGATCCGCGCCCGCCTGCCCCAGCCCGGGCTTTACAGCTTCTGGGATTATCAGGCGGGGGCGTGGGAAAAGAACAATGGCATCCGCATCGATCACCTGCTGCTCAGCCCGCAGGCGTCCGATCTTTTGGTCGATTGCGGCATCGACACGGCGGTGCGGGCGGGCGACAAACCATCCGATCATGTGCCGGTCTGGATCACGCTGGACGCGTGA
>ERZ888423.3440-NODE-3440-length-10387-cov-48.843786_pt1 | contig 10387 bp, 10 predicted proteins | sample MGYA00520523_ERZ888423 | MGnify/ENA primary metagenome ERZ888423 (study PRJEB32303, sample SAMEA104408611) | aquatic metagenome | biome: Brackish water; feature: Pelagic; material: water | place: Baltic Sea | collected 2014-06-08T10:24:00 | depth 30,27 m ...
GTCTTTCCCGCACCAAGAGAGGGTCCCATGGACATCCACGAACATCAGGCCAAGTCGATCCTTGCCGAATTCGGCGTTCCGGTTCCCAAGGGCCATCTTGCCTTCAGCCCCGAACAGGCGGCGCATGCCGCACGGATGCTGGGCGGGGGCCGGGTTGTGGTCAAGGCGCAGATCCATTCCGGCGGGCGCGGGGCGGCGGGCGGCGTCAAGCTCTGCACCTCCGAGACCGAGGTGCGCAGCTATGCCGCCACGCTTCTGGGCAAGACGCTTGTTACCAAGCAGACCGGCGCGGGTGGCAAGCTGATCGAACGGCTCTGGATCGAAGAAGCCACCGACATCGCACAGGAAATCTATCTGGGCTTCGTGCTGGACCGCAAATCCGAACGCATCATGATCGTGGCCTCGGGCCATGGCGGCATGGAGATCGAGGATCTGGCCGAAAAGGATCCGGGCAGCCTTGTGCGCATGATCATCGACCCCGCCGCAGGGCTCGTTGAATTTCAGGCCCGCGATCTGGCCTTTCGCCTTGGGCTGAAGGGCAAGCAGATCGGGCAATTCGTGACCACGCTGCGCGCCTGTTACCGGGCCTACCGGGATCTGGACGCGATGATGGTCGAGATCAACCCGCTGGCCGTGACGGGGGCGGGCGATCTGGTGGCGCTCGATGCCAAGATGTCGTTTGACACCAACGCGCTCTACCGCCGCCCGCAGGTCGCCGCGCTGCGCGATCCCGGGCAGGAGGATCCGCGCGAAAGCAGCGCGCATGACAATGGTCTGGCCTATGTCGGGCTTGAGGGCGACATCGGCTGCATCATCAACGGGGCGGGTCTGGCCATGGCCACGATGGACATGATCCATCTGGCCGGGGGCGCACCGGCCAATTTCCTCGACATCGGCGGCGGCGCCAGCCCCGAGCGCGTCGTCACCGCCTTTCGCACCGTGCTGACCGACCCCAATGTGGGCGTCATCCTCGTCAACATCTTTGCCGGGATCAACCGCTGCGACTGGATCGCGCGCGGCGTCGTGCAAGCCTATCAGGAGGTCGGCCTGACCCTTCCCGTGATCGTGCGCCTGTCGGGCACGAATGTCGAGGAAGGCCGCGAGATCATCCGCACGTCCGGCCTGCCGCTGATGTCGGCCGATACGCTGGCCGAGGCCGCGAAACTGGCCGTGCGCTCCCGCCCTTCCCCCATCGCCGCCCAGTAAGGAGCAACGCTTATGGCCATCTTGATCACCAAGGACACCCGCATCATCGTGCAGGGCATGAGTGGCCGGATCGGCCAGTTTCATGCCCAGGAGATGATCGAGACCGGCACCAACGTCGTGGGCGGCGTGACGCCCGGCCGGGGCGGCAGCACGCTTCTGGACCGCCCGCTGTTTGATACCGTGCGCGAGGCGGTCGAGGCGACGGGCGCGGATGCGTCGCTGTTGTTCGTGCCGCCGGCCTTTGCCGCCGATGCGATGATGGAGGCGGCCGAAGCGGGCATCAAGACCTGTGTCTGCGTCACCGACGGGTTGCCCGCGCAGGACATGATGAAGGTCAAGCGCTTCTTGCGCCGCTACCCGCGCGAGCGCAAGATGCGCCTGATCGGGCCCAATTGCGCGGGCGTCATCAGCCCCGGCATCGGTTTCATGGGCATCATGCCGCCCCACATCTACACACCCGGCCGCGTGGGCATCGTGGGGCGTTCCGGAACGCTGGGCTACGAGGCGGCCAGCCAGATGTCGGCGCTGGGCATCGGCGTATCCACCTCGGTGGGTATCGGCGGCGACCCGATCAATGGATCAAGCTTCAAGGACATCCTTGAACTCTTTGAAAACGATCCCGAAACCGATGCCGTCATCATGATCGGCGAAATCGGCGGCCCGCAGGAGGCCGAAGCCGCCGCCTTTGTGCGCGACCACATGAGCAAGCCGGTGGCGGCCTATGTCGCGGGGTTGTCGGCCCCCAAGGGCCGCAAGATGGGCCATGCGGGCGCGATCATCTCGGCCTTTGGCGAAAGCGCGCAGGAAAAGGTCGAGATCTTGCAAGACGCGGGCATCATGGTTGCCCCCAACCCATCGAGCATGGGCGAGACGGTCGCGCGCATGCTGGGCCTGAAAGTCGCGGCATGAGCCGCGCAGAAAGCTGTCAGACCCTCGCGCTGCGTGATGCCGCCGATTGGGTCGGGCACAGTGAGGAGCGCTGGGGCTGTCTGACCCCGGACCTGGCCGGGATGCTGGGCGCTGCCGTCAGTCATGACCGGTCGCTGCCTTGCGACATGCGGGCGGGGTCGCTTTTGCCACCGCTGTGGCATTGGGCGGCCTTTCCCGAATTCGTGCCCCTTGGGCAGTTGGGCCCGGACGGGCATCCGGAACTGGGCGATTTCCTTCCGCCCTTGGCGTTCAAGCGGCGCATGTGGGCGGCCGGGCGGCTCGTCTTTACCGGCGTGCTGCGCATCGGTGAAAAGCTCAGGCGGCGTTCGACCATCCGGTCGGTGACGCCCAAATCGGGCGGCACGGGCGAGATGGTCTTTGTCACCGTCACCCACCAGATCGAAGGCGAACAGGGCGGATTGATCGAGGACGAACAGGATATCGTCTATCTGCACATCCCCGAAAGCTTCACACCCCCACGGCGGATGCCGGCATTCGACAACCCCGATTTCGACGAGACCGTGCCGATCAACGAGGCGCGGCTGTTTCGGTTTTCGGCCGCGACCTACAATGCCCACCGCATTCACTACGATCTGCGCTATGCGCGCGAGGTGGAGAAATACCCCGCCCTTGTGACCCATGGCCCGATGCAGGCAATCCTGCTGATGGACGCGGCCACGCGCCACCAGGGCATGCCGCCCCGGCGCTTCAGCTTTCGCGGCGTGCACCCGATGTTTCATGGCCATGATCTGCGCCTGCAGGGGCGGCTGGCCCCCGGTGGCAAGGCGATGGATCTGGGCACAGCCGCGCCCGAAGGGTATCTGGGCATGACCGCACAAGCAGGATGGGACTAATGGGTATTCTGACAGGCATGCGCGTTGTCGAAAGCTCGGCCTTTGTGGCGGTGCCGCTGGCCGGGATGACCCTGGCACAGATGGGGGCGGATGTGATCCGCTTCGATCTGCCGACAGGCGGCATGGATCATGGGCGCTGGCCCGTGGCGCCCAATGGCGCCAGCCTGTTCTGGGCGGGGATGAACAAGGGCAAACGCTCGGTCGCCATCGATGTGAAGACGCCCCAGGGCCGCGAGATCGCGCAGGACATCATCTGCGCCCCCGGTGCGGATGCGGGGCTTTTCATCACCAATCTGGCCACGCCGGGCTGGACCGATCACGCCACGCTGGCCGCCCGGCGCGCCGATCTGATCTCGGTCGGGTTGCGCGGCGACCGCCACGGCAGGCCCGCGGTCGATTACACCGTCAACCCCGCCGTGGGCTTTCCCATGGCAACAGGCCCCGAGGGGTCCGAGGCGCCGATCGCCCATGCCCTGCCCGCCTGGGACGCCATCGCGGGCGGCATGGTGGTGCAGGGGCTTCTGGCCGCCGAACGCCACAGGCTGCGCCATGGCGCGGGACAGGCTGTCGATCTGACGCTCAAGGATGTGGCCGCGGCGATGCTCGGGCATCTGGGCCTGATCGGCGAACACGCGCTGACAGGCCAGACACGGGGGCGCGCGGGCAACAGCCTGTATGGCGCCTATGGGCAGGATTTCCTGTGTGCCGACGGGGCGCGGGTGATGGTGATCGGGCTGACCGCCCGGCAATGGCAGAACCTGCTCAAGATCACCGGCACGGCCGAGGCGATGGAGGCCCTTGCCGCCGCAATGGGCGCGGATTTCCGCGACGAAGGCGCCCGCTGGCAGGCGCGCCATGCCATCACGGCGGTTCTGGCACCGTGGTTCGCGGCCCGCCGTCTTGCCGATTTCGCCGGCGATTTCGATCGGGCCGGGGTGACATGGTCGGTGTTTCGGACATTCGCCGAGGCCATCGAACACGACCCCGACCTGTCGCTTGACAACCCGATCTTTGCCGAGGTGGACCAGCCCGGCATCGGGCGCTACCGCAGCCCCGGATCGCCGCTGTCCTTTGCAACCATCGCGCGCGAAACGGCCGCACCCGCGCCGCTTCTGGGCCAGCACACCGAGGCGGTTCTGGCCGATGTGGCGGGCCTGTCTTCGGGGACGATCGGACGGCTTTTCGATGAGGGGATCGTGGCGCAACCGGGCCGCGACAGGCTGCGCCGGGCCTGTTAGGTCACAGCCTTGCGCGCCTGGAATTCGGGGCGGTCCCAGAGCCGGTCGGTGATGATGCGCCCAAGGATTCCGGCCGCGCGGACCACATCGGCTTGATCGATGTAAAGCGGCGTGAAGCCAAAGCGCATGATGTCAGGCGCGCGGAAATCCCCGATCACGCCTTGGGCAATCAGCGCCTGCATTGCGGCGTAGCCATGGGCGAAATGGAACGACACCTGTGAGCCGCGCTCCCGCGCATCGCGGGGGCTGGCCAACATCAGATCGGGGCAATGCGCCGCCACCTCGGCGATGAAGCGCTCCGACAAGGCCACCGATGCGGCGCGCAGATCGGCCATATCCACCCCGTCCCAGACATCGAGTGCGGCATCAAGCGCGGTCATCTGCAACACCGGTGGCGTGCCCACGCGCATGCGGTCCACACCGGGCGCCGGGCGATAGTCGAGATCAAAGGCAAAGGGCGCGGCATGGCCAAGCCACCCCGCCAGCGCGGGGTCGATCCGGTCGGCCAGATCGGGGCGCACATAGATGAAGGCCGGCGCCCCCGGCCCGCCATTGAGGTATTTGTAACTGCAGCCTGCCGCGAATTCCGCGCCGCACGCCGCCAGATCGACCGGCACCGCGCCCGCGCTATGGGCCAGATCCCAGATCATCACCGCGCCCGCCGCATGGGCGGCTTTCGTGATGGCGGCCATGTCATGCATCCGCCCGGTGCGGTAATCGACCTGTGTCAGCAAGACGGCGGCGACATCGGGGCCGATGGCATCGCCGACCGCGTCAGGCGCCACCACACGCAACACATGGCCCTGCCCCAGATGCCGGATCAACCCATCGGCGATATAGAGATCGCTGGGAAAATTGCCGCTGTCCGACACGACCACGCGCCGGTCGGGCCGCATCGAAAGCGCGGCCGACAGCGCCTGATAGACCTTGATCGACAAGGTGTCGCCCATCACCACGCTTCCCGGCGGCGCCCCGATCAGGCGCCCCACCCGATCGCCCACGCGGCCGGGCTGCGCCATCCAGCCATCCAGGTTCCAGCCCTGGATCAGATGCGCCCCCCATTCGCCCGTGACCGCCCGGGCCAGCCGGGCCGGAACCGCGCGGGGCAAGGGCCCCAGCGAATTGCCGTCGAGATAGATCATCCCCTCGGGCAGATCGAACAGATGCTTGCGCAAGATGCTCATGACGCGGTCGCCCCCTTTTGGGGGACACCCTGCCCCGTTGCCGGTGGCAGTGCAAGCCGTCAGGCCCCGGCCGCGCCCCCCGCCCGTGTGCGGTGCGGGCCCCAGACACAGGCAAGGGCAAGGCTCAGCCCCGAGACGGTGGCGATCATGCCTGCCGCGCTGACGGAATGGTCAAAGCCCATCCAGATCGGCCCATATCCCGCCAGCACATAGCCCAAGACCGCCGAGCCCGCAGCAATCCCGACCGAGATCCAGACCTGAGCGGCCAGCGCATTGGTCAAAAGCCGTGCCGCAGCCGGCGGGCAGATGAACATCGCGATCACGATGATCGACCCCACCGCGTCAAAGGCCGCCACCGCCGCCACCGCCGCTGCGATCACCAATGCCAGCCCGATCGCCGACACCGGCAACCCGATGGCGCGGGCAAAGCCTTCGTCAAAGGTGGCCAGCTTCAAGGGCCGCCAGAAGATCACCATCAGCACCGCCATCAGCGCGGCCACCGCCGCGATGCGCGGCAATTCGGGCGGCAGATGCGCCAGCGCCACAGGATCGATCACGCTGTGCCAGCCGCTTGCGCGCAGCCAGATCAGCGTTTCCAGATTGCCCATCAGCGCATGATCGACATCCAGATGCACCCCCGAGGTGTCGGATTGTTCCAACAAAAGCACACCACCCGCAAAGAGCGCGGTAAAAACCACCCCCATCGCCGCCCCGGGTTCAATCCGGCCCAGTCGCAAGATCACCTCGATCAGCACCACGGCCACCAGCGCCGCCGCCCCCGCCCCGATCAGCATCGGGATCGTGGCCACCGTGCCCGTGACCAGAAAGGCCACGACAATGCCCGGCAAAACCACATGGCTGATGGCGTCGCCAATCAGCGCCTGACGCCGCAGGATCAAGAAATTGCCCGGCAGCGCACAGGCGATGGCCGCGAATACCCCGATCAGCATCGGCGTCAGCGAGAATTGCACAAACTCAGCGCCCATCTTGCCCCCCCACCGCCTGTGGCGGGCCAAGCGCCGCATCGAAATCGGCAATCTGATCGGCGGTGAACACGGTCTCGATCGGGGTCAGCCCATCATAGCGCCCGGTCAGTGCCGTGTCCTGATGCATCGCGCGCGCCAGATCCCAGCGGCGTTCATCGCGCAAGGATCGTGCCGCGAGCGCACGACCCTTTTCGGTGGCGACCCCATCGGGGCGGATCACGCCCTGGGCCCGCAAGATGCGCAAGGTCAACGGATCATGGATCGGCTCGGCGCGGGCCAGCGACAAAAGCCCCTGTCGCCAATGCACCCGGGCCTGAAAGCGGCGGCGGGCCAGGATCGCGGCCAAAAGCCCGCGCCGCGGCGCCAGCAAGAGCGACAGCACAAACAGCCCCGCCGCGATCAGCACGATGATCGGCCCCGTGGGCAGATCAGGCGCCGATGCCGACAGCGCCGCGCCCAGATATCCCGCCCCCCCACCGATCGCGCCCGCGATCCACAGCATCCGCTCGACCCGGTCGGACCAAAAGCGCGCGGTCACCGCCGGAATGATCAACAGCGCCACGATCAAGATCAACCCCACCAGCGTCAGCCCGATCACCGTGACCGCCATGACCAGCGCCATCATCGCCAGATCGACCCGCGCCACGCGAACCCCGATGGCGGCCGCATGGCCCGGATCAAACGCCACCAGCGTCATCGGTCGGCGCAGCAGCAAGATCACCGCGACCACGACCAGCCCCCCCGCCGCGATCAACACCGCGTCCTGGAACAGCATGCCGGCGGTCGCACCAAGCAAAAAATCCTCCAAGCCCGCCTGGCGCCCCCGCTCCAGCGACTGGATCACCGTCAACAGCACCACACCCAGCCCAAAAAACACCGACAGGACCGCGCCGATGGCGGCATCTTCGGCCAATCTTGTGCGGCGCACGATCCAGTCGACCAGCACCAGCCCGATCAGCGCGCTTGCGGCCGAACCGATCAGCAAGCCCGGCAGATCACGCCCATCGCCGCCAAGCGCCACCATCACCAGAAATGCCACCCCGATCCCCGGCAAGGTCGCATGCGCCATCGCATCCGACACAAGCGCGCGCTTGCGCAAGACCAGAAAGCTGCCCGCCATCCCCGCCGACAGGCCCAACAACGCCGCACCGATGGTGACCAGAGCGGCGTTGTAGCCCGCCTGTAGCGCCAGCGCCGCAAGAAACCCCGTCATCGTGTCAGCCACCTGTCAGGCGCAACTGGTCCAGATGGGTGGCCGCCAAGCGCCCGCCATAGGTCTGGACCAGGGCATCTTGGGTAAAGGTGGTCGCGACCGGACCTTGGGCCATGGCCCGGACATTCACCAGAAACACATGATCAAAATAGGCAGCCACGGTCATCAGATCGTGATGGACCGCGATCACCGATTTTCCTTCGGCGCCCAGCGATTGCAACACCGCGACGATGGCGCGTTCGGTGGCGGCGTCGACGCCTGCGAATGGTTCGTCGAGCAGATAGAGGTCAGCCTGTTGGGCCAGCGCCCGCGCCAGAAACACCCGCTGTTGCTGACCACCCGACAACTGGCCGATCTGACGGCTGGCAAAGCCATCCATCCCCACCCGCGCAAGCGCGTCACGCGCCAGCGCCATATCCGCCCGGCTGACACGGCGCAAAAGCCCAAGGCTGCGGTAGCGCCCCATCAGGACCACATCGATCACGGTGGTGGGAAAATCCCAGTCCACACTGGCACGCTGGGGCACATAGGCGATGCGGGGGCGCGCCTCGGACAGGGCTTGGCCAAAAAACCGCACCTCACCCGAAACCATGGGGATCAGCCCGAGTGCGGCCTTGAGAAAGGTGGATTTTCCCGCCCCGTTCGGCCCCACGATGGCCGACATGGCACCCGCCGGGAATGTCGCATCGACCGAAAAAAGGGCGGGTTTGTCCCCATAGCTGACCGTCATGCCGCGCACGGCAAGGGGGGCCGATGGATCGGCCCCCGCGGTCACGGCCGCCCCGTCTTGCGCGGCCAGGCTCAGCGTCTTTGGGGGTGTCGGGCTCACTTCATCGCCAATGCGTTGATGCGCCCACGCGCGGGCGCTTGCCCCCCAAGCGCGCGGGCGATGGTGGTGACATTGTGATCGATCATGCCAAGATACGTCCCCTCATAGGTGCCGGGCGCACCCATCGCGTCGGAAAACAGCTCGCCACCGATCACGACCTCGTGGCCAAGGGATGCCGCCCCTTCGATCAACGCGCGGATGTTGCGATCGGAAACCGAGCTTTCCACAAACACCGCGCGAATGTCGCGGGTGGCCAGCATCTCGACCAGCTCGGCGATGCGTTGCAGCCCCGCCTCGCTTTCGGTGGAAATACCCTGGATGCCCACCACCTCAAAGCCATAGGCGGCACCGAAATAGTTGAAGGCGTCATGCGCCGTGATCAGCACACGGGCCTCGGCCGGGATCGAGGCAAGGGCGGTCTGGGAATAGACCGCCAGATCGGACAGCTGGGCCAGATGCGCCGCCGCATTGGCCCGAAAGACATCGGCCCCCTCGGGATGGGCCGCGATCATTGCGTCACGCGTGGCCAGCACCACGCGCGACCACAGGTTGGGGTTCATCCAGACATGGGGATCAAACCGGCCCTCGTAATCCTCCGAGCCGATCAGCTGTGCCGGCGCGATGGTTTCAGCCACTGCAACCACGGGGCGTGTCTGGGCCAGATCCAGCAGGAATTCCTCTAGCTGGGCTTCAAGATAGAGCCCGTTCCACAGCACCAGATCGGCATCGGCGGTGGCCACGATATCGCTGCGGGTCTGACGATAGGCATGAGGATCGACCCCCGGCCCCATCAGCGCCGTGACAGCAACCAGATCGCCACCCACCTGCCGGGCGGCATCAGCGATCATGCCGGTGGTGGCAATGACGCTCAGGCGATCTTGGGCCGCCGCAGGCAGCGCCAGCGCGGCGGAGGCGGCGAGAGACAAAAGCAAACGTCGGGTCAGCATTCCTTGAACCTGTCGGGTCTTGCGCGCATCCGGGCGCGCGGTCCGTGCCGTCACGACATATATTGCGACGCATTCGCAATATGTCAATGAAGTTGCGAGTTAGTCGCAATCAAAGGCGCTCAAACCCGGCGCTTGCTTGTGAATTGACACCGCCCGCAACGCGCCGCAGGGTCTGCGCACATCACCACACCGGAGGACAGACCATGACCGATCACCCCATCGCCCTGGTTACGGGCGGCGCACAAGGCATCGGGCTGGCCTGTGGGCGGGCCCTGGCCGCCGATGGCTACCGCGTGATGCTGGTCGATGTGAAAGACAGCGTGGCCGAGGCCGCGGCCGGGATCGGCGGGCGCGGCTTTCTGTGCGACGTGGCCGATACAGGCGCGCTGATGGCATTGTTCGACCGGGTCGAGGCCGAGGAAGGCCCGGTTGCAGCCCTCGTCAACAACGCAGGCATCGCCCGCCCCGGCGATTTCCTGAGCTATGATCTGGCCGATTTCGACGCGGTGATCGGGCTGAACCTGAGGGCGGTTTTCGCGGCCACCCAGCGCGCGGCCAAGGGCATGATTGCCACAGGCATCAAGGGGGCGATCGTCAACATGTCGTCGATCAACGCGGTTCTGGCGATCCCGGCGATCCCGGCCTATTGCGCGTCGAAAGGGGGCGTGCAGCAATTGACCAAGGCGTCGGCGCTGGCCTTGGCCCCGCATGGTATCCGCGTGAACGCCGTCGGCCCCGGTTCGATCGACACCGAGATGATGGCAGGCGTCAATGCCAGCCCCGCAGCACTGGCGCGCGTTCTGTCGCGCACCCCCATGGGTCGGGTCGGCACCGCCGATGAGATCGCCAGCATCGTGGCGTTCTTGTGCTCGCCCAAAGCCAGCTATGTGACGGGTGAGACGATCTATGCCGATGGCGGGCGGCTGGGGCTGAACTACACCGTCTGAGCGGCACCGCGCCGGGCGATGAGGCGCAAGGTGGTCATCGCCCCCGGCGACCT
>ERZ888423.3441-NODE-3441-length-10386-cov-6.009486_pt1 | contig 10386 bp, 9 predicted proteins | sample MGYA00520523_ERZ888423 | MGnify/ENA primary metagenome ERZ888423 (study PRJEB32303, sample SAMEA104408611) | aquatic metagenome | biome: Brackish water; feature: Pelagic; material: water | place: Baltic Sea | collected 2014-06-08T10:24:00 | depth 30,27 m ...
TTAAACTAATGGCATCAAATGGGCCTTGAATGGCCGCTCTACTGCTTCCTTCGTACCAAGAACCGCCAAAACTAAAACTCCAAGCCTCATTTAGGGCAAGAGTTGCAAAAATTCCACCCAAAAATCCGAAAGTATTGGATTGTTCTATTTGCGCTTGGGTTGAAATGGCCTTGTACTCATTTCCAAACAATAAAATGGCTCTACCCAAATTGTCTTGATTGACTTTATAAGTAGAATTAATGGCGTAAAACGCACCTATTTTGGGTTGAATAGACCAACTATCATTGATGGAAAGATGCGCTCCCAATTGAAGTGGGACAACAAAGCTGTTGAAGGGTTGAGTGATGGATTCATGGAAGGGATATTCGCTATCTAAAACAGATAATCCGCCCATTCTATACCAAGTAATTCCCGATTCAAAACGCATGAATTTCCATTCGAAAAGACTTCCTCTTAGGCTAATGGGCGGAACCGCCACAGCCATTGGGGCATCTACTGGTACAAAAACGGAAGTCCCAAAAGCTACCAATTGCGCTTTAACACTTAGGCCTGAGAAGGCCATCAATATACATAAAAGGACTACTCTCAAAGGTTTCTCGATTCTTCTATCGTTACTTTTTTACCATTTACGTAGGCCAACAGAAAGGCATCTCTTATGCCCAGTTTGCGCACTCCATCTAAAAATCCAACAGCTTGATCTACATCTTGAAAAGCGCCCAATGTGTATTTGTAGAGCCCTTCCATTTCGCTCTGTCTGAAGTTAAACATTCCTTCTTTATACAAGCTAAGGTCTACCTTCTGGTAGGCACCAATTTGTACGAAGTACCATTTGCCCGTGCTGAAATCTATCTCGGCAGTATTGCCTTCTGCCTTCGGCATTTGATCCAGAAGGTTATACAAACTATCTACTTGCGTTTGAAGCTTGAGTTCTACTTCTGTGGCTTTCGGAAATAGTACCAATTGTTGCTTATAATAAAACCAGCCTGCAGTACCTAAAACTCCAAGAAACAGTATCAGAAGAATAATCAATCCAGTTTGGCTTGACTTCTTTGCATTCTTTTCTGACTTTATTTGCTTTTCAAGTTGAATATTCTTCGACTCAAAATCCAATACTTTCGATTCTAGTTCATCAATGGCTGCCTTTGCTTCGGGCGGGATATAGGACATCTTAAATGGGTGTTATTTAGTATTTGATTGAATGAGGAAGTGGTTTAAATGTTCCAAGGCCAAGATATATTGAATGTTTGAAACCTTGTGTGAAGAAATAGAGAAGGCAGACGGACCACTAAAGGCCTCTTTGTTCTCTTCTTTCCAATCGCTGGGCGCTTCGTACAAATGTGTAACAAAATGAGAGCTTCCCTTTTGAATGACCTCAGCTAAGTACGAAATAGCATATCCAGTTAATCCGCCAACCAAACAAAATCGAGATTCTTGGGCCATTCCGCAGACCAAACCTACCGCAAAGGCCAGATCATAACCGCCATAGAACGTCAAACTGGTTATCGGATCAAAGCTCATAGGGTGCCTACGAAAGGATTTATCTGCAACATAAACCACAGACTCGAGAAGATCTGGATGAATGAGATTCTGCAATGAAACGGTTAGAGAAACACCAGCGTGAATATATAGTTGGATGGCAGCATGAACACAAGAAACCGGATTAAGCAATTGAATGGCAGTCCAGAAAGAGCCCAGATTCACCTCTTCCTTAGCCTGTTGAAGGCCAGTATCAAATGCATCCTGAAATTCAGAACTTGTAATTGCAGGTCGGAAGTACATATTCTTGCTTCCTTGTCCAACCGAGCGATCTATAATTGAGTGGGTATTTAACCAATAATCTACTTTTGATTCAATTCTATCCACACAACCAATGTTGAAGAAATATTCATGAAGAGCTATTTCTTTTTGAAATCTTTTGGCAGGCGATTGAAATCGTATTTCATCCAACAAACTCGATTGTATATCCCACTTTAACCAATCCCACTGTATAGCATGGTCTGTTAAAACCTTATAATGTGCCGTGCGGCTCGGAAAGCGTGGTTGCTGGAGGTACAAATTAGAAGCCCATTGCATCTGATCACTCAATGAAAGACTCTCGGAAGATTTCTTTCCAACCAAACGCTTTAGATCAATGTGGCTTTCTTCGTTCATCTAAAAATATAATCCGTTGGGATTAATCCCACTTCTATACTGTCAATTAGGGTATTATTGGCGCTTAAGCGTATTACCCATCCTGACTCAGCGAAAGATAATGGATTTCCTGCGATAATATTTGAACGAATAGGATCCCAATCTAAACTATAGTATCCGCCTGCTTTTACTTTTTGAAAGTTGGATGGATTTGCAATTGGGCAGCTGTATATACTTCCTCCATACGTATTGCTCAAGAAATACAAGCTCGCATTGTTTGCGTTGTAAATAAGATCGGCTGGATGGCCAATGCTTAGAGGGATCTCAACATTTCTTAGAATCTCCAAGGTATTGGGATTTAACTCTAAAAGTCTGCCAGGGGTGTCTTTGGATGGATCCATCCAATCTGAAAAACCCGAACACAATACCCACAACGAGCTCGGAGTAATTCGTGCTGAATTTGGTACATCCCCAACCGTTAAGTTCTGCTTTAAACTCAAATCGGATCGATTAATAACCGTAAGGGTAGAGTCTAATCCAAATCCACCTGTATTCATTATCAATATATTATCGTTTAAAACAACCATTTTCTCTGGGCCAGATCCCGTACTCACCGAATCGATGATAGTGTTGCCAGTGGAGGAAAGAATGTACATCTTATTGGTTCCCCAATCGCTTACTCCAATGCGATTATTACCCAAATCTGCAACGGCTCTAGGTGAGCTAAATCCACTTACAGTAGCTGTGCTTGTCCAATCAAAAACACTGGCTACTTCTACTTTTGCAGAAAGATTAGACACTATATAATACTGATTCCCTATAATTTCAAAATCGTTTAAGATGGCACCTGCTGGAAATCCGTTTCTACTAAAAAAAACATCTTTAAAAACGGTGTTTGTGCTTAAGTCTATTTGAGAAATGCTTCCACTTCCTGCAGAAAAGGGCCCTTCATTCAAGACATAAATAGAGGGGTTGGCTTGGCTTACCGGCTTCGGATTATCATCGTCGTCGCAGCCAAAAGAGAAAAGAACCAGGGCCGAAATAAAAAGAGCATTGCATTTTGTCATCATGACATTGTTAGGGTTAATTTGATCTGAAAGCTTCTGCCCGGCATGGGCATAAAAGGTCGAAAGGCATAGGCTTCATTGCCTAAATTCTGAATTAGAAAAGAAAGCTGGTAAGGAAATCTCTTGAATGCATTTCTATAGTGTATTTGAAGATCGTATACATTCAATCCGCTTAGTTGATCAAGAGGACCGGCTTCTTTCACATTCGACCAATCTGAGCTAATTTGATTTTGAAGACCCAAGCTCCATTTTTGATACTGAAGGCTTGCTGTGGCTCTAAAGCGATGGACTGGAATGCCAGGTGCCAGAAAGGATTTATTTTCCTCAAGGTATTCACTCCAAGTGTATTGGTAAGCTGGTCTAATTTGCCAAGACCATTTTTTAAATTCTTGTTTAAAACCCATGGCCAACTCTAATCCATGAGAGCGCATGAACTCTGTATTTACAGGAACCCAGAAATTCTGGTTGGTAGGAAGCCACCGAATGAGATCCTTCATTTCTTGCTGATAAACGAGTACTTCTGGAAGAAAGCGCAGCCTCCTCCTACTCCATTCTGCATTCCAAGCCAACTCGAGCATATGACCTTGTTCTGGATTGAGAGTTGGATTTCCCCCTGGAGACCAGAACAAATCATTTAAGCTAGGTCTTCTGTTGGTCATAGAATAGCTCAATCTAAAACGTTGAGTACTTCTATAGCGGTATTGGATGTGGGTGTGAAAAGACGGAAGAGGTTTACCATCTGAAGCTACATCATGCCTTAGGCCAATGGAAACGGGTACATTCTGCAAGGGTCTGAATTGCGTATTCACAAAAAATGCAGCCTGATTTCTTTGTCCTGTTTTGCTCAATCCCCATGCGAAAGAATGCGCCAAAAAAGCACCGGCTTTCCATTGCATCCTACTTCCCGCTTTTTGCCATTCAGGCATGAGTTGAACCGTATGGGAAGCATTGAAATCAAAAATAGAATTGCGCTGATGAACATAATCACTGGCTTCGTAGAACCAAGCCGATTTTAATTGGAACCGAGAAGATTTTTTCCAAGAGAATACTTGGCGAATAGCCATATCGGTTTGCTGCTGTCCTTGAGGATTACTCACCAAAATGTTGGATGGAATGCCAATGTCATTCTGTTGAATCCAAAAAGAATATTCGAACTGATTTTTTTTGGATGGAGTAAATCGAAGGGTATAGAGCAGGCCTTCTTGCTCATAGGCAGCTCCTTCTCTAAGCTTTTCATTTCCTCTTGGGTCTAGGTAAGCGAAATTATTTTCCGCCTTAGAGCTGAAAATACGCACCTCAGAAAAGAAAGCGTTGTGGCGAAATCCTCCATGCGCCCATATCTCTGCTTGCTGAAAACTTCCAAGGCCTAAACCGATCCGAATAAAAGGGCTGCTATCGTTCTTTGAGAAGTTGCTTAAATCTACAATACCGCCTGCGGCAGTGCCAGCTAAAGCGCCTTCGTTTCCTCCTGTTATAAATTGAACTTGATCAAAAAGAAAAGACGGAATGGCATTTAAGTCGGATAAACCCAAAGCAGGCGATTGCATTGGCATTCCGTTAAACTGAACTTGAGTGTGACTTCCTGGTAATCCCCTAAAGGAAACGGATGCATATTGTCCTGGGAGATCTGTGCGAATCCATAGAGGAGTGAATGCTTGAAGTTGGTTTCCCAAAACAGGCGATTTGACTTTAGAAATATCCAAAGTGTCGCTGTAGCGAATTTCATTTCCGCCCTGCAATGAAAGTCGATCTGCCCAAACAGCAACTTCATTCAACCATTGTCCTTCCAAGCGACCAAAACTGCAAAGCAGCAGGACGGCAAGGATTCGATCCTTTTTCATTCTTTAGTGTTGCTCTTTTGGTCCCGAAAGAGGGTTAGTGCACAAATTTGAAGGCAGGTCTTCTGACTCATCGCATCTAATTCGCCTTCCCAACCAAGTCAGTGGCATATTGAATTAGAACAAACGATTTACAGCTGCGGGCACAGTCTCCGACTCACACGGAATTCCCTATTCATTGCTTGCGCAAACCTTCGAGCCAAAAGTAGACGAATTAATTCAAATCTCGAGAACCATTCCACTGCCACTCTGTTAAGTAAATCAATCATGAAGAAGCCCCTTCCCGAAAAAATTTGCCTCGTATGCCAACGGCCCTTTTCATGGAGAAAGAAGTGGGAGAAGAATTGGGACAGTGTTTTGTATTGTAGCGATGGATGTAGAAAGCGTAAAAACGGACTAGGTTGAAAATAGTACTCTGGTTCAGGCGAGATCTGAGAATACACGATCAGATATTAATTGAAGAAGCCAATAAATCTGATGCGGAGTTTTTAGGCTTTGCTCAGGCAGAGCTAGACGCAGTTTTTCAAAATACCAGCGAAGTGCGCTGGGGAGAAAGAAAAAAGCAATTCTACCTTGAGTCCGTTGCAGATATAAAAGGTCAATTTGAACGCAAAGGCATTCCCTTTTGGTTCTCCGACCTACCATTGATTAAAGCGCTTGCAGAATTAGAAAAAACATTTTGTTTTGACGAAATCTGGTGTCAGAACACAGCCGGATGGGAGGAGCAAGAGGAATTGTCATGGGTGGCAAAAAAATACAAACTGCACAGATTTGAATCGCAGAGCTTATACCAATTAGAAGATCTACCCTTTGAGTTAAAATCCCTTCCCCTCGTCTTCACAGAATTCCGAAAAAAAGTGGAAAGGTATAGTACTGTTAAAAAAAGCTGTTCTTCGGAAATCTGCTTTAGGGGAGCTGAAAACGCAATTACTCCAGCACTGCCAGCCCATCCAACTTTAGCACAGCATCCAAATTCGGCTTTTCCATTTTCTGGCGGAGAGCAATCGGCCTTGAATCGAATGGAAGAATGGATTTGGAAAGGAAATCACATTGCCAAGTATAAGGAAACGCGCAATGAATCAATCGGCACGGAATATTCTTCAAAATTTAGCTCCTATTTGGCATGGGGCTGTCTTTCTCCTAGAGCCATCTTTTGGGAGATCAAAAAATACGAGCAAGAAGTAGTGGCAAACGAAAGTACCTATTGGCTGTATTTCGAGCTGTTATGGCGTGATTTCTTTCATTTTACTTGTCGCAAAGACAACCGAGCTTTTTTTAAATCGATGCCGAGTAATTTATTTAAAGAGCCAGAAGCTTTTAAAGCCTGGAAGGAAGGAAAAACTGAAAATGCATTCATTAATGCACACATGATAGAGTTAGCCGCAACGGGCTTCATGAGCAATAGAGGAAGGCAAAATGTAGCATCGTATTTAATTCATCATTTAAAACTAGATTGGTGGTTGGGAGCCCAGCATTTTGAAAGAGAATTAATTGATTATGAAGCTGCGAATAATTATGGCAATTGGACCTATCTAGCAGGCGTGGGCAACGACCCAAGAAAAGACAGAATATTTAACCCCGAATTACAAAAGCAACGATACGATCCACAGGGTAAATACGTTGCATTATGGACTTGAATCAAACAACAATGGCAGAAGCAAAAACAACAAAAAAGACAGTAAAAGAAGAAATATCACTTGGCGAAAAGATGGTCAATGCCTTCAGAGAGTACAAACTAGAAAATGGCAAAGACCCTTCTAGCATTTATTCTTTCTGTAAGCACCTGAAAATTAGCGAATCTGATTTCTACAGTCACTACAATTCTTTCGCAGAAATAGAGAGAGAGTTTTGGACCAACACCTTTAAAAAGACAGTAGATAAGCTTAAAAATTCGGCTGAGTGGGAGAGTTTTTCGAGCAGAGAAAAGCTACTCGCCTTCTATTTCACTTGGTTTGAAGATTTACTAAACCACAGAAGTTTTGCTTTGCTCTCTTTTCCAAAAAGACCTTCACTACCGAATGAAGAAGATTTATTGAAGCCTTTAAAACACGAGTTCCATCAGATGGTAAAAGAGCTCATGATAGAAGGTGAAAGCAATGGTGAGATTGCAAATAGAAAGTTCATTTCCGACAAGTACGCCGATTTATTATGGATGCAATTTGTTTTTCTCTTTGATTACTGGAGAAAAGACAGTAGCAAAAGATTTGAGAATACAGACGCGGCCATTGAAAAAAGTGTAAATCTGGGCTTTGATCTCATGGGCCGCGGTTTAGTTGAATCGCTTACAGATTTTGCCAAATTTCTCCTCAAAAGCAAATAATGAAAGAACAAGACAGCATTCCAACCGGAAAAGTGCAAAGAGCAACGCGCTTTGTAAGCACTGGCGCGAAGATTGGCGGAAATTATTTGAAATTCTACACCAAGAAAATAATCACTGGCAATACTAGTCGCACTGAATTGGATGAGAACAATGCGGAAGACATCTACAACTCTCTTTCAGAATTAAAGGGCAGCGCACTTAAGGTAGCCCAAATGCTCAGCATGGACCAGGGCTTACTGCCCGGTGCATACACTCAGAAATTCTCTCAAGCCCAATACAATGCTCCTCCCTTGTCTTACCCTTTGGTGGTAAAAACCTTTAATCAAGAATTGGGCGTATCTCCTGAAAGCATCTTCACTTCATTCGGAAAAACAGCCGCAGCCGCTGCTTCAATCGGACAGGTGCACAAGGCAGAAAAGGACGGACAAGCTTTTGCTGTTAAAATTCAATATCCGGGTGTGGGAGAAAGTATTCGATCTGATCTAAAATTGGTTAAACCCATTGCAATGCGCATGTTTAACTTAAGTGAGGCAGACATAACCCATTATTTGGAAGAGGTGGAAGAACGGCTGATAGAGGAATGCGACTATGAGCTTGAATTAAACAGATCCATTGAAATAGCAACGGCCTGTTCTCATCTCAAGGATATTCAGTTTCCAGTCTATAGGGCTGAATTGAGTGGAAAAAAAATCCTCACTATGGAGTGGTTGGATGGTGAGCATTTGTTGCAATTTTTGAAAAAGAGGCCATCTCAAGAAGTCCGAAATAAAATAGGCCAAAGCCTTTGGGATTTCTACGATTTTCAAATCCATGAATTGTTGCAAGTACATGCCGATCCCCATCCAGGAAATTTCCTCTTCAGAGAAGACGGTTCAATGGGAGTGATTGATTTTGGTTGTATCAAAACCTTAACTCCTGAATTTTATAAGAGCTATTTCCGACTTCTAGATGTTGACGATAAGGGTGAGCCAGAAGCATACGATCAACTTTTGCGCGAGTTAAAATATCTCTTAAAAGAAGATTCTACCGAAGATGCTGCCTATTTTAAAGAAAAGATTCTCATGATGAATCAATTGCTTGGATTGCCTTTCAGAAGTTCCTCTTTTGATTTTGGAGATCCAAGCTATTTTGCCAAAATCTATGCAATCAGTGAAGAATTGGCTGGAGATAAAAGGCTGAGAAAAGCAAACGGAGCTAGGGGTCCAAAAGATGCGCTGTACATTAACAGAACCTATTTTGGCTTATATACTCTTTTGCACAATTTAGGAGCAAAGGTTGAAATTAAGATGAGAAAGTAGGTAGTCTAAGGGCTTTAGTCTACATTGGCTTTTTCTAACTCCACTACTATGCAATTCAGGCTCGCTATTCTCTTATTTGTTTGCGTTTTGGGGTTTAACTCACAGGCTCAAAATATACCAAAACATGCAATTGGACTGAGGTTTTCAGGCGGAGTGCTCTTTGGTGGAGCTTTGAATTACCAATACGCACCCGATGAAGCAAACCGCTTTGAGTTTAATATTGGAAGACTTGGGGGTAAGGAATTTTCTTCAACGGAAATACAAATTACCTATCAATGGGTTTTTCCCCTAGATGATCGTTTTGATTGGTATGCTGGTGGTGGTGGGAAACTTGGATTTCAATCCCAAACCGCATACGACCTTAGAACGCCCTTGGGACTTTCCTTAGTTGGCCAAGCTGGAATTCAATACACTTTTGACATTCCTTTGAACATATCATTGGATGTATGTCCTGATGTGTTGGCCATTAATTATGGTTATGACAGACGAAATTGGCTTAACCTCAACCTAGGCGTACGCTATCTACTCTTCTAACTTTTAGAAAAACCTATGAATTTCTGTTCCCAATGTGGGTCTTCCGACTTAGAATGCAAAACTCCAGAAGGAGATCATAAAGACAGATGGATTTGCACCCAATGCCAATTCATACATTACGTAAATCCTAAAATAATTGTCGGTTGCATTCCCATTTGGGAAGGAAAGGTGATGATTGCCAAAAGAGGTATAGAACCGCGATATGGCCTTTGGAACTTGCCATGTGGATTTATGGAAACACTGGAGACCGTTGAGGAAGGAGCAGTTCGTGAGGTGTTTGAGGAGACAGGATCAGAAGTAGAGTTGATACGCCTACATACCGTTTACAACTTATTGCATGAGCATCAAGTGTATCTAATTTTTCTAGCGAATATGAAGTCGGCTCATTTTCAAACAACCCTTGAAAGCACAGAAATAGATTTATTCACAGAAGAGACTGTTCCTTGGACAGAGATGGCTTTTACCTCTTCCACCTTTGCCCTTCAAAATTATTTCAACGATATGCGAACGGGCAATACCAGTATTCATTTTGGAACCTATCAAAAGAAATAATATCGAATATGAATTTAGTGAGCATTCAAGAAAAGAAAGGCAGTGAAAAAGCAGAAAAGCTTCTAATCCTTCTACATGGCTATGGCAGTCACGAAGGCGATTTAGTTTCCCTAGCCGATTTTCTTCCAGGCTCTTTTCTTTTAGAAAGCTTGAGAGCACCCCTTCCGCTTCCTTGGGGTGGTTATGCCTGGTACCCTATTGAAATGGACGAAAATGGGGTTCGTATTAAATCCGATGCCCTTGAGAAGGCAGTAGAACAGTTAGAACAGTATTTACCCCAATTCGCTCAAGAACGCGGATTTGCAATGAAAGATGTTTGGTTAATGGGATTCAGCCAGGGTTGCATCATCAGCCTAGCATTGGCTCTCAGAAATCCGAGTTGGTTTGATGGTGTCATCGCACTGAGTGGCTATTTATCTACTGATGTAATTCCTAAGAAAATTGCGCCCGCTGATTTTCTAAAAAAGAAAATATTCATTGCCCATGGCAAAGACGATCAGGTAATACCCGTTCATTTAGCACAGCAAACTACCAAGGCCTTGGAAACGATTCAAATTGCGCATACATATCATGAATATGAGATGGGGCATGGCGTCACCGCAGAGGTTATGCGCGATTTAGAACTATGGTGGAAGAAGTCTTTTAAT
>ERZ888423.3444-NODE-3444-length-10381-cov-5.685261_pt1 | contig 10381 bp, 8 predicted proteins | sample MGYA00520523_ERZ888423 | MGnify/ENA primary metagenome ERZ888423 (study PRJEB32303, sample SAMEA104408611) | aquatic metagenome | biome: Brackish water; feature: Pelagic; material: water | place: Baltic Sea | collected 2014-06-08T10:24:00 | depth 30,27 m ...
CGCTCTAGCCGTATCTCCAGCTGCTAATACCTCATTGAAGTTCTTTACCAGGCCTTCAAGTTGAGCTTTTAAATCATCAACTCTTTTTTGTAAGCCAGTACCGTAAATCTGAAGGTCCTCATTGATTTTTTTCTGCTCCGGCATCACGGATAAAATTGCGTTGATGTCTGCGTAGCCTACGTTTTGAGCAAATGATACAGAAGATGTACTTGCAATAACAATAAGTGCGATTATTAATTTTTTCATTTCAGGGTTTATTGGATTTAGCGTGCAAAGAACGACAATCATGCCAGTATGCACAAAGTGTTGGTCTTAAAAAAGATTAAAAATAAAGTTTCACTTGGCGGTGGAAGTAATTATGGATGCAAGCTTAGTGCAAAATGTAATCAAATCCCGCACTTCGGTTTCGCTCATTATTCTGTTTTTGCTCATAACCAGAATAGACGTTTCATTACTCTCTATTCTATACGGTATTTGGCTTTCTAAAAACGTCAAAAGTTCGTTACTAAAGAATGCTCTTACAGCTTGTTCATTTTCTCCTTTGAGGCGAAAATCATCTGAAAACTTTTGGAAATTCTTAAAATCAATGTCGTCATATCCTGCAAGGGCAGCTAGACGGTCAAACAAATGCTCTTGTTCAATTGTGAAAGCCGGAATGTTACGGTTAAGGCCAATAATGGCTACCGTGGTTTGCATTTTAACTTTGGTTTGGAATTCGCCTTCATGAAAATCTGCATCCTTTATTAGTATTGAGCCACCTTCAATTATACCGGTCAATTTGTTGTATACCCGATCAATAGCACGATGCCGAAACATGTGGAAATTAACAAGACTACTTATGAATCGAATTACGCCTGAGTCGAAATTCCAATGTAATTCTGTGGCTAATGCTTGTAGTTTTTGCTGACGCGATGTAAGCGGCTTAGCGTTTGGCTGTTCTGCGCCTGATTTTCCTTTGAATCGAACAGAAAGAGGGTGGCTAGCAAACGTATGATGGGTGTCAAGACCAATAATTTCAAATTGACCACCTTTTCTAATGTGGTCTTCTTCATACTCTGCAAGGTGTTCCATTACTGTATGATCGATAAACTCGGCTAGCGAAACATCCACGTTAATTGAAGCATTCCTAGGAATTACTTCAAGCGCCTTTTTTAATCGTGGATAATTTAGAAAGTTGCTGTAGCCTTTTACACTGATATGAAACTTGCTATCGTCATCGTCTTCTTGATAAGACACCACATTTGGTCTAAACAAAATGGTGAACAACTTACCAAGTGAACGGAGACGAATTATGTGAATTACAATTGTAAGAACTGTTCCGGCCGCTATGCCAACAATAAGGTCTTTTGTGAGAGTGACGATTAAGGTAATAGTGAAAATTGAAATCTGATCCCAACCAACACGATAGATGTTCAATACCTCACGAGGATTTAACAATTTATAGCCGGTGTGAATGAGAATACCAGCAAGCGCTGCAAGCGGAATGTGTTGCAACTGCGAAGCTAAAAGAACCACGCAAAGCAATATGAAAAGCGCTTGGAAAAGGTCCATTAATTGGCTTTTCCCATTGTGGTTTACACCCACAGAGGTTGCCACAATGGCCGGAATAACTGGAAGACCTCCAATTAAACCGCTAATTGCTGTGCCTATTCCTATTGCACTCAATTCCTTATTAACGTTGGATTTCCGCTTTAACGGATCCAGTCGATCTATGGCTTTCGCGCTGAGAATTCCTTCAATGCTACTAATAAGAACTACGGCCAAAACGATATTCCAAAAGACTCCAGTTTGCCACATGCTGAAGTTTGGTGTTACAATAGATTGCCTGATTTCAGAAGGAATATCAATCAAGTGCTCACTTCCAAAACTGAAGGTCTGAGACATGAAACTGATTGAACCGCCATCCGCAAAACCCAATGCGTAAGAGTACCCGATAGCAATTATTATAACCCACACAGCTGCAGGAATTGCCTTAATAATTGGAAACTGAATACGTGAATGGGCAAACATTATGATGGTTGAAACCAAGCCGATAAAAAAGACAACAGGATTTACTTGTAATAATAAAGTTGGCAATGCTTTGAGTAACCCAAGGTTGGTACTGACATCGGTTGCAGCGCCCAATAAAACGGGGTATTGTTTAAGTATGATTATTACACCAACTGATGCTAATAGGCTTTTTATTACGGTTGCAGGTATAAGGTCACCCACAACTCCCATTCTTAACAAGCCAAGCACAAACTGAATTATTCCGGCTACAACAATAGCCGCTAGTAAGAGTCGGTATCCTAGAAAAAGGTCATCGCCCCCAAGAGTAACAACGGCCGCAGCCGAAACTCCAATCATCATTTTTGGAGTGCTGTGTACCGCTATGTTTCCTCCACTTATCCAACAAATGAAAAGCCCTCCAACTACGCACGGAATTAGAGCGGCTAAGGGAGGTACACCAGAAGCCAAGCCAATCCCTAGCCCCAACGGAATGGCAATGAATGCTACGCTAATTGATGCGCGTAGATCACTACTCCATGACTGTTTCCAGCCCTTTAGTCCGTTGGAAAATAACTTCATGCAACGGTCTTTTCGTTTTGATGAACAATCATAAGACAGCAAGGAAGATCAGAGAGTACATACTCCAAATCGTGCGTGAAAACACGGTCCATCAGGCCAAGAGAGGAGTCTGGCGAGTTCATGACCAAAAGATCGGCTTTATTAGCAGCCGCGTAATGTCCTATAGTGTAACCCGGCTTACCGAAAATACATTTATGACCAACAGGAATAGAGCCGTCTTTCTCAAGTTTATTCTCTAGCTGCGCAATTCGTTCGTCTTCTTGTTTTTTGAGTTCCTTTCTCTTATGTGCTGTAGCTTCCAATTCTGCATCATCATCTGCTGCATTTCCTCCAGTTTTGGGGTCAATCTCATCAATAATGGTGATGTGTTCAGCTCCCAGTACTTTCCCGAAATAGTTTGCTGTCCGCACAGTTCCTTCCGTTTTATCATGGTTATCACCTGAGACAACAATCTCTTTGCATTTGTTTCGGATAACCGACCTGTCGGTGAGTAAAAGAATAGAGCATTCTGCTTTCCTGCATAGTTTTCGAGCAATAGATCCTGTGTAAAACTTGAGCAGATTTTCTTTCTTCATTGCACCTGCAATTAGGAGGTCAACCTTATTTTCTTTGCACGAATCTAGAATGCTTCTTACAGGATCTCCTTCACGAAAATCGATGGTCACCTTGTCTCTGTCAATGTCAGTTTGAGAAACGAGAAGCTCTAATTGTTCCACTTTCTGAGGAGTTTCTCTTCCAACGTGCACCAAAACAAGTTTTGCGTCAAGCATTTTGGCAATACGAACACTCTCGTGAAGGTTAGCTTCAGCGTATGGTGAGAAGGCAATAGCCGTGGCCACAGTTTTAAATGGAAATGGAACAGACATGTGGTTCAATGATTTAGCTTAAATATACAACGAGATGCTTTGCAGTCCTTGTTTGTAAACTTTTAGCAATTGAAAAAATCTGACAAAAAAAAGAGAGCCGAAGCTCTCTTAAGATAATGTCTTATTTGTGTTTTGGCGGTTCTGCTGGAGTTCCGACAGGTGCAAATTCAATATTGGTTGGTTGGCCATCTTTAAAAAAGCCTTCGTACTTAGCGTTTGTCATCAAATCGCCCGCTAGTTCCCAATGGAAATGCCCTCGACCATTCATTTTACCTGCCTTCCATTCACCAATGTATTTGTCTCCATTGTTGTAGGCATAAGTGCCACGTCCTTCCATTAGCCCATCTTTCCAAGCTCCTTTATAGACATCACCGTTAGTGAACTCATAAACCCCGTATCCGTTTGGAAGACCTTTCTTCCATGCTCCGTTAAAGAGTTCTGCATTTTCAAATAGGTATGATCCAGTTCCTTCATAACAGTTACCTGTTGTGCACTGGGCATTCGCAAAGGAGAAAACTCCAAATCCGAATAAGAATAGAAGTGTAAATTTTTTCAGCATTAGTTATTTGTTATCAGAGATTCGATTCTTGCAATGTGAATACAAGATTAATGAATTTTTGAGATTAACGCAGCAAGGCTAGCTTCATCTTTTCGGCACTTATGAAAAGTAATACATTTGCCGCCATAGTTCGGGGTGTAGCTTAGCCCGGTTAAAGTGCGCGTCTGGGGGGCGCGAGAGCGGTGGTTCGAATCCACTCACCCCGACAAAAGGCGGCTTTGGTCGCTTTTTTTGTTTACAACAGAAGAGAACGAAATAGCAGAAGGAGCAAATGCTGGGCATAAAATCTGAGAGGTGGTGGTGTATTTTGAAACAAAACAGAATATCTTGAATCCACACACATTAAAATACCACATACACTTGTCTTAGTTTGCGCCACGGTATTCGATTCAAATTTGCTTCAAAAACAGGAACATTTAAGCGCGTTGTCGGTTACATTTGCACCGCCAAAATTGAAGCAAAACGTACACGTCATCTCTTTTAACACAATGAGCTTGAAAATCAAGCAGTTCCTTTCGGTTGCAATTCTGTTTTTGTTCTCTATGCCGCTTCTTGCGCAAGAGAAATTTACCATCAGCGGCACCATTACCGATGCTTCTAATGGAGAAACGATGATTGGCACGAACGTATTTGTGGAGCCGATTATGAAAGGCGCTACCACCAACGTTTATGGTTTCTATTCGCTAACCGTACCCGAAGGCGATTACACACTGAAGGTTTCCTTTTTGGGTTACGAAACTTACACGCAAGACATCAAACTGAATAAGAATCTTGAGTTCAATTTGGAGTTGAAAGAATCGTCTTATTCAAAAGATGAAGTTGTAGTTACGGCAGAGAAGAAGGACGAGAACACGAAGAGCTCCAAGATGAGCACGGTTGAAATTCCGATTCAGCAGATAAAGGAGCTACCCGCCCTAATGGGCGAGGTTGATATCATTAAAATCATTCAATTGCTTCCGGGTGTGCAATCAGGTTCGGAGGGTAATGCAGGTCTGTATGTTCGTGGTGGAGGGCCCGATCAGAATCTTGTGCTTTTAGACGAAGCAGTGGTTTACAACGCTTCGCATCTATTCGGATTTCTTTCTGTTTTTAATGCAGATGCTATTAAGGGGATTGAACTTACCAAGGGAGCAATGCCTGCACAGTATGGTGGCCGATTGTCTTCTGTCCTTGATATCACCATGAAAGATGGGAATAACAAGAAATTCGAGTTGGAAGGTGGTTTGGGTATCATTAATTCACGTTTGACATTGCAAGGCCCAATTGTAAAGGACAAGGGCTCGTTTATTGTTTCTGGACGATTTGCGTACATCGGCCTGTTGGGCGGTGCCATTGCTGATTTGGCAACCGATGACAACGCGGATGGTGGTGGCTTCTTTGCAGGTGCCAGCTATTACTTTTTTGATCTTAACGCAAAACTCAATTACACTTTGGGCAAGAAAGACCGGCTCTACCTCAGTGCTTATTGGGGAAGAGACGTCTTTGGTTTTAAAAGTCAGGACGGGTTCAGTGCCAATATTGGATGGGGAAATGCCACTACATCGCTGCGTTGGAATCACATTTTCAATCCGAAGTTGTTTATGAACACATCTTTCATTTTCAGCGATTATAATTTTGAATTCAGAGCTGGTCAACAGGAATTTGATTTTGCACTCGGGTCTGGGATTCGAGATTACAATCTGAAAATCGATTTAAACTGGTTGCCAGATGTCCGTCATAATGTGAAGTACGGATTTAACTACATCAACCACACTTTTACGCCAGGCAGCATTACTGCCCGAACTGGAGATACCGAACTCGATTTGGGTGGAGTAGTAAAGTATCATGCACACGAAGCCGCCATTTACATTCAGGATGATTGGGATATTTCAGACCGTTTTAGATTGAATGTTGGCGTACGTGGGTCCATGTTTGCCCACACGGGTCCTTTTGATAGATATATTCTAAACGAAGTAGGACAAGTGATTGATACGACACGTTATGGAACGCTAGAAAACGTGAAGACTTACGGTATTGCAGAGCCTCGTATATCAGGAAGGGCTATGCTTGGCAAGCACAATTCACTGAAGGCGTCTTACTCCATGAATTACCAGTATATCCATTTGGCTAGTTTGGCGTCTATTAGCTTCCCTACAGATTTCTGGGTACCTAGTACCGATGTTGTAAAGCCGCAAATTGGCCATCAATGGGCACTTGGCTATTTCCACAACTTCTTTGACGATAATTTGGAAATCAGCGTAGAAGGATATTACAAGTTGATGAACAACCTCATCGAGTACAGAGATGGTTTTAGCCCAGACCAAAATGTGAACAATAATGCCGACAACAATTTCGTGTTCGGAAAAGGAGATTCGTACGGAGCAGAATTCTTTATCAAAAAGAACGGCAAGAAATTGACTGGTTGGATTGGGTACACACTAGCTTGGACAAATCGTGTTTTCCCAGATCTTAACAACGGAAATCCGTTTCCAGCTAGATATGATAGAAGACATGATCTTTCCATAGTTGGTTCATACCGTATATCTGATCGTTGGTCCGTATCTGCCGTATTCGTTTACGGTAGTGGAGGAGCCATGACGGTGCCTGCATCGCGCTACTTTATCAACGGCAATATTGTTACCGAATACGGAAACAGGAATGATTTCAGGATGCCAGATTATCATCGCTTAGATCTTGGAGCTACGCTTCATCCAAAACAAAAGAAGAACAGGCGGTTTAAGTCGACATGGAACTTTGGCATTTACAACGTTTACAGCAGACAGAATCCGTACTTCATTTACTTCGCTACCAAAGTGGACGAAACCAATCAAAGTATAAAGATTGAAGCAAGACAAGTTTCAGTTTTCCCAATACTACCTAGCGTAACTTGGAACTTTAAATTCTAATTGATGAACAGACAGATAGCGTCATTTGTGGTTTTACTTGGCATTCTCCTCGGGTTTTCTTCGTGCGAGAAAGTGTTGGATATCAACCTGCCTGATGGGGTAGAAGGAATCGTATTTGAAGGTTACATCGAGAACGGTACGTTTCCTTATGTCATCATTAGCAGAAGCTCAAACTATTTCTCTCCTATTGAAACGGCAATCGATGCAATTGTAAACTCGTTGGTTGATGCAGATAGTGTATTCATTACTGTTGATGGTAACCGAATTGCGATGGATAGAGTGTGTCTTTCGCAACTAACTCCCGAAGAGCAAGAGCTGGCATTGACTCAGCTTGGTTTTGAATCCTTTCCTCCGGGGTTAGAACTTTGTATTTATCTCAAATTCTCCCTTAGTGGCGAATTCGGAAAAACCTACAGAATGACCGCCTATGTCGAAGGTCAGGAATACAATGCCGTCACAACTATTGGTCAGCCAGTAGAGTTAGATAGCCTATGGTATAAAGATGAATTGCCTCTAGATAGTTTAGGTTCAATTTGGGTGAGACTGCAAGATCCGCCCGGAGTTGGACAATTCTATTACATGTGGACAGAGAATCTAACCCAAGGTAAATCCATGGCGCCCATTGATGGAGGCGCTAGTTTTGGAGATAGATTGTTTGACGGACAGAGCATCGACTTCAATATTTTTCAGAGTAGAACGCTAGCCAATGACAATGGCTTGGATGAGGAATATTACTGGTTCAGAGAAGGCGACACCGTCATTGTTAAGCTTGGAATTATAGACCAAGGCGTGTATGATTTTTGGGAATCGGTAGATGCCGCTTCCAATTTGAATCCGTTCAGTAGCCCAACTCCAGTATTCTCAAATTTTGATAATGGAGGTAGAGGTGTTTGGTCGGGTTATGCAACATCAGTAGACACCATCATTTGTACGAAATAGTTTAAATTGTTCCAGATCGAAATAAGGAGCATAAATCAATAGTAAAATGTCAGAAGAATTAGAGAGAAGAAAATGCGTGATTATCGGTTCAGGACCTGCTGGATATACAGCAGCCATCTATGCTGCTAGAGCAGACATGAAACCGTTGATGTACACGGGATTGCAACCAGGTGGTCAATTGACAATTACAACAGAGGTTGATAATTATCCAGGCTATCCTGAAGGAGTAGAAGGACCTCAAATGATGGAAGACCTTCGCAAGCAGGCTGAGCGTTTCGGAACAGAAGTGCGTTATGAATTGGTAACAGAAGTCGATTTTACGGGACCCGTTCATAAGGTCATAATCAACGATAAAGTGATTTTGGCTGATTCTGTCATCATTGCCACAGGCGCTTCGGCTAAATGGCTTGGTCTAGAATCAGAACAACGACTCAACGGTTTCGGAGTTTCTGCCTGTGCAGTCTGCGATGGCTTCTTTTACAAAGGGCAGGAAGTTGTGATTGTTGGAGCAGGTGATACGGCAGCTGAAGAAGCTTCTTATCTCGCAAAACTCTGCACAAAAGTTACCATGCTCATCCGAAGAGATGAAATGCGTGCTTCGAAGGCCATGCAGCACCGAGTTGCAAATGCCAAAAACATTGTAATGCTCTACAACCACGAAACCGTGGATATTGTAGGAGAAAAGGGTGTTGAAGGAGTGAAGGTTTTGAACAATAAGACGAATGAGGAATATGTAATTCCATGTACTGGTTTCTTTGTTGCTATTGGTCATACACCAAACACCGACATCTTCAAAGGTTGGTTAGATATGGATGAGACGGGTTATCTGAAAGTGACTCCGGGAACCTCCAAAACCAAGATTCAGGGTGTATTTGCTTCAGGAGATGCAGCAGATAAGGTGTATCGTCAAGCTGTAACCGCAGCTGGAACTGGATGTATGGCCGCATTGGACGCAGAACGGTATCTCAGCGAAATTGGGGCTCATTGAAAACCTCTTAATAACTAACAGGAAAGGTGTTCTCAAAAGGAACACCTTTTTTGTTTCTTGAACTTATTAAACGAGGCAAGATGAAGTTCCGTTCCGAAGTAGAGATTGAGAAGCCGATTGAGGAATTAATCGTGCTTATCCAAGATCCCGATGTAACGTTAAAGTGGCTAGAAGGATTAAGGTCTGTAAAGCATATTTCTGGTGAGTTCCGAAAACTAGGAGCAGTAAGTAAGGTTGTGTTTGATTCTCCTGCGGGTAGAATGCTTATAACAGAAACCATTTTGAGTATTGATCTTCCCGAAGAATACATCATGCGTTACGATGGTCAGGGTTATGTAAGCTATTCTAATTACAGTTTCGAGAAAGTATCTAATGCGTCTACTCGCTTTATTCTACAGCAAGATGTCGAATTAAAAGGCGCCCTAAAATTCGTTGAAGGTTTATTGAAAAAGACCATGAACCGTCAGCTTGCAAAAAGCGCTGAGAGCTTTAAACGATACGCTGAGAATCAGTAATAACTGGGTTCGTTACCCACTTTCCATTTGATATTACAACCGAGGCTTGGTCTCTGATTGGTCGGAATGGCTTCTTCAGAAATAAGTAATTCAAGCACTTTTCTGAGGTCTTTTCCATTTACAGGTTCTGAATTTCCTGGTCGGCTGTCATCTAATTGGCCACGGTAAACGCACGTATCATTCGCGTTAAACACACTGAAATCTGGGGTGCAGGCAGCAAAATAGGCCTTGGCCACTTCCTGTCTTTCGTCATACAGATACGGGAAAGGGAATTGTTTCCTTTCGGCTAATTGCTTCATCAACTGCGGTGAATCGTCAGGATAGTTGGCCACGTCATTCGAACTGACGGCAACAAATCCGATTCCTCGGTCTTTAAAATCATTTCCTATTCTAATGAGTTCGTCCATTATGTGAACGACAAACGGGCAGTGGTTGCATATGAACATTACCATAGTTCCGTACTCTCCCTTTACATCCGAAAAGGAAACTGAATTTTGAGTGACAGCATTTGGTAGTTGGAAATCTGGTGCCTTATAGCCCAGTTCGAGTTGTACGGTTGGTGTTCGTGCCATAGGCTAAAAATAAGAAGGGCGGGCCAATTGGTCCGCCCTTTCTAATTGATACGTTTCGAATGTTATTGGATAATCAACTTTCTGGCAATAGACTCCGTTCCGTCTTCCAACTTTAGGAAATACATTCCTTTTGAAAGAGTGCTTAGGTCAATCGCTTTACGCAGATTACTGTTTACTGAAGCAATTCGCTCTGAGTAAACCAGTTTTCCGTTTACGTCAACAACTGTCAAAGCAAATCCTTCGCTATCTCCGTTAATGTCAAGAACAATCTCACCGTTTGAAGGATTCGGATAAACATCAATAGTGAGGTTTCCGAGTTCAGATATTCCCGCACACGCATCAACCGTAAGTACGAATGAGTTGCTTGTACCTGTACAACCATCTTGGTCTACAGTCACGTAAATCTCATGCTGACCAAGCCCTAGAACGTTTCCGAACAGTTGAATTGTCTGCGAGTTGTTTCCAGTGCTCCACAGATAGGAGTCATAC
>ERZ888423.3445-NODE-3445-length-10380-cov-12.647361_pt1 | contig 10380 bp, 6 predicted proteins | sample MGYA00520523_ERZ888423 | MGnify/ENA primary metagenome ERZ888423 (study PRJEB32303, sample SAMEA104408611) | aquatic metagenome | biome: Brackish water; feature: Pelagic; material: water | place: Baltic Sea | collected 2014-06-08T10:24:00 | depth 30,27 m ...
TCGACATCGATCCCCGCGCCATTCAGATCGCCTCGCTTGGGCTGATGCTCACCGCCAAGGAGGCAGCCCTTGTCCTGGGTGTCTCCCCCACCGAAGTCCAGGTGAAGCGCTCGAATCTGGTGGTGGCCAATGCCGTGGCAGTGGGCAAAGAGCCGCTCGATGCGCTCACCAGGAAACTCTCTGCCAAGCTCGGCGCACCGGAACTCCAGCAACGCCTGTTTGAGGTGCTGTGGGACAACCTGCAGAACGTGGGGGAGCTGGGCAGCCTGGTGCAGGTGAAAGAAGGAGTGGAGACAGTACTGGATGACTGGGTAGATACGCAGGCGAAGCGCAAGGGGCTGGGGAAAGTCATTCGTGCCGATGCGTTGCCCTTGTTTGAGGCGGGTGGTCTCTCGGACGAGTTCGACCAACAGCGAGTGCAGCAGCTGGTGCTCCAACGCCAGGCCCTCGAGGAGGAAGCCCAGGCCATTCAGCAGGAGTTGCTCAGTGCGATCGAGGCGGTGGCTGGCGCAGAGGCCAGCGATCCTGCCGAACGCCTGTTCGCTGAGGACACAGCGCGGGGCCTGAAGCTGCTCCAGACCTTGGCGAGGAACTTCGATGTGGTGGTGATGAATCCTCCTTACGGCTCCTTTGTCGATCGAGACCGAGTGCGTAAGTTTGTTGATTCCGCCTATCCCCTTACCAAAAACAACATCTATGCAGCTTTTATCGATCGGGCCACCCAGCTTGTGGAGAGCGAGGGTTACGTGGGGGCGCTGGTGTCATCCACCTTTGTGAATCTCAAGACGTTTGAGAAGCTGCGCACTGAGATTCTTCTCAAACGCAATCCGCTGCTGGTGATGCTGGATTTGGGCTACGGCATCCTGGATGACGCCACGGTGGAAGCGGCAGCTTTGGTGCTCAAGGGAGGAGCAACATGACCAACTCAACAGGTTCCATCGGCGGCCGAGTGCAGTGGCGGTGGCAGGAGAAGGATTTCGGATTCCGTTTTCGCTCCGGTAGTGGAAGACGCGAAGCCGAGTATTACCAGGCCAGTCGGCCAGGCGAGTTCTACGTCGTTCCCAACAGCCAGCGCAAACTGGAGAAATCCCATGTTGATGAACTCGCGAAGGCAACCGCTGCACCCACGTCGCCGCGAGTAGTGGCCAACCCTTGGCAAAGTTACTCCCGCGACTGGGATTGGATCACCACCACCGATGGCCTGGTCCTGAACTACGCCGGATGCCTGGATCGGCAGGAAATCGAGCGCCGCGAAGATGAAGGTGTGTCGCGGGCCATGGAGCTGGTGACCAGCCTGGTGTTGCGCGAGGCCCCGGTACCGCTGAGCATTCAGCTCCTCTGCCAGATCCACAGCGAGTTGATGGGGGCGATCTACCCGTTTGCCGGCCAGTGGCGGATGGTGGATCTGCACAAGGGGGATGGCCCAACCAAGTGGCCTCTACCGCCCTGTGGCATCGAACCGCTGATGGAGGTGTTCGAACGCGACGTGCTCAGCCGCTCACCGCTGATCTCAAGCGACGACGGTGAGGTGTTCGCTTATGCCAGTGAGGTGATGAACGAGCTGCTGGCCATTCACCCCTTCCGTGAAGGCAATGGCCGCACGGCGTTCATCACCACCAACTTGATCCTGATGCAGAACGACCTGCTGCCGTTGGATGTGTACGAGCGGCGCAGCGATGAGGATCGTTACCTTGCGGCCTGTGAACAGGGTCGAATCCGCAAGGACTACGAGCCGCTGAGCATGCTGCTCGCGGAGTGGGCAGATCGGGCCTTGGCCCGCTGGGAGGAAAACCATGGTTGAGCGGCGCCGGGTGAATCTCAAGGGGATCCTGGCGGATGAAAATCTGCGGCGGGAGTTGATGGTGCCCACCATCCAGGCACTCCAGGCCCGCGAAGGCATCGATACAAGTCGCGAGCAGGCGGAGAGGGCCTATTTCGTGGCAACCGAGGCCGACAAGGCGGCGTTCTTTGATTTGGATCGCTTCAGGGGGGGCAAGAAGGCAGGAAGTGATCAGCGGGAGGAGATGTTTGTCAGAGCGCTGCGGAGTGAATGCGCAGATGTTCGTGTGGATGTGGCGCGGCGTGATTTTGGTGCAATTGGAGGCTCTCCTCTTTCCTATCGGCGTGTTGGACTTGTCTCTCATATTTTCAAGGAATCAACCGCGCTTGATCCTGCTTTTGGATCAGCAGTGCAGGGGCTGGCTACAGCAGCTGATCCACGTTTCGTGCGTTGCCAGTGGGAGGTCCCGGTCGAAGCAATTGGCGCAGATCTAACCTGGGTTCCGTTTGCGAAGGGTGGTGGATTTAGCAGGTTTTACTCTGATGTCTGTCTAGTTGTTTATTGGGCTCATCACGGCAACGCGATACGCACATTTAAAGGCGCTTACATTCGCAACGAGGTCGATTACTTTAAGCCAGGTCTCACCTGGCCACTGCGCACCCAGCGAGGATTCAATCTAAGAATCATGCCGGAGGGCTGCATCTTCGGGCACAAAGGCCCTGGCATCTTTCCTAAGCATCAAGATGACACCTGGTTTATACTCGGCCTAGCCAACTCCGCCCCAGCCGAGTATCTGCTCAAAGGACTCATGTCCTTCGGCTCTTGGGAAGTGGGCGTGATCAAGCGCCTGCCCGTGCCAGAGCCGAATCCAGCCCAGGGTGAGTGCATCGGCACCCTCGCCCGCCAGATCCACGATGCCAAGGCCGCATGGGACACCGGTAATGAAATCTCCACCCGCTTCACCCGCCCCTGGCTGCTGCAGGAGGAGCTCACCCCACTCGATCTTCCCTCACGGCTCAATCGGCTCGCCGAGCAGGAAGCCAGCGAAGAAACGCACATCCAGGCGCTCTACGCCGATCTGAACGATGAGGCCTACAGGCTCTATGGCATCTCAGCAGCCCATCGCGCCGAGATCGAAGCGACCATGGGTGATCGCCCTCCCGAAGTGCTCTGGGTTGCCATGGAGCGCAAGGACGCTGCCGAAAAGCGGATGGAGCATGTGTGGCGTCTCCTCTCCTATGCCATCAAGCGTGTGGTGGAAGCCGACGACGACGGCATCGTGCCGTTCCAGGCCGTGGCCAGTGAGCCAGCCCTGATCGATCGCCTGCGCATCGAACTCCACCAGCTGTTCCCCCAGCAAGATCCCAACGCGCTGGAAGTGGCCCTCACCAACGAACTCAAGCGGCGCGCCAAGGGCTATCGCTCCGTGGCCAGCCTGGAGGAATGGCTGAACGACGAGTTCTTCGCCTACCACGAGTCGCTCTACAAGAGCCGTCCGATCCTCTGGCACATCGCCAGCAGGCAGGGCCGCGGCGCCTGCGCCTTCGGGGCCCTGGTGCGTTACCACACGTTCGATTACGAGCGTCTGGCCAAGCTGCGCGGCACCCACCTCCGCGATGCCATCGCCCACTGCCGCCGCGAGGCCGGTCTCGCCAACCAGGAAGGCCGCACCGACGACCGTCTGCTCTGGCAGAGCCGGTTGGAGGAATCCGAGCTGCTCGATCAACGCCTCCAGTGGCTCCAGGAAGGTGCCAATGGCCATCCCGCACCGGGCGATTGCCGCATACGCACGCCCTGGAAGGCCGAAGCCGACCAGCCGCAGGGTTGGCGGCCTGATCTCGATGATGGTGTGGTGGTGAACATCGCGCCACTGCAGGTGGCGGGTGTTCTTCGTATGGAGATGAACTAGTTATGGAACATCGTGAGGCAACACCGGCAGCTCCTCTGATTCGCATCAACAACCTCCATGTTCTCGGACTAAGAGGCCTGAAGAGGCTGGAACTCCCAACCGATGGTCTGTCTTGGAGGGATGATCACATTCCCGATCTTGTCGTCATAGCTGGTGAGAACGGCTCAGGGAAAACCACCCTTCTCAAATGCATAGCTCAGGCCGCTCGTTTATTGGCAACACCAAGCCGCTTTATTCCTCCTGAAGTTGCTGCTGAAGAATGCCTGATCGACTTTCTGCTTTCAGATGGCACTGATAATCAGCCGCAGTCCTTTCGATTTCTTGTTGGAGATGAAGCATTCGTTGAAAAGCATCTAAATGGAGACAGTTACGGCCTTGTTAGGACAGGAAAGCACCCGAAGGCCATAACGAATAAGCATATTGAACATTTGCGCCTAGTTTTGAAATCTCCAGCTGGATATTCTCAGAGTACTTGGCCACGCGTTGCTCTGTTCCCTTCAGAGGAGCGAGATCTTGTTGTGCCTAATGTCGCGTACAAGTCGCCAGGTCGGCTTTCTGATGAGGCTGGATTTGTTCACGCATGGGAGCGTCTTGCTGGAAAGCAGTGGTCTGGTTCAACTATTGAGCTCCTTTTCTCCGCGCGCTGGTCAGACCTGAACGCAAAAGACAAAGGTTCAAAGGAGTCAAATCAATTTGAGCGGTACACTAAAGCGTTCAAGGCTCTCACTTCCAATAAAAAAACTTTAACCTGGACAGCAAAGGGTGACCTCGTTGTAGAGCTCAAGAACGGAATCACACACCCTGTGGAAGATCTCAGCTCAGGTGAGCGACAGATCTTGCTGTTACTAGCCGAGCTTCGCAGAGTATGGCGGCCAGGTTCTCTGGTCATGATCGACGAGCTTGAGCTTCATCTCCACGATAAATGGCAATCACGACTTCTCGATGTTCTTCGTGACATGCAGTGCGAGCTAGGTGGTCAAGTGCTGATTACAACCCAAAGCCACTCATTGTTTGAGATGGCAGGGCTCGGAACACGTGTCTTGCTCGGACGGCGGAGTCTGAATTGAACGACACGGAGCGCCTGAACAGAATCCAGACTGACCTGCAGAAAGCAGGTAATGTGATTTACTGTGAAGGAAAAACAGATCCGCAAGTCTTGTTTGCTCTCTTGGGCATTTCCAGGCCGTCTAGCGATATTCATGGTGACACCTATGTCGTTGGGCTATCCAACGGTGGCAGTGGCAGCTCAGAGGTCCAAGCGCTGTTAAACGTTGCCTCTGCTAACGGATATAGCTCCATCTATGGAATATGTGATGGCGATGGCCTTGATCGATCAATCTTGGCTGGCCATTTCGACGATCCACATCTAGGCCCACTGTTCCGTTGGAAGGCTTATTGCATAGAAAATCTATTGGCCATGTCGGGCTGGCCTTCGACGTGGGGCGATGAGCCTGACTGGCAGAGAGTTCTATCTGATTACGCCCCATACGCCGCGCTAAACCGCATTCATGTCAAGCTTAGAGAAGATCTTGGCACTCTAGGTCTGGCTAAATTCCGCAATCCTCAGAGTGGTCGGCCGCTTGAACAAGCATCAGATATTCAAGCTCAACTGGACGGTGATAAAGCTCTGATTCATGGGCGAGACGTTGCCGCTGATTTTGGAGCCGAGTTCTCAATTGTTACCTCTGCCATCTCTCGCTCCGCTGAGGAAGGACATGCGCTTATTAATGGAAAGTGGTTTTTTCGGCATTTGGCTCCCACCTTGACAGGTAACTCTGAGGACATCTGCCGCCGGGATTGGGTCGACTGTGTTCAACTGGGAGGCGGAGCTGCTGAAGTCAAATCTTGGTGGGCAAGAATCACCGGTGCAGCGCCATGATTCCAGAAGTTTTTACAGCCCAGATCCTGCAGCGCTTTCAGCTCGAAAAGCGGGTAAATGTCTGCCTCTGGTTTGATCCCAGCCGCGAATTCGCCCGCCTGCTCCCCAGCTTTCGCAGGCACCTTGACAGCCTCGCTCAGGCTCCCTTCGAGCTGCTGGAGTACGACGCCCACGCCAACCACGGCCAGGTGTGGCTCAAGCACCAGATTCACGCCGCCATGGCGGCACTGACTCCTGTTGAGCGCACCAAGCGCCGCTTCCTCCTCTATCTCCCACTGCCAGAAGACCGTCTCGACACCCCAAGCGAGCAAGGCGAACATCACCTGGAGCTACTTGAGGAGTTCCGCGACGCCGGTCTGATCTGGCGGATCGGCGGCAAGCGGCCCAGCCTGTTTCGCTTCCTCAGAGAGGCCGGGGTTCCCCTCACCACGGCAGCGGCTGAACAGCGCAAGCTCTATGAGGGAGGGCACGACTCCCTGCTCGCCAAGTACACCGCCAAGTTCGCTGAACGGCCTCGGGTGTTCTGGGAGGCGCAGCTCACACCCGCCATCGCCCAGAACCGGCTTCTTGGCGATGCCGACCAGACCCTCATCCAGCTGGCCATTGATCCAGAAACCACCTGGGCCGAGCTTGAGGCCAAAGGCCTGACCGCGGAGTTTCTGGCCGCCGTGCAGGAGCGCTATGGATTCGTGCACCCCACCCCATCGCCAGCCGAATGGCTGCAGGCCTTCGTGGCCACCCTTGCCCTCACCGAAACCTTCCAGGGTTACGGCGAGCCGGCCAACTTCCCCTTTGCCGATCGGCTGCCGCCTCTCGCCGCACGGCCCCTGATGGAAGACCTCCTCAAGCGCTGGTTGAGGGATTCCCAGGGCCGAGCCGCCTGGGATCACTGCATTGCTGCCGTTGAGGCCGATCTGGATCTGAGCGCCTGGGCCAGCAGCAGAGAGGGTCTCTCCTTTGCCTTCCCCCACCTGGTGCAGCTTCGCTGGGATCAGGTGCGAGCCGAGCTGGAGGCAGCCGCCAGCAAGATTTCCGACACCGAGGCCTTCCTGGCCGAACGGAAGGAGCTGATCAAGCTGGAGGCGGAGTATGCCCGCTCCAGCGACAACCCCATCGGTGGCTGGGGCGCTCTGCGGGCCCTGGCGGGCTTCGTCGAGCAATGCCGGCTGGGGGAGCACCAAGTAGCCGGCGCCGCCGGTTGCGGGGATCTGGCCCAGGTGTACCTCAGCAACGGCCTGGGCATCGAACGGCAACACGTGGTGCTCCGGCGAGATGCCGAAGATCTGGGCCTCCATGCCATCTCCCAGATCGCCGATCGCTCCTATGCGGCGTATACCAATGCGCTCAACGGACGCTTCTTCAAGGCCTATGCCACCAGCAAGTCACCGGCCCTTGATGGCGTGCCGCCTGTCACAGCCAAGCTGGAGCAGGGGCTCTGGGGAGTCAGCCAGCGCCAGGCCGTGATCATCGTCGATGCCCTCCGCTACGACTGCGCCCTCGCCATCGCAGGCCTGTTGAAGGGGCAGGACGTGACCGTTGAGCCAATGCTGGCCGAGCTGCCCACCATCACTCCCATCGGCATGACCGCCCTGATGCCGATCTCTGGCGCGGACGTGGTCCTGAAGGTAAGCGCCAATAACCTGCAGCCGTTTGTGAACGGAAAAGACTGCTCCCAGCGCTCTGAACGCGTGAAGTTCATGGAGAGTTTTGGTGCCGACTGCCGCCAGATCGAAGCGATCGAAGCCACGAACCAGCCGCCCGAAGATCTCGGCAATTTGCTCGTTGTGGTGGGCCATGATCAAGTCGATCACATTGGCCACGGCAGTGCAGCCACGTTGATCCGACATCTCGACATCGAGATGGATCGGATCGCTCGACTGATTCGCACGCTGCACCGCTGGGGATATGAGCTCGTTCATGTGCTCACGGATCATGGCTTCATCCTCTTGGAGGAATCGAAGCTCCCCGGTGAGGTTGCTTGCGACAAAGCTTGGTGTCTGGTCCGAAAAGAACGCTATGCGCTGATCCCAGCCCAAGCCGATGTGCCCTTGGCCACCTTCCCGTGCTCCTGGGATTCCGCTGTGCGTGTAGCCGTACCACCAGGCCTGGCGTTTTTCATGGCCGAGAAGTCGTTCTCCCATGGCGGCGCCACCCTCCAGGAGTTGATCATTCCCCACCTGGTGTCCAAGAGCGCAGCGAAGGCGGACAAGCGCATCGGTGTTGAGGTGGTTCTGCCCACCTACGAGCTCATGCGTACCGGCGTGAAGGTTGTGATTCGCCCAATGATCGAAGGTGCTGCAGGTCAGATGTCGTTGTTCACAGGCATCGGGCGGACCCTCTGCCTTGATGTATGCCGCCAGAATGTGGGCACAGAACCGGGGGAGCGTGTGCTGGCCAGTCCGCAACCCAAGGAACTGGTGGTGGAGCCCGGCAAGGGGGAGCAGAGTGTCACCCTGTTCTTCCAGACGACCCAGAGCTTCAAGAAGGGCGAGCTGCTGGAGCTCGACATCCGTGATCGCGACACGGGCGAGCAGTTCCCGCCGGGCGGGATCAAGCTCACCATCGGCCGAGACATGTAAGCGAGGCATCCCATGAACGACACTCCCATCACCCTCGATGAGCTCGACCTGCTCGCCAACGACGTCTTCCCAGGCCTGGTCGTACGCAAAGATCTGCTCAGGCGCATGCGCTCAGCCTTTGGCGTGCCGGCCTTTGTGATCGAGTTCCTGCTCGGTAAGTACTGCGCCTCTACGGATGAGGATGTGATCAATGAGGGGCTGGAGTTTGTCCGTGAGACTCTTGCCTCCAAGTATGTCAAGCCCGATGAGCGCGAGGTCGTTAAATCGGCAATCAAGCAGTACACCACTTACGAGATCATTGACAAGATTGACGTCAAACTCGTGGAGACCCACGACAAATACTGGGCGCGCCTGTCGAATCTCAACCTCGATTACATCAACATCGAAGACTCCGACGTGCGTGCCCACGATCGGCTGCTGCTTGGTGGCATCTGGGCTGAAGTGTCGCTGCGCTACGACGACTCCTTCATTTTCAGAGGCCAGAACCGACCGTTTTTTGTCGATGCCATTCGGCCCATCCAGCTGTCCAATCGCAACGTTGAGAGCTTCATCGAAGCTCGCCGCCGCTTCACGCGGGATCAATGGCTTGATCTGCTGATGCGTTCGATGGGCTACGAACCGAATCATCCTTACTACACAAAGCGGCGCAAGTTCCACTACATGCTCCGGCTGCTTCCCTTCGTGGAGAAGAACTTCAACTCGGTGGAACTTGGTCCGCGCGGTACCGGCAAGAGTTTCGTCTATCAGCAGATGAGTCCCTACTGTCATCTCGTCTCGGGGGGGCAGACAACCACGGCGCAGATGTTTGTGAATCTGTCTTCAGGTCAGCGTGGTTTGGTGTGTCTCTGGGATGTGGTGGCGTTCGATGAAGCGGCTGGTATCCGCTTCACGGACAAGAGCGGTATCAACATCATGAAGGGTTACATGGAAGATGGCACCTTCAGCCGTGGCCGCGACATCATTACCGCAGAAGGGTCGATCGTGTTCGTCGGCAACATCGATGGAGATATCGAGACGATTGTTCGTACTTCCAATCTCTTCTATCCCATGCCCCAAGAGATGGATACGGCCTTCTACGACCGTATCCATGCCTACATACCTGGCTGGGAGTTCCAGAAAACCTCCGATGCCGCCTACACCAGCCATTTCGGCCTGGTCACCGACTATCTGGCTGAGGTCTTCCGCGAGTTGCGAAAACGCAGCTATGCCGACTACGCCGAACGGGACTTTCGCTTCGGAACCCATTTAGGAGGGAGAGACCAGAAGGCCGTTCGCAAGATCGTCTCGGGTCTCATCAAGCTGCTGCACCCTGATGGAGATGTCTCGAAAGAAGAGATCGAGGAGTACCTCACCTACGCCATGGAGATGCGTCGGCGGGTCAAGGAGCAGCTCAAGAAGATGGGTGGCCTTGAGTATTGGGACACCAGCTTCTCCTTTGTCGATCGCGAGACGGTCCAGGAAACCTTCGTGACCTTGCCGGAATCAGGCGGTGGGGCCTTGATCGCCGAGGGTGGGCTGCCACCAGGAAGCGTCTATTCCATCGGAACGGATGTGGCCGACAACCGGCTGGCCCTGTTCTTGCTGCAAACCCAGATGAACATGGGCTCAGGTCGCATAATCCCCTTAGGCAGTCTCTCTTCGAAGATGAAGGAGGCGATCAAAACAGCAGATGCTTACCTCAAGGCCAACCTAAGAAATCTCGGCATCACACATGATCTCAAGGGCTACGACTTCACCATCCAGGCCATCAATCTGAACCAAGCCAAAGAAGGCTCAGAGACAGCTGTGGCCTTCTTCATCTCGCTGGTGTCGGCCATCCTTGCCAAGCCGGTTCTGGATCAAACTGTCGTGCTTGGCGAGATGAGTATTCAGGGCCTGCTGCTCAAGGTAGGCTCTCTGCCCGAGCGTATGCAGCTCGCTGTTGAAGCCGGTGCCAAGCGAATCCTGATCCCCAGCGAGAACAAGCGTGATGTGGCGGATGTGCCTGATGCCATCCTCACCGCCATCCAATGGCAGTTCTATGACAGCCCTACCAAGGCCGCGATTATGGCGTTGGGTTTGGGTTAATCCACCATTTGTGCGCCAATTGAAGCTTGCATGCTGTCGCTTGACAGGCTGTCCTGTGTCCTCTTGAAGGAAGCCATGAACAGGTCGGTTGACTGTCCATATGGTCCTCGACTCCCCCACTACCAGCAAAGTTGTCCGCCCTGTCTGATCGATCCACCAGGGGGCC
>ERZ888423.3447-NODE-3447-length-10377-cov-5.352160_pt1 | contig 10377 bp, 10 predicted proteins | sample MGYA00520523_ERZ888423 | MGnify/ENA primary metagenome ERZ888423 (study PRJEB32303, sample SAMEA104408611) | aquatic metagenome | biome: Brackish water; feature: Pelagic; material: water | place: Baltic Sea | collected 2014-06-08T10:24:00 | depth 30,27 m ...
CTCACCAGGCCCGTTGCCGGTGCAGGCTGCCCAAGACGTGACACCCGATGCGTTGATGTGGCAGGCCCGCCCCGTGGTTGTTTTTGCCGATACCCCACAGCAACCACAATTTGCCCAGCAAATGCGTTTGTTGTCAGAAGACCCCGAACCACTTTTGTTGCGCGATGTCGTGATCATCACCGATACGAACCCGGCCGCCATGTCAGTTTGGCGCGAAAAGCTGCGGCCACGCGGGTTTTCATTGGTTTTGATGGATAAAGACGGTGCCGTTGTCATCCGCAAACCGCTGCCTTGGAGCGTGCGCGAAATCATACAAGCCATTGATAGAATGCCAATCCGGCGTGATGAAATCCGGTCAGGTTCGGGCAAAGGATAAGCAGCCATCACGCGCAGCTTCCTGACCAAAGCACGGCCCCGGCATGGCCTTGGGCCAATTGCGCCAAATCAGCGGCATATTGCGCGCCCAAAGCGGCGCGCTGCGCCGGGTTGAAAAATACCATTTGCGGCAGGTTGGCATCAGGGTCGCGCGCGTCCAAAGCTTTGGTCAATGCATCTTGCAAAGCCTTTTGGGTCAGGCCGGGGGTCTGGGCGCGCAGTGCGTGGGCCATCCCGAACACCTCTGGCCGCAGCCCCTTGTTACGAAATATTTTTTTGCCACGCAGGCCAGTGTGACCGGTTGCACGTCCCAACACCTCACAAGCATTTTTCAGCGGCTGATGCGCCCGCTCTTCCATTGGCCAAACAACAATTTCGGCATTTGGAAAAACGTGGCGGACCGTTTCGATCAGCGGCAACCAGCCACCCGCCTGCGCCAAACGCGGTGCCAGTTTATCAAAGGGCTGTGGCAGGGCTTTGGCTGTATCAAGCACATAGCCATAAACCGACACCCAGTAATCTATCAAATTTCGCACACCAATCGCGATACGTTTGGGTGCGACGGGCAGGATTTGGGCGTAAGCTTGCAGCCGTTCAGTAGCATCAGGGTAAAGACTGGCACGGCGCAGATTGGCCTCCATCGTGCCAATGATGTTTTCTTCACTGATCAACAACTGCCGCATTCCATCGCTCTGCAACTGTGCGCACTCACGGGCCAACATCATCTTGAGGGCGGGCGCTTGTCCGCCCCGCACCATCATCACCGTCTTGGAAAATCCTGCCATCTGGCGCACGACTTGGGGCGTCCAAAGTGCGATGCCTTCGGCCCGCAAAATGCCCCTGTTGCTGGCCAGGCTTGCCTGAAATGAGGTGGAGCCCGTGCGATGCACCCCCAAATGCACGATCAACTCCATCCCCAGATCACTCAAATTCCATGATCACATCATCCACCCGCAGGCTTGCGCCGGGGCTGGCGGCCAAGCGTTTGACGATGCCACGCCGCTCAGCGCGCAAGATGTTTTCCATCTTCATCGCCTCAACCGTGGCCAGCGCCTGACCCTCTTGCACCTCATCTCCCTCAGCAACCGATATTTTCACCACCAGACCGGGCATGGGGCACAGCAAAAAGCGCGATGTGTCCGGCGGCAATTTTTCCGGCATCAAAGCGGCCAACTCGGCCTGACGCGGGGTGCGCACATGCACTTTTAGATCAGCGCCGCGCAGCCGCAGGCGGAACCCGCCGGGAATCTTTGCCACCTTCATCACAAGGGGGCTGCCATCAACAATCAGGCAAGCCAAGGGTTGGCCCGGCTTCCAATCAGCGGTTACGCGCAGGCGCGTGCCATCATCAAAACCAACATCCGCACCACTGGCATCTGCCGCGATCTGCACAGCGAATTTTTCGCCTTGCAGGTTAACAACCCAATCGTTGCCAACTTTGCGTTCGTGATTGTCTATCCGACCAGAAATCCGGCTGCGCCGCACCTCTGACACCCGGTGCATGGCACAGGCTGCGGCGGCCACGCGGCGCAGCAACGCTGTATCCAGCGTCGCGCCCTGAAAGCCGTCGGGGTATTCCTCTTCGATAAAAGCAGTTGAAATCTCGCCTGACACAAAGCGCGGATGATCCATCACCGCCGACAAAAACGGCAAGTTATGCCCAATGCCCTCTAACTCAAACGCATCCAAAGCCACGCGCATTTCATCAATCGCAGCCGCACGGGTGGGGGCCCATGTGCATAGCTTGGCGATCATCGGGTCATAAAACATGCTGATTTCTCCGCCCTCAAAGACGCCAGTGTCATTGCGCACGGCGCGTGTGGGCGTGGTGCTTTCGGCAGGTGGGCGATAGCGCGTCAGCCGCCCGATCGACGGCAAAAAGTTGCGATACGGATCTTCGGCATAAAGCCTGCTTTCGACCGCCCAGCCGTTAATCTTAAGATCTGATTGCGCAAAGGGCAGCGCCTCACCCGCCGCAACGCGGATCATCTGCTCGACCAAATCAACGCCGGTAATCAGCTCGGTCACGGGATGTTCCACCTGCAGCCGGGTGTTCATTTCCAGAAAATAGAAATTGCGCGCAGAATCCACGATAAATTCCACCGTGCCCGCACTGGTATATCCAACAGATTGGGCCAGGGCGCAGGCCTGCTCGCCCATAGCGCGGCGCGTGGCCTCATCAAGAAAGGGGCTTGGGGCCTCTTCGATGACTTTTTGATTGCGGCGCTGGATCGAACATTCCCGTTCATGCAGATAGACACAATTGCCATGGCTGTCGGCCAGCACCTGAATTTCGATATGGCGCGGCTGGGTCACAAATTTTTCAATGAAAATCCGATCATCACCAAAACTGGCCGCCGCTTCGTTTTTCGAACTGAGAAAGCCCTCAGCCGCTTGCACATCATCCCACGCGATCCGCATGCCCTTGCCACCGCCGCCCGCACTGGCTTTGATCATGACCGGATAACCAATCTGCCCAGATATCCGCACGGCCTCTGCCTCATCTGCGATCAGGCCCATATAGCCCGGCACGGTGGAAACACCCGCTTCAGACGCCAGTTTCTTAGAGGTAATCTTGTCCCCCATTGCCTCAATCGCGCCAGTGGGCGGGCCAATAAAGGCCACGCCTTCGGCGGCCAGCGCCGCAGCAAATTTCGGATTTTCCGACAAAAAACCATAGCCCGGATGTACCGCCTCGGCCCCCGTTTGACGAATGGCCTGCATGATCTTGTCAATCACGATATAAGATTGGTTGGCGGGTGCGGGGCCGATATGCACCGCCTCATCTGCCATCGAAACATGCAGCGCATTGCGGTCTGCATCAGAATAAACGGCAACCGTTGCAATGCCCATCTTGCGGGCTGTCTTGATGACACGGCATGCAATCTCGCCCCGATTGGCGATCAGGATCTTTTTGAACATGGTATATCCGTCTGCTGAAGGCCCGCGCAGGGGGCCGTTTGCACAAAAACAAAGGCGCCTGCCTGGGCAAACCCGGTGGCGCCTGTCGTTACATGTAACACCGCACACGCCAAAGCCCGTGCGGCTGAAAAATAAGGCGCAACAGCGCCGAATGCCTTAGCGGCAGGGCGGCATGCCCGCGACGCCGCAGCTTGCCATGCCTGCCAGCGCACCAAGCGCGGCGGTTGTGCCGACGTTATTGCTGGTGGCATCGCCCACAAGCGCACCGGCCAACCCGCCCATAAGCGCACGTTCTGATTGGGATTGCCCCGAACAGGCGCCCAAAACGACCAAAGCCGCAAACGCTGCCACCCGCAGCCCCCAAGCCTGTTGTTGTGCCATCGTGTTACCTCTTGCGTTGCTAAGTCTACGCACCAACCTTCAGGGGTTTTGCCCAATTTGTCAAAACACAAACGCGCCAGAACAGCCCACAGGGCCTCACCCCAAGATTGTATCCGAACATTGGCCATGTCCCTGATAGGTTGTATCAATCGTCATCCTCCCAGTCGGTGGGAAAACCATCATCATCATCAAATGTGAACTTTTCTGGGCTGGCAAACACGTCGGGAAAGCTGGCCTGCGCCTTGGCCAGATCAATGCGCAAAAGCGCATCATAGCTGGCTTTGTCAAACGGGTCTTCGGCTGCGACCACCTCGCGGCCAAACAACCATGACAGCCGGCCTGCATCTAAATTGCCCCGTTCAAAGGGTTCTTCGCCAAACTGCTGCCAAAGCGCCGCCATAAAGCCAGTATCTGCCGCGCGGTCTGGCGGGCGGCGATCAGGATAGCGCACGCGCGCCACAAGTGGCGTGGGTCCAGTCTTTTTATTGGCGCGTCGGATCACAAACTGAAAGTCTGTGCCACGCAAACGGCCAGGAAATCCGCGGTGCTTAAGCATCGGGGGCTGTCTCCAAAGGGTTGGGGCCTCGGTCCCGCAGGGCCTAAAGCGGAATATTGTCGTGCTTTTTCCAAGGGTTTGTCTGCTGCTTGCCACGCAGGCTGGCGAAAGCCCGCGTGATGCGCCGCCGGGTGGAATGGGGCATGATCACCTCATCAATAAACCCTTTTTCCGCCGCGACAAACGGGTTGGCAAAGCGGGTCTCATAATCTTTTACGCGGGCGGCAATCTTATCGGCATCCCCCAGTTCGGACCGATAGAGAATCTCAACCGCTCCCTTGGCCCCCATCACCGCGATTTCCGCCGTGGGCCATGCATAGTTAAAATCTCCTCGCAGATGTTTGGAAGACATCACATCATAAGCGCCCCCATAGGCCTTACGGGTGATCACGGTTACCTTTGGCACCGTCGCCTCGCCATAAGCAAAGATCAGCTTGGCCCCATGCTTGATGACGCCACCGTGTTCCTGCGTCGTGCCCGGCAAAAAGCCCGGCACATCGACCAATGTCAAAATCGGTATTTCAAACGCATCACAAAACCGCACAAACCGTGCAGCCTTGCGCGAACTGTCGATATCCAGACATCCCGCCAACACCATCGGCTGGTTGGCCACGACGCCCACGGTGCTGCCCTCAAGCCGGATAAAGCCGATCAGGATATTTTTCGCATATTCCGCCTGAATCTCAAAAAAATCACCCTCATCAGCCAGCTTATGAATCAGCTCTTTCATGTCATAGGGCTGGTTAGGATTTTCTGGGATCAGCGTATCCAAGCTTGGCTCTAACCGCGAAGGATCATCAAAAAATGGTCGCACCGGCGGCTTTTCGCGGTTGGACAGCGGCAGAAAATCAATCAAACGGCGCACTTCAGACAGCGCCTCAACGTCATTTTCAAATGCACCATCTGCAACAGCAGATTTGCGGGTGTGGGTTGAGGCGCCGCCCAGTTCTTCTGCGGTAACCACCTCATTTGTCACAGTTTTCACCACATCAGGGCCCGTGACAAACATGTAAGAGCTGTCTTTGACCATAAAGATGAAATCCGTCATGGCCGGGCTGTAGACCGCGCCCCCCGCGCAAGGCCCCATGATCATGCTGATCTGCGGAATAACACCCGAGCCCATGATGTTGCGCTGAAAGACCTCGGCATAGCCGGCAAGGCTGGCCACACCTTCTTGAATTCGCGCGCCACCAGAATCGTTGATGCCCACCACGGGCGCGCCATTTTGCAGCGCCATATCCATGATCTTTGCAATTTTGGCGGCATGCGTTTCCGAAAGTGAACCACCAAACACAGTAAAATCTTGTGAAAAGACATAGATGATGCGGCCATTGACCGTGCCCCAACCGGTCACCACACCATCGCCCGCCGGGCGGTGTTCTTGCATGCCGAATTCCGTGCAGCGATGCGCCATGAACATGTCAAACTCTTCAAAAGAGCCCTCATCCAGCAACAGATCAATCCGTTCGCGTGCGGTCAACTTGCCTTTGGCATGCTGCGCGGCAATGCGGGCATCGCCGCCACCCGAACGCGCGATAGCCCGGCGATCTTCCAGTTGTTGCAAGATATCTTTCATGGTTGTGCCTTTTTTAAACGGGCTTGGTGGCGTGCAACCTAACGGGGGCATGGCGCTTGGCCAAGCCCTTTCCAGTAAATTTGCAAATCATTGCACGCTATCATATTGCAAATTGCAAATTTGCAATATGATCGACTAATCACACGGCCAAGCAGCCGTCGCCGGGGCGAATGCTGGATGTCGCACCATGTCTCCGGTTGTGATCCCCAGCCGGGCTGCCAATCCACCATTGATTTCCAGCACGGCCAAAACATCCAAACCACCATCGATGATATTTGTGTCCATCGGCCGCGCATTGGCATGCATCCCCAAAACCCGACCTGTGGCATCTAAGAAAATCATATCGAGCGGGATTCGGGTGTTTTTCATCCAAAACGTCGCGCGCTGCGGCGCATCATAAACAAACAGCATCCCAGCCGAACTGGGCAGGCTGTCGCGATTCATCAAACCTTGGGCGCGGGCCGCGGGCGTGGTCGCCAATTCCACCGAAAAACCCGCCGTGCCAAAGGCCCCACGCAGATCGACCCTATTTGCCGAACATGCCGCCAGAACCGGCCCCACCATGGCCAGCACACCAACGGCCAACCCAACCGCAAAAGTGGCACCAAAGCGGCCAAAACCCATCATAAACTGACGCTGCGCAGCGCTGATTCCCAAGCGCAAACCTGCGCGGCCATCCGCCCGCGCTCGCCCTCAAAAATACGCAAACATACAGCCTCACCCGCCTGCAAATCGGCAAACCCCGAGCGGCGCAGAACCTCAATATGAATAAACACATCTTCACTGCGGCCATAGACATTGGCAAAGCCGAAGCCTTTGATCTTATCAAACCATTTAACCCGAGCAGGCTCTAACGGACAGGCTGCCAGGTCGGCGGCTGTCAGCTCAACCACATCGTCGTTCAATTGCAATGCAATTCCTTGCTGCAGTTCAATCCCGATCACTTCTACGGCTTGCAGGCCGCGCGCAGTTTCCTGCACGCTGACCTCAATTACCGTGCCTTCGGCCACGCTGTTTTGGCCATAGTTGCGCAGCACGTTGCCATGCAACAAAATATCGGCACCCCCGATATCAGCCACAATAAAGCCAAAGCCCTTGGCAGGATCAAACCACTTGACCTGGCCACGCAAAACACGGGGGCCATCATCCGATTGCGTCATAAGCTGTCATTCGTCCTGCATTGCATCTGTTAGCCCTGTATTGGCGCGAAGAACCGTTTGAATTCAAGCAAAAACTTTCGCCACCTTCGTGCATGGCCATTCACGAAGCGTGAGTATCAGGGATTAAGGCGCCGAATTTGCCACTCAGATGCAGTGCTGGCACGGCGCCACTGAAAGCGATCGTGCAGACGAAACTCACCATCGGCCCAAAATTCAATTTCCAGCGGTGTGATGCGGATTCCTCCCCAAAACGGAGGCCGTTTGGGGGCCGGACCTTCGCGCGCTGTCACCCGCGCCACCTCACCCATAAGTGTCAAGCGGCTGTCCAGTGGCGCTGACTGTTGCGATGCCCAAGCCCCCAGCCGGCTTTTCAGTGACCGCGACGCGTAATAGGCATCGGCCTGCGGCCCATCTTCACGGCTGGTTATGCCACGCACCCGAATTTGCCGGCGCAAAGATTTCCAGTGCAACACAAAGGCCGCCTTGCCCGCCTGTTCAATCTCGCGTGCCTTTTGGCTGGTGTAATTGGTGTAAAACACAAAGGCCGCTGCCTCGATTTCTTTAAGCAAAACCATCCGAACATTTGGTAACCCATCCGCATCCACTGTCGCCAGCGCAATGGCGTTTGGATCGTTTGGTTCTTTTGGTTCGGCCTCGGCCAGCCAGGATCTGGCTATGACAAAGGGATCTTCACCCGCAAAAATACCCCCACGATCGCTCATCCGCGCGCCCTCCTGTTCGGCTGGTCAACGGGCGCCCTGCGCCCCGCATCGTTGTGACCCGCCAGCGCCCTTGATGCAAGCCAAGCAATCGCCTAAACGATCAAGATTGCGCAAAAGACATGGGGTCCTGATGTCACCAAAATTGCTAAGCGGCAAACGCGGCCCGATCATGGGTCTGGCAAATGATAAATCCATCGCCTGGGGCATTGCAAAGGCCTGCGCCGAAGCAGGTGCTGAAATGGCCTTTTCTTATCAGGGAGATACGCTGAAAAAGCGGGTGGAACCCTTGGCGCAGTCTATCGGTGTGACCGAGCTGATTGAATGCGATGTCGCAGATGCGGGGTCATTGGATCGTCTGTTTGATCACTTGCAAAAAGTGTGGGGCAAGCTGGATTTCGTGGTTCATGCCATCGGATTTTCCGACAAGGGCGAACTGCGCGGACGTTATGTTGACACCGGCCCAGAAAATTTCCGCATGACGATGGATATTTCCGTCTATTCCTTTACCGCTGTATGCCAACGCGCCGCCGCGATGATGCCCGATGGCGGCAGCCTGCTGACGCTGACATATTATGGCGCCGAGCGCGTGATGCCACATTACAACGTGATGGGCGTGGCAAAAGCCGCACTAGAGGCATCGGTGCGTTACATCGCCGAAGATCTTGGCAAAGATGGCATTCGGTGCAACGCCATTTCAGCGGGCCCGATCAAAACGCTTGCTGCCAGCGGCATCGGTGATTTCCGGTATATTTTGAAATGGAATGAACTGAATTCACCGCTGCGGCGCAACGTCAACCAAGATGAGGTTGGCCAATCCGCACTTTATCTTCTGTCAGACATGGGGTCTGGTGTCACCGGCGAAGTGCATCATGTCGATGCGGGCTATCATGTCGTCGGCATGAAGGCTGTAGATGCGCCCGATATTGATGTTGTGACCGGCCGCAAAGACTAAAATTCCGATTGCCCGCAAGCAGGAGCCTGCCATGAATGATCGTCTGCCCCACGAAAAAGGCTTTCACGTCAGTTGGGATCAAATTCACCGCGATTCCCGCGCACTGGCTTGGCGGCTGGACGGCCAAGGGCCTGATGAGGGTGCATGGCGGGCGGTGGTGGCGATCACGCGTGGTGGCATGGCCCCTGCGATGATTGTCAGCCGAGAGTTGGACATCCGCGTTGTCGATACGATTTCGGTGAAATCTTATAATCACCAAAATCAGACCGAGGCGCGGGTGATCAAATCACCACAATCCGAGATCATGGGTGATGGCACCGGCATTTTGATCATTGATGATCTGGTTGATACCGGCAAAACGCTTGAAATTGTGCGTTCACTTTACCCCAAGGCGCATTTTGCCACCGTTTACGCCAAACCATCTGGGCGTCCGATGGTCGACACCTTCATCACCGAGGTCAGCCAAGACACTTGGATCTTTTTCCCTTGGGACATGGCGCTGCAATATGTCGAACCCTATCGCGGGCGCGACTGACGCCTGACGAATGACGCGTTACGACTGACACAGGCACGCCGAACGTTTGGATAAAGAGGCCCTTTGGATGATCGCCCCAATCGCACAACGCCCTGCCCACCCACTGAATGCCCAAATGGCCGGCACCTTTGCCCCCCCAGTGATGGAGGCCCGGCGTTGGCTTGAGGGTATGCATTTCCCAGCCGAGCGTCCGTTGCTCAATGTCAGCCAAGCAGCCCCGATCGCGCCACCCCCCTTGGCCCTGCGCCAAGCGCTGGCCGAGGCCGCACTAAACGATGACAGCGCCCATCTTTATGGGCCTGTTTTGGGGTATGCCCCGTTGCGCGCTGAACTTGCGCAGCAATGGTCAACGGCGTATGGGGGCACAATTCATCCAGATCAGGTCGCGATCACCGCCGGATGCAATCAGGCCTTTTGTGCCGCCATTGCCACGCTGGCTGGTGCTGGTGATCAGGTGATCGTTCCGACACCATGGTATTTCAATCACAAGATGTGGCTGGATATGCAGGGCGTGGAAACCGTGGCCTTGCCCACTGGCCCCAGCCTGATCCCAGACGCTGAGCATGCAGCAGCGCTTATCACCCAGGCGACGCGCGCAATCGTGCTGGTCAGCCCCAACAACCCCGGCGGCGTCGAATACCCCGCCGAAACCTTGGCCGCATTTTATCGCCTGGCGCAATCGCGCGGGCTGGCACTGATTGTTGATGAAACCTACCGCGATTTTGATACCCGTTCAGCCGCGCCGCATGCGCTGTTTTCTGACACCGACTGGCCACAGACCCTGATCCATCTGTACAGCTTTTCCAAAGCCTATCGTCTGACAGGGCACCGAGTTGGTGCTTTGGTCGCGGGCCAAGCGCGGATGGCTGAAATTGAAAAATTTCTAGACACTGTCACCATTTGCCCCAACCAGCTTGGCCAACGCGCAGCCCTGTGGGGGATGCAAAATCTGGGCGCATGGCTGGCCGAAGAGCGGTTGGAAATTCTGGCGCGCAGTGCTGCAATGCGTCAGGGTTTTGCCCGGCTAGAGGGTTGGCGACTGCTGGGGTGCGGGGCCTATTTTGCTTATGCTGAACATCCCTTTGTGCTGCCCTCAAACGTGCTGTCGCGCGCTTTGGTACAAAAAGCCCATGTGCTCACGCTGCCAGGAACGATGTTCACCCCCAGCAACGACACTGCCGGGCCGCGCCAAATTCGG
>ERZ888423.3448-NODE-3448-length-10373-cov-8.191219_pt1 | contig 10373 bp, 10 predicted proteins | sample MGYA00520523_ERZ888423 | MGnify/ENA primary metagenome ERZ888423 (study PRJEB32303, sample SAMEA104408611) | aquatic metagenome | biome: Brackish water; feature: Pelagic; material: water | place: Baltic Sea | collected 2014-06-08T10:24:00 | depth 30,27 m ...
CGGGGATGGTCGATGGAGCGATAGACCAGGTAGGCGATGCACGCGGCGATCCCGATGATGGCCGCCCAGGCGAGCGCGTTGGTCACCGTGACCGAGGTGAGCGTGCTGGTGTCCACGACTGCATGCTAGGCGGCGTACACCTCGGGTGCGGTCCTGCCACACTGACTCCGTGAGCATCCCGGCTGACCCGCGGCCGGACGACGTCGTGTGGCCGCAGGCGCAGTGGCCGCCACCGCACGAGCTCATCGGCGAGCACGTCACGCTCACGCAGTTCGTGCCCGCCGATGCACCCGAGCTCTACGCCGCACTCCATCACGATGCGTGCTGGGACCACATCGCGGGTCGGCCGAGCACAGCCGAGGAGTACGCCGCCACGCTGGCCCAGGCCCCGCAGGCCGGCAGGTGGCCCTGGATAGTTCGCCAAGCGGGCCGGCTTGGCCGGGCCGACGGCGAACCCCATGGCCAAGCGGGCCGCGTCGTCGGCACTACCTCCTACCTTGACGTGAGCCTCCCCGACGCCCGCCTCGAGATCGGCTACACGGCGTACACCCCCTCCGTCTGGGCGACCGAGGTCAACCCCGAGTGCAAACTGCTGCTCATCGGCTGGGCCGTCGATCATGGCTTCGGTCGGGTGCAGTTCAAGACCGATATCCGCAACCGGCGGTCCCAGGGGGCGATCGCGGGTCTCGGAGCGACGTACGAGGGCGTACTCCGCCGCTATCAGCGTCGGGCCGATGGGACGGTCCGCGACACGGTGATGTTTTCGGTCACCGCCGAAGAGTGGCCCGGAGTCCGGGAGCGGCTCCGCGCACGGCTAGCCCGATAGGGGCGGCTTGGCCGACCCGCCGGGCCTTCAGGTCTAGGCTGCTGCCGTCCCAGCAAAGGAGCCCCCATGGACTACACCCCCGATCCCGCCGAGGGCCAGCGCGTCTACGACCTCGACCGCGCGCACGTCTTCCACTCCTGGAGTGCGCAGGCGCAGATCAAGCCGCTGCCGATTGCAGCCGCGGAGGGGTGCTACTTCTGGGACTACGACGGCAACCGCTACCTGGACTTCTCCAGCCAGCTGGTCAACGTCAACATCGGCCATCAGCACCCGAAGGTGGTCAAAGCCATCCAGGAGCAGGCGGGTCGGCTCGCGACGGTGGCCCCGCAGCATGCCAATGTCATGCGGGGCGAGGCCGCGAAGCGCATCGTTGATCGATCGGGCACGCGCCACCAGAAGGTGTTCTTCACCAACGGTGGTGCCGATGCGGTGGAGAATGCGATCCGCATGGCGCGCCTGCACACGCACAAGCACAAGGTGCTGTCGGCCTATCGCAGCTACCACGGCAACACGGGTGCGGCGATCCAGGCGACGGGTGATCCACGTCGCTGGCCCAATGAGTACGCCGCGCAGCAGGTGCACTTCTTCGGCCCCCATCTGTATCGCTCACCCTTCTGGTCGGATTCACCCGAGCAGGAGTCCGAGCGCGCACTGCAGCACCTCGAGGAGGTCATCAAGTTTGAGGGCCCCGGCACGATCGGCGCGATCCTGCTCGAGTCCGTGGTTGGTACGGCGGGCATCCTCGTGCCGCCGCCCGGCTATCTCGAGGGCCTGCGCGCCCTGTGCGATCGATACGAGATCGTGTGGATCGCCGATGAGGTCATGAGCGGCTTTGGTCGCACCGGTGAGTGGTTTGCCTGGCAAAACTGGGCGGCTGAGCCCGACCTCATCGTCTTCGCCAAGGGCTCCAACTCCGGCTACGTCCCCGTCGGCGGTGTCGTCATCTCCGACACGATCGCGGCGACGTTCGATGATCGTGTCTTCCCCGGCGGTCTGACCTACTCCGGTCATCCGCTCGCGGCGGCCTCCATCGTCGCGTCGATTGACGCCATGACGGAGGAGGGGATCGTCGACAATGCCAAGCGCATCGGCACCGACGTACTCGGTCCCGGTCTGCGTGACCTGCAGGAACGCCATCCGGTGATCGGCGACGTACGCGGTCTCGGTGTGTTCTGGGCTCTCGACCTCGTCTCTGATCGGGCGACGAAGGAGCCGCTGGCGCCGTACGGCGGCACCTCACCGGCGATGACGGAGCTGGTGGGGGAGTGTAAGAAGCGCGGGCTCATGCCCTTCACGAACTACAACCGCATGCACGTCGTACCGCCCTGCACCGTCACCGATGCTGAGGCCAAGGAGGGCTTGGCGATCCTCGATGAGGTCCTCACGCTGACCGATCAGCACTACACGGGCTAGAGGACCGGCCGGACCTCGAGTCCGTAGACGATGCCGCGCGATGTGGTGACCTGCACCTGATAGAAACCGGGTACGTCGGGGGCAAAGAGGATGACCTCGCTCCCGGGTGAGGTGACGCCGATCTTGCTCACCGGTGCGCCATCGCGGGTCAACTCGATGATGGTGCCCGACTTCCAGGCACCGCCGGCCACCCGGAAGCGCAACCCTGCATTGACGCGCTTAAAGGACACAATCGTGAAGTCCCGCACGCTGATGTCCAGGGGCACCGGTTTGAGATCCCCGACCTTGACGACATAGCCGAGGTCGCCACTGCCGCCCTGCTGCGCGACAACGTTGCGGAAACTAAAACCGCCATCGGCCTTGACGGTGCTGGCACCGAGGGGGGTGTCACCGACAATCAGCACGACGGTCGTACCTTCGCGCACCCCGACGGCGCGACCGGTGACGTCAAAACTTTCACCCGTGCTGTACGCCGTACCCAGATCGGGGGAGATGACCTCTGCCTGCGGCTCAATGACCCGGACCCGAGCCTTCTCCGCTCCACTGGCCGGCTCGAAGCCGGGGATGGGTTGATTGGCACCGCAGGAATACTGATTTTCCAGGGGTCCACAGGCGGCGAGGTCACCCTTGGCGGTGACCGTGAGGTTGCCACCGGTGCGCGTCTGGATCTCGACCGAGGCACGCCCCTTGGGATCGGTGAGGACGGTGAAGGTATTGGCACCGGTGGCGAATGTGCCGGGTCCCTTGAGCGGCAGGGACAGGTCGACCGCGGCATTCTCAATCGGATTGCCGAAGACATCCGTCACGGCGACGATCGCCGCGAGACTCTCGCCAGCATCGACGGTGGACTCCGATAGGGATAGCGACACATCGCGTGCGGCTTCGCGCGCGGTGACGACCGGGAAGACCGCGGTGGTGGAGTTGAGCCCCTCGACGTAGATATTAACGCTGCCCACGTTCGTCGCAAAGAGATAGACCGAGGCGATGCAGCGTTCGACACCACTCTCGCTGAAGACGGTGACCTCGGGCTCGCCGAGGGGATCCTCGGTCAGGGACTCCAGCAGCAGGCCGCCTGTCGCTCGGAAGGTCACGGGCGACCCGCTCGACGACGTGATGACCTCCAGGCGCATGGACATGGGGCGCTCCGGAGTGCCACCGTCAAGTCCGCCGTAGGGGACGACGAGTGGGGTGGTCACCTGGGTGGCGGGCACGCCATTGACCGTGAGGTCACTGATATCGGGGGCGGTGACGGAGTCACCGGCCGCACATGCCGACCCCGGCATCGTCTGAGTCGGACTCGGACTCGGGCTCGGTGACGCTTCATCGGAGGAGGGCAGCAGACCGCATCCGGTCAGGAGGAGCGCCGTGATGGCGACGGTCCCCCCACGCAATGCCCGGCTCACAGGAGCATCGTATGTCGCGAGAGGACGCATCTCCCAACGGCACGCATCTGCCTGCGCCACCACTAGGCTCACGGCTCGTGAAGATCCTCGTCATCGGATCAGGTGCCCGGGAGCATGCGCTCGTGCGATGTCTGCTGCGTGACCCAGGGGTGAATGCCGTCATCGCGGCCCCGGGCAATGCGGGCATCGCCGCGGATGTGCCGGTATACGACGTACAGCCGACGGATGGTGCCGCCGTTGCCCATCTGGCCAAGCACCTGAGCGTGGACCTCGTCATCATCGGCCCCGAGGCGCCGTTGGTGGCCGGTGTTGCCGATGTGGTGCGCGCCCGGGGCATTGCCTGCTTCGGGCCGAGTGCTGCGGCGGCCCAACTCGAGGGCAGCAAGGCCTATGCCAAGGAGGTCATGCTGGCCGCGGGTGTGCCGACAGCGCGCGCACTCGTGTGTGTTTCGTCGGTCGAGGTCGAGGCCGGCCTAGACGAGCTCGGAGCGCCGTACGTCGTCAAGGACGATGGTTTGGCCGCGGGCAAGGGTGTCGTCGTAACGCAGGATCGTTCGGTCGCACTCGCGCACGCCCGCGCCTGCCTGGATGCCGGATCACTCGTCGTGCTTGAGGAGTACCTCGATGGACCCGAGGTATCACTGTTTGCGATCACGGATGGTGTGAACGTTGTCCCGCTGCAGCCAGCGCAGGACTTCAAGCGCGCGGGGGATGGCGACACGGGTCCCAACACCGGCGGCATGGGTGCCTACTCACCCCTGCCCTGGGCACCGGCCGATCTCGTCGAGGAGACGATGCGCACGGTGCTGCAGCCCACCGTCGATGAGATGCGCACGCGCGGGGCACCCTTTGCGGGCCTGCTGTACGCCGGCCTCGCGCTCACGTCGCGGGGGATGCGCGTGGTGGAGTTCAACGCGCGCTTCGGTGACCCGGAGACGCAGGTCGTGCTCGCACGTCTGGACTCCTCGCTGGCCGATCTGCTGATGGGAGCCGCGACGGGCACGCTCGCCGATGTGCCCGATCCCGTGTGGAGTGCTGACGCCGCGGTGACCGTGGTGATCGCGGCGCAGGGCTACCCGGAGGCACCCGTCACGGGCGGGGTGATCACGGGGCTGGCCGAGGCCGATGCACTCTCCGGTGTCGACGTCCTCCACGCCGGCACCCGCACCGGCACCGGCACCGGCACCGACTCCGGCAGCGACTCCGGCACCTTCGTCGCCAGCGGCGGGCGCGTGCTCTCCGTCGTGGGGCGCGCCGCGACTCTCGCCGGGGCCCGGGAGCGGGCCTACGCCGGGGTGGCTCACATCGATCTGCCGGGATCCCATCACCGCAGCGACATCGCCGCCGGGCGCTAGCCGCTGATTCTGCGTGCCAAAAGCTTCACCCGGTGGAGCAATAGGCACGGAGAATGGCGTCTGCCGCTCGCGCCGCCGGGCCGCGGGCCCCCTGGCGTCTGGGAGGATGTGTCCGTGATCCCCAATGTCCTGGCGCAGCGCTACGCCTCACCGGCCATGGCCGCCATCTGGGCCCCGGATCACCGCATCGTGGCGGAGCGGCGCCTGTGGCTCGCGGTCCTGGATGCCCAGGCGGACCTGGGTCTCGACATTCCCGACGGCGTCATCACCGACTACGCCCGGGTGATCGACCAGATTGATCTCGTCTCCATCGCCCGGCGGGAACGCATGACACGTCATGACGTCAAGGCGCGGATCGAGGAGTTCAACGCCCTCGCCGGTCATGAGCACATCCACATGGGCCTGACCAGTCGCGACCTGACCGAAAACGTCGAGCAGATGCTCATCCGCGACTCACTCCTGCTCGTGCGCGACAAGGTCATCGCGACACTGGCCCGATTGAGTGCCCTGGCGGTGCAGTACGCCGACACCCCGATCACCGGTCGCTCCCACAATGTCGCGGCGCAGACCACGACCCTGGGCAAGCGGTTCGCGACCTGGGCCGATGAGTTGCTGATCTCCCATGACCGGCTGACCCATCTCCTGGAGCGCTACCCACTGCGCGGCATCAAGGGCCCGGTCGGCACCGCCCAGGACATGCTCGATCTGCTGGACGGTGATGGCGGGGCTCTGACGACGTTGGAGCGCTCCATCGCGGACCACCTCGGCTTTGCGCGCGTCCTCGACAGTGTCGGTCAGGTCTATCCGCGGTCGCTGGACTACGACGTCGTGACGACCCTGGTGCAGGTGGCGAGCGCGCCCAGCAATGCCGCGACCACCATCCGACTCATGGCCGGGGCCGAGTTGGTGACCGAGGGCTTCAAGGCCGGCCAGGTCGGCTCCAGCGCGATGCCGCACAAGATGAATTCGCGCTCCAGCGAGCGCATCAACGGTCTCGCGGTCATCCTGCGCGGTTACGCGAGCATGGTGGGCGAACTCGCGGGCGACCAGTGGAACGAAGGTGACGTCTCCTGCTCCGTCGTACGCCGTATTGCCCTGCCCGACTCCTTCTTTGCCGCCGACGGACTCTTCGAGACCTTCCTGACGGTCCTCGATGAGTTCGGTGCCTTCCCCGCGGTCATCGACCGAGAGCTGGAGCGCTATCTGCCCTTCCTCGCCACGACCAAGGTGCTGATGGCCGCGGTGCGCGCGGGAGTGGGCCGCGAAACCGCGCACGAGGTCATCCGGGAGCATGCGGTGGCGGTCGCGCTGGCGATGCGCGCGGGTGTGCCGGACAACGACCTGCTGGACCGCTTGGCCGCGGACGAGCGGCTCGGTCTCACGCGCGAACGCCTCGACGCGCTTATCGCCGAGCCCATGGACTTCACCGGCGCGGCCCGCGACCAGGTGGCGCGCATTGCGGTGCGCGTGCAGGAGATCTCCGCGGCCCATCCTGCGGCCGCGATCTACTCACCCGGAGACATCCTGTGACCGCAGAACACCTGACCGCCTACGACCTGCCCGAGGGCTACACGCATCTCTACTCGGGCAAGGTGCGCGATCTCTACGAGTCGCCGAGTGGGCAACTCCTCTTCATCGCATCGGATCGCATCTCGGCGTACGACTGGATCCTGCCTACGCTGATCCCGGACAAGGGCCGCATCCTGACTCAGCTCACCCTGTGGTGGTTTCATCGCCTGGAGGGTGTGGTGCCCAACCATCTTGTGTCGACGCAGGTGCCGGCCGCCGTGCGTGGGCGCGCGATGCTGTGCGAACGCCTGGAGATGATGCCGGTCGAATGTGTCGTTCGCGGCTATCTCGCGGGGTCGGGCCTGACGGACTATCGCGCCACGCGCGCGATCTGCGGCAATGGTCTGCCGCCCGGCCTGAAAGACGGATCCAAACTGCCGAAGGTGCTCTTCACGCCCGCGACCAAGGCGCCCGTGGGTGACCACGACGTCAACATCACCTACGACGAGACCATCGTGTTGATTGGCCAGGAGGAAGCCCAGGATCTCAAGCGGCTCTCCCTCGATATCTACAGTCGCGCGGCTGCCGTCGCCGAGCAGCGCGGACTCATCCTCGCCGACACGAAGTTTGAGTTCGGCATTGCGCGCTCGGGACGCTACGCGGGACGCATGGTGCTCGGGGATGAGGTGCTGACACCTGATTCATCGCGCTACTGGCCGATCGCCACCTGGGAGCCCGGCCGTCCGCAGCCCTCCTTCGACAAGCAGTATGTGCGCGATTGGCTCACCTCACCGGCATCGGGCTGGGACAAGGACTCCGGCGAGCCCCCGCCGCCACTGCCGGACGAGGTCGTCGAGCACACGCGCGCAAGGTACGTCGAGGCCTACGAGATCGTCACCGGGGAACGCTTCGCATGAGCCGGTGCCCTTCATGAGCCGGTGCCCTTCATGAGTCGGTGGCTGCTGACGGGGGGAGCCGGCTACATCGGTGCGCACGTCGCCCGTGACCTTCGTGCATCCGGGCGCGAGGTCGTCATCATCGATGACCTCTCGACGGGGTTGATCTCCCGCGTCCCCGCTGACGTGACGGTGATCGAGGAATCGATCCTGGATACCGACGTCGTACGCCGTGCGCTCGACGGGGTCACTGGAGTCGTCCATCTCGCCGCAAAAAAAGCGGTTGGGGAGTCTGTCGATCAACCGATGCTCTACTACCGCGAAAACGTCGGTGGGATGGTCTCGCTCCTGCAGGCGATGGAGGACGCGGGCACCCGATGCCTGGTCTATTCATCCTCCGCGGCCGTGTACGGCGAGCCCCCCTGGTCGCCCATCAGCGAGGACTCACCGCTGCAGCCGTTGTCGCCGTACGGTGAGACCAAGGTGATCGGTGAGTGGCTGGTGCGCGATGCCGCGGCCGCGCGATCCCACGCGTCGACCTCGGTCAGCCCGCTCTCCTGGGCATCGCTGCGCTACTTCAATGTGGCCGGAGCGGGTGCACCGCACCTGGGTGACACGAGTGTCAACAATCTCATCCCCATGGTGCTGGACGCACTCGATCGCGGCCAGGCGCCGCAGGTCTTCGGCACCGACTATCCGACGCACGATGGCTCATGTGTGCGCGACTACATCCACGTGAGTGACCTGGCGGCCGCCCATGTCGCTGCCGCCGATCTGGTGGAGTCAGCGGAGGTGGCTGCCGTCTACAACGTCGGCACCGGGGTCGGATCCTCGGTGCTGGAGGTCATGGCAGTGGTGTCCGATGTCGTGGGCCGTGATGTTGGTGCGGTGGCAGCCGGGCGGCGTGCGGGTGATCCGCCCGAGTTGGTGGCAGCGGTCGATCGGGTGCGTGCTGATCTGGATTGGTCGGCGCAGCGCACCCTGCGCGACATGGTGGCGTCGGCGTACGCCGCCCGCGCGTGAGCGTGCATCCCGTCAGCAATGTGCCGTACATTTTCCTCATGCGGCCACCCATTGTCGTCTCTGCGCTCGCTGCCGTGGGCCTGGCTGCGTCCACAGTCGTGCTTGACGGCGTGCCGGCCCAGGCTGACCGTGTGGGTTCGGTGAGTGCGAGCCACGCAGTCCAGCCGCGCACGGAACCAGCCCAGGTCACCATCATGGGCGACTCCCATATCGTCCTGATGATCAACGACCTCTACCCGGGTGCTCACGCAAACGGCAATGAGGGCACTCGGCTCGATAATGGGTTCGTGGTCTACGGCCTCAACGGCATCAAGCTCCGTCAGGTCGTCAACGGTAGAGGCGTCGTTAAGGCGGGGGTGCGCGCCGTCGGGACAACGGACGTGAGGAAGTGGAGGAAGGCGCTCCGCACCGGTCCGGACACCATTGTCGTGAACCTCGGCACCAATGACGGGGGCCCGAAAGCCGCAGACATCGACAAGTTCATGCGTCTCGTGGGCACAGACCGTCAGGTGTATTGGATTAAGCCGTACTACAGGAGCTGCCCAGCCTGTCGAGCCATACATGACTTCGAGCTCAAGGCGGCGGCGAAGCGTCACGCGAACCTTGACCTCATCAAAGTGAAGGACCTCCGGCTTGACGTCTCATCCGACGGCCTCCATGCCTTCGGTAGGGCGAACAGTCAAGCTCTGTGGGATCGCATCAACGAGACAATCACTGCCGCCGCACGCTAGGAGGCGGGGATGGCGTCCTTCGCGATCGGCTCCCCCAGCACGATGCGGAACACCGGGATGTAGCGACCGGCGTTCTCGGCGTACATCTCAAAGGACTTCCACATCGCGACCATCCGCTCAAAGAGCGCATCCCGCTCAGCGCCGTCAACCTCGACGAAGGTGCAGTGCCAGGCGTCATCGTTGATGAGCACGTAGCCCTCGGGATGCTCGCGCGCGTTGAAGACCCAGCCCGGCACCTTGGCCTGACCCGCGTTGGAGCCGGCGACGCACCAGCCGCCGTCGACCTGCGCAGAGAGCAGGGGATTGGTGCGCCACTGGCCGGACTTGCGGCCCATCGAGGTGATCCACACGACCTGGGCGCCGCCCGGGAAGCGCCGCCAGACGCGGCCCCCGGTGGCCTTGTGGACCACGCGGTGCAGGGCGGTCGTCGTGCGCAGGGACGTGCCCCAGAAGAGGTCGTACAGCCGCTTGTTCACACCGAGAGCCTACGGGGATACGCCCGACTGTGCGCCGTGCTTCCGCGGCATCGCTCGCTTCCGCGGTGTCGTCGTGGGACCCTGGAGTGTGCTTGACGACGGCGTATCCCCACCGGACCCCGATCCCGCGTCCGTCGTGTGGCCGCTGGAGGGCACGACCTGGATCCTCACCGAGATGCGAGACGGAGACGGTCCACGCGCGGTGCCGGCGGGCATTACGTCGACCTTCGAAATCACAGATGGCCATCTGCATGTCGACACCGGATGCAACACCGGGCATGCGAGCGTGAGTGTCTCCGTCGACACGATCCAGATCGGCCCGATGGCATTGACGCGCATGATGTGCCCGGATATCGCCATGAGCGTCGAGGCCGCGGTGACGGCCGTGCTGCAGGGCAGCATCCCCTACCTCTTGAGTGCGGATGTGCTCGCCGTGGGTACGGCGACCCGCCTCCTCGTCTACCGCAGTGATTTGCCGCCCGCTGCGTAGTGCCGATTTCCGTGACGCACCCACCGCGTCGTACGCTCGAAGGGATCACCTGGAGGTCCTGTGAAACTGGCTATCACCTCGGCGACCGCCGTCGCCGCGCTCATGGCGACGACGCTCATCGGCCCCGTGGCCACCGCCGCGCCGACAGCGCCCGCGCCGACAACGCCCGCGCCCCCCACTGTCGCGCCGCAAGCCCCCGCGCCCGCGGCCCAGGCCCCCGTCAAAAAGTCGTTCTCCTACTTTGCGACATT
>ERZ888423.3449-NODE-3449-length-10371-cov-6.358666_pt1 | contig 10371 bp, 10 predicted proteins | sample MGYA00520523_ERZ888423 | MGnify/ENA primary metagenome ERZ888423 (study PRJEB32303, sample SAMEA104408611) | aquatic metagenome | biome: Brackish water; feature: Pelagic; material: water | place: Baltic Sea | collected 2014-06-08T10:24:00 | depth 30,27 m ...
CACCCGCATGCGTCGATCGCGCGCAGTGCGGTGCTGGAGCCGGGTTGTTTTGTGGCCGCGCAGGCGGTGGTCGGACCGGGCGCACGGATCGGCCGGGGCGCAATCATCAACCACGGCGCGGTGGTAGATCATGACTGCATGGTCGGCGAGTTCGCGCATGTCGCGCCGATGGCGTCGTTGTCCGGCGCTGCCCGACTCGGGGCGGGCAGCCTGTTGGGCAGCGGTGCGCGCATCCTGCCGGGTATCATCGTAGGTGCAGGATCGGTGATCGGCGCCGGAGCGGTGGTAACGCAGCCCGTGGGCGACAGCAAGACTGCGGTCGGCGTGCCGGCCAGCATCTGTGAGGAAAGATGATGGATCATGAAAGTTTGAGACCGACGGCCGACCGGTTCGTCCAAAGGACCGATACGCTCGGCGAGGCGTTGGCGCGTCTCGACAGGACCGGGGCGGGCCTGCTGCTGCTCACCGACGCGAGCGGCATCTTCGAGCGCACCGTCAGCGACGGCGACCTCCGGCGGCTGATCCTCGGCGGCGCAAGCCTGACGGACGACCTGTCCACCTTGCCGCGCCGAGATCCGGTGGTGATCGGTGCCGGCGCATCGCGCCGCGACGCGCTCGCGCTGATGAACCAGCATGCTATCAGCCACCTACCCGTGGTGGACTCTGCAGGTCGCGTACTTGAGGTGCTCGATCGCCGTGACATCGATGCACAGATCCTGCTCTCGACGCCACATATGGGTGAGAGCGAGATGGCGTTCGTCGAGGAGGCCTTCCGGACCAACTGGATCGCGCCGCTGGGCCCGAATGTCGATAACTTCGAGAGCGAACTCGCGGCATTGGTCGGCGTGAAGCACGCAGCGGCGGTGTCCTCCGGGACGGCGGCGCTGCATCTGGCGCTGCGCCTGCTCGGCGTAGCCCGTGGCGATACGGTGTTCTGTTCGACGTTGACCTTTGCGGCCAGCGCCAACCCCATCCTCTACGAGGGTGCGCGGCCGGTGTTCATCGACTCGGAGCCCGGAAGCTGGAACATGTCGCCCGTGGCGCTGGCGGCCGCGTTCGAGTCCGCCGAACGGTCGGGCGCGATGCCGAAGGCGGTGATGATCGTCAACCTGTACGGCCAGAGCGCCGACATGGACGTTTTGTTGCCGATCTGCGCGCGGTACGGCGTGCCGGTGATCGAGGATGCCGCGGAATCGCTGGGTGCTTTCTACAAGGGTCGGCCGAGCGGCACCTTCGGTCGCCTCGGCGTGTTCTCCTTCAACGGCAACAAGATCATCACCACCTCGGGCGGCGGCATGCTGATGTCCGACGATGAGGCCTTGATCGCCAAGGCGCGCTTCCTGGCCACGCAGGCGCGCGACCCGGCGCCGCACTATGAGCACAGCGAACTCGGCTTCAATTACCGCATGAGCAACCTATTGGCCGGTGTCGGTCGCGGGCAGTTGCGTGTGCTGAAGGACCGCGTCGAGGCTCGCCGGGCGGTCTTCGAGCGCTACCGGGCTGGTCTCGCCGACCTGCCTGGACTCGAATGGATGCCCGAGCCGTCCTGGAGCCGGTCGACGCGTTGGCTTACCACCTGCACCCTCGGTCCGGGTGTGGGCATGACACCCATCGAGCTGATCCATGTTCTCTCTGCGGACTTCATCGAGGCGCGTCCTGTCTGGAAGCCCATGCACCTGCAGCCCCTCTATGCGGGCGCGCCGTGTTTCCCTCACCGCATCGGTGAACCGCCGGTCGCCGACCAGATCTTCCACCGCGGCGTCTGCCTGCCTTCGGGTTCCAACATGAGCGTCGAGCAGGTCGATCGCGTGATCGCGGCGGTCCGCAAGGCGCTGGCGCGCTGACCGTGCTCAAGCGGGCTTTCGACATCGTCACCGCGCTCGTGGCGCTGGTCGTGTTCGCCGTACCTATGCTGGCTGCGGCGGCGGCCGTGCGCGTCACCTCACCCGGTCCGGCGCTCTACTGGTCCGATCGCGTGGGACGCCGCAACACGATTTTCCGGATGCCCAAGTTCCGCAGCATGCGTATCGACACGCCGGCGGTGGCGACGCATCTGCTGCCGGAGCCGGACAGCTTCCTCACGCCCATCGGCGCGTTCCTGCGCAAGACCAGCATCGATGAACTGCCGCAGATCTGGAGCATCCTGCGCGGCGACATGAGCGTGGTGGGTCCCCGACCGGCGCTCTTCAACCAGGACGACCTCGTCGCGCTGCGGACGGAGCGTGGTGTGCACGAGCTTCGGCCGGGTCTCACCGGCTGGGCGCAGATCAACGGTCGTGACGAGATCCCGATCCCGGAGAAGGTCGCCCTCGATGAGTACTACCTGCGCAACGCGAGCCTGTGGTTGGACCTGCGCATCATCTTGCTGACCGTCTGGAAAGTGATCCGACGAGACGGTATTTCGCACTGAGCGCGTCGGGGCTCAGCCTCGCGGGCGAGTCGTACTGTGGTCGATGCGGCGCAGGCCTCGCGGCGGCCGCCGTACAAGCCAGCGTGCACAGCACTACTCGTCATCCATCCACCCAGTCCCTCGCCAACAGTTTGCGTGCTCCGTGGGCAGGGGGGGCTTCAACCGCTTGATCCGCCGTCGACACCATCGACCTCCCCGGGGAGTGGAAGGGGTCGTTGGACCATGGCTGCCCAAGCGAACCCGTAGAAGCAGGATGTTGATTATAATGCCGGTTCTACATGCGTCGGCGCCGGGAGTCCCCCGGGCCGCCTTACCACCACACGGCCCCGAGAAGACACGATGCTCGACCGTTCCAAGGTGCTCGCCCTGATACCTGCCCGGCAGGGGTCTAAGGGACTCCCGGGCAAGAACATCCGCCCACTGGGCGGTCGGCCCCTGCTTGCTTGGCCGATTGCCGCCGCGCGTGGCTCCCGTCATGTAGACCGGATCATCATCTCCACCGATAGCCCCGAGTTCGCGGCCATCGCGGTCGAGGCTGGAGCCGAGGCGCCGTTCCTGCGGCCGGCGGCGCTCGCGGGCGATACCGCCTCAAGCGTCGACGTCATCCTCCACGCGCTCGACCATCTCGAGGCCACCGGTGATCGGTACGACTACGTGTTGCTGCTCGAGCCGACTTCGCCGCTCACGGAGTCCGCTGATGTCGACAGTGCGCTCGAGATGCTGGCCGCGTCACGCGAGACCGCGGACGCGATCGTCGGCGTCTCCCCGCTGGTCTCGGCCCATCCGGCATTTGCGGTCGCCCGTGCGCCCTCGGGTCTCATCCGTCCGCACGCCGCGCCCGACTTCGGTGCGCTCCCGCGCCGTCAGGACATCGAGCCGTTGTACGCGCTGGACGGCAGCCTCTATGTCTCCGCTGTCGCCTCGGTCCGCGCGCGCCGAACCTTCTATCACGAGCGCACGCTGTCCTACGTGACCCCCCGCTGGAAATCCTTCGAGGTGGACGACCTGCTCGACTTCATCTGCATCGAGGCGGTCCTCGCCAACCGCGAACTGCTCGCTGCACACGACTGAATACTGGGAGTTTTATATCATGAAACGTTGCACCCGCTGCCTGACCAAAGAGACGGTCGACACCATCACTTTCGACGAGTTCGGCGTCTGCAGCGTCTGCCGCCAGAGCGAGGTCAAGAAGGAGAAGATCGACTGGGGCGCGCGCGGCAAGATGCTCGAGGAGATCGTCGCCCGCCACAAGGGCAAGGGTCTCTACGATTGCATCGTGCCCTACAGCGGCGGCAAGGACAGCGTGTTCCAGCTCTGGTACATCGTGCGCGTGCTCGGCCTCAAGCCGCTCGTGGTGCGCTACAACCACTGGGGCTACCGGCCGCTGCTGCAGGAGAACAACACACGCGTCTTCAAACAGCTCGGTGTCGATATCGTCGAGTTCTCGACGAGCTTCCATGTGGTGCGCGAGGTGATGCTCGAGTCGCTCAAGCGCCGCGGCGACTTCTGCTGGCATTGCCACACCGGCATCTATGCCGGCGTGATGCACATGGCGGTGCGGTTCGAGACACCACTCATCTTCTGGGGCGAGTCCACCGCGGAATACCACAGTTGGTACACCTTCGATGAGATGGAGGAGGTGGACGAGAAGCGTTTCAACCGCCTCATGAACCAGGGCATCACGGCCGACGACATGTACGAGTTCCTGCAGGGGCGCGTCGAGCGCCGCGACCTCTGGATGTTCGACTACCCGAAGCGTAAGGACCTCATCAAGCTCAAGGTCGAGTCCATCTGCCTCGGCAACTACATCGAGTGGGACACCAAGTCGAACGTCGAGACCATCAAGCGCGAGCTCGGCTGGCAGGGCCAGGCCGTCGAGGGCGTGCCGCCGCAATACGACTACGAGAAGATCGAGTGCACCTTCCAGGGCATGCGCGACTACGCCAAGTTCGTGAAGCGCGGCTACGGGCGCTCCAATCATCTCGCGACCATCGACATCCGCAATGGTCGTCTGACCCGAGAGCAGGGGCTCGCGATCGAAGAGGAATACGACGGCAAGCGGCCCGCCTCGATGGACTGGTTCCTCACAATCCTCGACATCACCGAGGACGAGTTCTACGAGATCCTGGAGAAACACCAGGTCCACCCGTGGAAGTTCGACCCGAAGGCCGTGCGCCCGGGCCCGGCGATGCCGGACATGCCGCGTTGGGACAACACCGACCCAGGCGTGCCGGTGGGTCCGCCGAAGGACGCCGAGGGTAAGTCCGGTAAGTACGTTTGAACCGCAACTCGTCCATCGGCAACGAAATCTTGCAGGCATGATCGCGATCGTCGACTACGGCATGGGCAACGTGCGCTCGTTGCGCAACGCCCTCGAGTACCTCGGCGCTGAGGTCGTCCTCACGGCCGATCCCACCGAACTCGCGGCCGCCGACCGCATCGTGCTGCCGGGCGTGGGTGCGTTCGGCGACGCCATGGCCGCGATCCGCGCGCGCGGGCTGGCCGCACGGCTCGGCGACCTCGCGCTGCGCGCCGCCAAGCCCGTGCTCGGCATCTGTCTCGGCATGCAGCTTTACGCCCGCCGCAGCGAGGAGCACGGCGAGCACGAAGGTCTGGGCTGGCTCGACGCCGAGATCGTGCGGCTCGAGGTCCCGCCGCCGCTAAAGGTCCCTCATGTCGGTTGGAATGACCTGCGGTTCGCCGCGGACGACTGGCTGTTCCGCGGGATCCGCGCAGGTGAATCGAACTTCTACTTCGTCCACAGTTTCCACATGCGCTGCAACGACCCCGCCGATCTGGTCGCCACCACCGATTATGGCGGTCCCGTCACGGCGGTGGTGCGCCGTGGGCGTCTCGTTGCCGCGCAGTTCCATCCTGAGAAAAGTCAGGATAACGGCCTTACCTTCCTCCGCAACTGGCTGGAACACGACTTCGGCCCGGACGCGGGGGTCTGAGCGCGTCATGCTCAAGAAGCGCATCATCCCGAAGTTCCTGATCCGCGGTGGTCGTCTTGTGAAGGCGGTGCGCTTCCACGAGAACTTCCGCGAGGCCGGCAACCCGGTCTCCACCGCGAAGGTCTACGACGCCTACGGCGTCGACGAGCTGCTGTTCGTCGACATCGATGCCACGCCGCAGGGGCGGCCTGCTGCCGGGTCCGTCATCGAGCGCGTCTCCGAGGAGGTCTTCATGCCCTTCACGGTGGGCGGCGGCATCCGCACCGTCGACGAGATCGCGGCGCTGCTCGCGAGCGGCGCCGACAAGGTGGGCATCACGACGGCCGCGGTGGAGGACCCGGGCTTCGTGCGTCGCGCCGCCTCGCGCTTCGGCGATCAGTGCATCGTGGTCGGCATCGACTACACGCTTGACGAACAGGGCGTGCCGCGCGTGGTGACCCACTGCGGCACCCGCCGGACCGGGCTGGACGCGCTGGAGTGGGCGCAGCGCATGCAGGACGAGCACGCCGGCGAGATCATGCTCTGCTCGATCGACCGCGACGGCACCATGTCGGGCTACGACCTCGAACTCATCTCCCGCGCCTCCGCGCGGCTCGGCGTGCCGCTGATCGCCTCGAGCGGTGCTGGCACGCTGCAGCACTGCCGCGAGGCGCTGGAGGCGGGCGCCTCCGCCATCACCATCAGCAGCATGTTCCTGTTCTCCGACCACAGCCCCATCAAGGTGCGCACCTATCTCGCCACCAACGGCGTGCGCGTGCGCAGCCAGCAGGGGAGTTTCTCGTGATGCGGGTGCGCTCGAGCCTCACGGCCGAGGGCCTCGCGGGCTATGCCCGCCGACAGCTCGACGCCTCGTTCCCGGACGGCGAGCCGGTGAGCCACGACGACCTGATGGCGGCCGTGCCGGCTGCCCTGGAGCGCCTCGAGCACTGCTTCTCGCATGTCGCCAACAAGTATTTCTTCGACGGCCGCGAGGCCGTGTTCGACCACCTGCATGGTGATCAGTACGCGATGTGGCTGTACCTGCTCGCCAACCAGCTGCACCGTCAGGGCGCGCCGCGCCAGCTCAGCGCGAAGCTGTTCCTGCTCAACAAGCAGCTGCACGGCTGCGACATCTACCACGAGGTCGAGCTGCCGCCGGTGTTCCTGCTGGTGCATCCGCTCGGCACGGTGCTCGGCCGTGGCACCTACGGCGATTTCTTCGTCTCCTACCAGCGCTGCGGCATCGGCAGCAACCACGACGTGTACCCGGTGCTCGGGCGCCACGTGACGCTGCGCCCGGGTAGTGCGGTGCTCGGTGCGAGCCGCATCGGGGACGGTTGTAGCATCGCGACCGAGTCGCTGGTGCTCGACCGCGAAGTGCCGTCGGGCAGCGTTTACATCGGTAATCCTCGCGACTTCATCCTCCGGCCCCAACAAGGGACACAGACGATATGGCGGACCCCATGAAAGAAGACTCCTTCGACGCGCTGCGCGCGAGACTTCACGCGGCGATACCGGGCGGTGCCCACACCTACTCGCGCGGTGACGACCAGTTCCCATCCTCCGCGCCGCCGCTGCTGGTGCGCGGCAAGGGCGCCCATGTCTGGGATTCCGCGGGCCGCCGCTATCTCGACTACGGGATGGCGCTGCGCGCCGTCACGCTGGGCTATGCCGATCCGCGCGTGAACGCGGCCGCGGCCGCGCAGATGGACCTCGGCGTCAACCTCACCCGTGCCTCGATGACCGAGTTGCAGGCCGCCGAGACCTTCATCGACCTGATCCCCTCGGTTGAGATGGTCAAGTTCGGCAAAAACGGCTCTAATGTCACCACCGCTGCGGTGAAAATCGCGCGGGCGTATACGGGCCGTCGTTATGTCTGCATCCCGCGGCAGCAGCCCTTCTTCTCCTTCGACGACTGGTTCATCGGTGTGACCGCCCTCAAACGCGGTATCCCGGGCGAACACTTCGCCACGACGCTGGTCTTCGACTACAACGACATCGGCTCGCTGAGGTCGTTGTTCGACGCATATCCGGGAGAGATCGCCGCCGTGATGCTCGAGCCGGCGACCCATCTCACCCCTTGTGTGTCGGGCTGCGACGGCCCGGCACGCTGGCCGGCTACCCCCTGCGCAGCCTGCCCGAACAGCAAGCGCAACTTCCTGCAGGAAGTGCAGGCGCTGTGCCGTGCCGACGGCGCGCTGTTCCTCCTCGACGAGATGATCACCGGCTTCCGGTGGCACCTGCAGGGCGCACAGACCTTCTTCGGCGTCGAGCCCGACCTCTGCACCTTCGGGAAGGGCATGGCCAACGGGTTCTCGGTAGCTGCTGTCGGCGGCCGCCGTGAGGTCATGCAGGTCGGATCGATCGACCAACCCGGCATGGAGCGCACCTTCCTTCTTTCCACTACCCACGGTGCGGAGATGCCGGGTCTTGGGGCTTTCATCGAGACCGTGCGCATCTACCGCGAGGATCGCGTGGTCGAGCGGCTGTGGGACTACGGGCGTCGGTTACGCGACGGCATCGCCGCGGCCGCTTCACGCCATGGCCTCGAAAGCCACTTCATCACGGAGGGGCCGCCCATCAGTCTCAACTACATCACGCGCGACGCGGACGGCAACCCTTCGCCGGCTTTCCGGACGCTGTTCGCGCAAGAGATGCTGCGCAACGGGGTGATGATGCCCTGGATCGCCGTGTCCGCGGCGCATGGAGACGACGAACTCGCAGCGACCTTCGACGCGCTCGACCAGGCGCTGCCCGTGTACCGCAGGGCTCTCGACGAGGGCGTCGAACGGTATCTCATCGGCCCGGCCATCCGGCCGGTGTTCCGCAGCCGGAACTGACCTGTGGACCTACCCACCGCGACGCGGCTCGACGGCAAGGTGGCTCTGGTGACGGGCGGCGCCGGCATCCTCGGCCGTCGCTTCTGCCGTGGACTCGCCGACTCGGGCGCCGCAGTAGCCGTGGTCGACATGCAACTGGACGCCGCGCGGTCGGCTGCGCGGGAGCTCGGCGGCATCGCTGAGGGCTTCGCCTGCGACGTGGCCGATCCTGAGTCGGTGTCACGCTGCGTCGCGGCGGTGCTCGAGCGGTTCGGTCGCATCGACGTGCTGCACAACAACGCCGCCTCCAAGTCCTCTGATGTGCGAGCATTTTTCACGCCGTTCGAGGACTATCCGCTGTCAGTCTGGCGCGAGGTGATGTCGGTCAACATCGACGGCATGTTCCTCGTCGCGCAGGCCGTCGGCCGCCACATGATCGAGCGCGGCGGCGGCGGCAGCGTCATCCAGACCGCTTCGATCTACGGACTGGTCGGTCCCGATGCGCGCATCTATGAAGGCTCAGACTACCTCGGCGGCCCGATCAACACCCCGGCGGTCTACGCCGCCTCGAAGGCGGCGGTGGTCGGGCTCACTCGCTGGCTTGCCACCTATTGGGCGCCGTACGGCATCCGGGTCAACTGCCTCGTGCCGGGTGGCGTCTCGAGCGGCCAGAACTCGGTGTTCGCCGAGAAGTATTCGGCGCGCGTGCCGCTCGGCCGCATGGCCGAGGCCGACGAGATGGTCCCGGCGCTGCTCTATCTCGCCTCACCGGCCTCGAGCTATGTGACGGGTCAGGTGCTGGCCGTCGACGGCGGATGGACTGCGTGGTGACAGGCGCGTCACGACGCACCGCAGGAAACTCCGCATGCTGACCGCGATCATCAAGCTCGCGGTGATTGCTTTTCGCTCGCTGTTCGTGCTGGTCGCGCTCTACTCGCTACCAGTCGAGTCGACGGGCGCATTCGGTCTCGCGCTGACGCTGATGGGCTTCTACACCTTCGCGGTCGGCTACGAGCGGTACGGCGACCTGCAGCGTCGGCTGGTGGGCGCGGGACCCGAGCAGGCGGACCGGCTGATCGTCACCACGCTGCGTTTTTACCTGCGCAACCACCTGCTCGCGCTGCCGGTGTTCCTCGGACTGCTGGCGTTCTGGGTGGCGCTGCCTTGGCCGCTGGTGGCGGCGTTCGCCGTCATCGCCGTGGTCGAGCACGCCTCGCTCGAGGCCTACCGCATCACGCTCATCGCCCCGCGTTACCTCCACATGCTGATGGTGGTGGTGGTCAAGGATGCGCTGGTGCTGGCATTGGCGGTCGCGGCCCTGCTGCGCGACCGCAGCGCCTTCGACCTCGAGCGGGTGGTGCTGATCTGGTGCGCCTGCTCCGCGGTGGGCCTCGCCGCGATGACCGTCGCGCTGGTGCGCAACTGGACCTTCGCGTCCTGGGCCGCGGTGACCGGCGCGGGGCTCACCGCACTCGATCAATACCGAGCCTCGGCGACACATTTCCTCGTCGGACTTGTGGCGCTCGCGGCGCTGCAGGTCGACCGGCTGGTCGTCGGTGCGCTGCTGACTTTGGCCGAGGCGGGCGTCTATTTCCGCCACGCCTTCGTCGCCTCGTTCGTCTACCAGTTGTTCAACGTGCTGTCCTACAACCGGCTGGTGCCGACGGTGTATGCGGCGGTGCAGGGAGGTCGGCCGTCGCTGGCCCGCCGCACGCTGCGACGAGAGCAATGGATCCTCGCCGCGATCTGCATCCCGCTTCTCGCGGCATCGGGCGCGGTCTGGTGGGCCGCGTCCCTCGATTTGATAGAGTTGCGCGGAGTGGAGCCCGGCCTTCTGCTGCTGCTCGTCGCCGGTTACGCGCTGCGCGCGATGGCCGACTTCCGCGCCATGATGCTGCATGCCTCGATGCGCGAACGCCTGGTCTTCCACAGCCAGTGTCTGGCGCTCGCAGCTGCGGTAATGCTGTACCTCGTTTTGGGGGCGTTCCTCGGCCTGCCGGGGATCGCCATTGGTCTCATCCTCGCTTCGACGGTGTTCCTCGTGCTGCTCTCCCGCCATGTCCGACGATCAACTGACCTGCGCGTCGATGCGGAGGTCACCCGTGTCTGACGACCCGCGGATCGCCGGCGCCTCCATGTTCCCCGAGCTCCCGGGTACCCGGCCGACCGGCGACAAGGTGCTGCTCTACCCCGTCCACCGCACCTCAGC
>ERZ888423.3450-NODE-3450-length-10367-cov-6.727696_pt1 | contig 10367 bp, 7 predicted proteins | sample MGYA00520523_ERZ888423 | MGnify/ENA primary metagenome ERZ888423 (study PRJEB32303, sample SAMEA104408611) | aquatic metagenome | biome: Brackish water; feature: Pelagic; material: water | place: Baltic Sea | collected 2014-06-08T10:24:00 | depth 30,27 m ...
GCTCAAATGGATGGAGCAATTATAGTTGTTGCTGCAACTGATGGCCCAATGCCGCAAACTCGTGAGCATATCCTTCTTGGTCGCCAAGTTGGTGTTCCACGTTTAGTTGTCTTCATGAATAAAGTGGATATGGTAGACGACGAAGAATTATTAGAATTAGTTGAAATGGAGATTCGCGAATTGCTTTCTTTCTACAACTATGATGGTGACAACGCGCCAGTAATCAAAGGATCTGCTTTAGGTGCATTGAATGGTGAAGACAAGTGGGTTGCTACAATCGACGAATTAATGGATGCAGTTGATACATATATCGAATTGCCTCCACGTGAAATTGACAAGCCTTTCTTGATGCCAGTTGAAGATGTATTTACGATCACTGGTCGTGGTACAGTTGCAACAGGTCGTATCGAAACAGGTGTTATCAATTCAGGTGAAACAGTTGACATCTTAGGGATGGGTGAAGTGAAATTATCTTCAACTGTAACAGGTGTTGAGATGTTCCGTAAGATCCTTGATAGAGGTGAAGCTGGAGATAACGTAGGTTTATTACTACGTGGTATTGAGAAATCTCAAATCAAGCGTGGAATGGTTATCTGTAAGCCAGGTTCAACTACTCCTCATACTGATTTCAAAGCGGAAATCTATGTATTGAAGAAAGAAGAAGGTGGACGTCACACTCCATTCCATAACAGATACCGTCCTCAATTCTATTTCCGTACAACTGACGTAACTGGAGAGATCCTACTTACAGATGGTCGTGAAATGGTTATGCCAGGTGATAACGTATCTATCAATGTTAAGTTGATTGTACCTGTAGCAATGGACAAAGGTTTACGTTTCGCTATCCGTGAAGGTGGTAGAACTGTAGGTGCTGGTCAGGTTACTGAAATCATCGCTTAATTTTATAAAGTGATATAAAATAGTAAAGGGGAGTTCGCTCCCCTTTTTATACGGGCGTAGCTCAGCTGGTAGAGTAGTGGTCTCCAAAACCATTGGTCGTGGGTTCGAATCCTACCGCCCGTGCAAAAAAAACGATAGAAGTGTCAAAAGTAAAAGAATATTTCAGCGAAACAGTGAACGAAATGGTTCACAACGTTACCTGGCCAACATGGAAGGAGCTTCAGAGCAATACTATTATTGTTGTTGTAGCATCTGTGATTATAGCATTAATCATTTTTGTAATGGATTTTGCTTTCGGTATTTCAGGTGATCCAAAAGCATTTTGGAAAGGAGCGTTAGGTTTTATTTACGGTATGTTTTAATTAATGCCAAATGGGAGATATTAAAAAACGATGGTATGTCGTTAGAGCTGTAAGTGGAAAAGAAAAAAAAGTTAAGGAATATCTTGATTTAGAGATTTCTCGCTTAAAGCTTGACGATTTTGTTTCACAAGTGCTAATTCCAACTGAAAAGGTTTTCCAAATCAGAAATGGAAAGAAAGTAAGCAAAGAAAGAGCGTACCTTCCAGGTTACGTTTTAATCGAAGCTACTTTGGCAGGTGAGGTAACGCACGTGATTAAAAGTATTCCAAACGTAATTGGGTTCTTAGGAACTGAAAAAGGTGGTGAACCTGTTCCAATGCGTTTGAGTGAAGTGAATAGAATTCTTGGTAAAGTGGATGAGTTATCTGAAACGGAAGAAGAAATGAAAATTCCATTTGTTATTGGAGAATCTGTTAAAGTTATCGACGGACCATTCAATAACTTCAGTGGAGTTATAGATGAAATAAACGAAGAGAAGAAGAAACTAAAAGTAATGGTGAAAATCTTCGGTCGTAAAAACTTGCTTGAACTAAGTTACATGCAGGTTGAAAAAGAAGTTTAATTGCTTATTAACCGTAGGAGTGAGGAAAGCGATTAAAGCTTCCCGTAAGTACTCATGTTTGACTACATAAATTGAATACAAATGGCTAAAGAAGTAGCAGCGTTGATCAAATTACAGATCAAAGGTGGTGCAGCTAACCCGTCGCCTCCAGTTGGACCAGCACTTGGTGCTAAAGGTGTTAACATTATGGAGTTCTGCAAGCAGTTTAATGCTCGTACGCAGGATAAAATGGGGAAAGTTGTACCAGTAGTTATCACTGTTTACGGTGATAAATCTTTTGATTTTGTTCTAAAAACCCCACCAGCAGCAATTCAGATTGTTGAGTACACTAAAATCAAAAAAGGATCATCTGAGCCTAACCGTGTTAAGGTTGGTTCGATTTCTTGGGATCAAGTGCGCTTAATCGCTGAAGATAAGATGCCGGATTTAAATTGTTTCACTGTAGATTCAGCTATGAGAATGGTTGCAGGTACAGCTCGAAGCATGGGAGTTACAGTTAAAGGTGGTGAGGCACCGAAAACCAAATAATTGATAAGTTATGGGAAGAGTATCTAAAAAGAGAAAAGAGGTACTAGCTAAAGTTGATTTAGCTAAACCTTACTCCTTGACTGAAGCATGTGATTTGGTTAAGGCAATTACTACCACTAAGTTTGATGCCTCTGTTGATATCAGTGTGCGTCTAGGTGTTGACCCGCGTAAAGCGAACCAAATGGTTCGTGGAACTGTGGCTTTACCTCATGGAACTGGAAAGGATGTACGAGTACTTGTACTTTGTACACCTGATAAAGAAGCTGAGGCAAAAGCAGCAGGTGCTGATCATGTTGGTCTAGATGACTATATTGAGAAAATCAAAGGCGGTTGGACCGGGATTGATGTCATTATTACAATGCCAGCAGTGATGGGTAAGGTTGGAGCTTTAGGTCGTATTTTAGGACCAAGAGGTTTAATGCCAAATCCAAAAACTGGTACAGTAACGATGGAAGTCGGTAAAGCAGTTCAAGAAGTAAAAGCAGGTAAAATCGACTTTAAAGTTGATAAGTATGGTATCGTTCATTCATCTGTTGGAAAGGTTAGTTTCGAAGGAAACATGATCCGTGAAAACGCGAATGAGTTGATTCAAACACTTGTGAAGTTAAAACCTTCTGCTGCTAAAGGAACTTATATCAAGAGTATTTACTTGAGTTCTACGATGAGCCCTGGTGTCCAAGTGGACGCAAAGTCTGTTAGTGCTTAAAACTTACGAAAATGACAAGAGAAGAAAAAGCAAAGTATATAGATGAATTAACAGCAGAATTAACTGCTTCTAATATCTTCTATTTAGCAGACACAGCGGAATTGACAGTTGAAGTAGTAAACAACCTTCGTAGAAGATGTTTCCAATCTAACATCCGCATGAAAGTAGTAAAGAATACTTTATTGCAGAAAGCAATGGATCGTGTTGATGGAAAAGACTTCGGGAACTTAGGAGAAACGCTTTCAGGAGCGACTTCTATCATGTTCAGTGAGGTTGGTAATCTTCCGGCTAAATTAATTCAGGAGTTTCGTAAGAAAAACGAAAAACCTATTCTTAAAGGTGCTTATATCGATGACGCGGTATTTGTTGGTGATAACCAATTAGATGCTTTAGCTACTTTGAAGAGCCGAGAAGAATTAATCGGAGATATTATCGGTTTATTACAAAGTCCTGCAAAGAACGTTGTTTCTGGACTTACAGGTGCTGGCAGCAAAATCGCTGGTATCCTAAAAACGCTCGAAGAAAGAGCATAATTAATTATTATTTTTTGTTGAATTTTTATTAAATCAAATAAAATGGCTGATATTAAGCAAATCGCGGAAACGCTAGTTAACCTTACAGTTAAGGAAGTAAACGAATTAGCAACTATCCTTAAGGATGAGTATGGAATCGAACCAGCTGCGGCTGCTCCAGTTATGATGGCTGGTGGTGGTGCTGCTGCAGGTGAGGCTGCTGCTGAGCAAACAGAATTCACTGTAATTCTTAAAGCTGGTGGACCAAACAAATTAGCGGTAGTGAAACTTGTTAAGGAATTAACAGGAAACGGATTGAAAGAGTCTAAAGACTTAGTTGATGCTGCACCTTCTACATTAAAAGAAGCTGTTTCTAAAGACGAAGCTGAAGGACTTAAGAATGCTCTAGTTGAAGCTGGAGCTGAAGTTGAGATTAAGTAATTATCTACTTCATTTACAGGAAAGGCGTCCCGATTTTCGGGTTGCCTATTCCTGTTTTAATGTGTTAAAGACACAAAGTTAAAGTCCATTTACATAAACAAAATAGTTTGGCCTTGGCAACATCAAACAACATTTCGAAAAGAATAAATTTTGCTTCTAGCAAAAGTCATTTTGAATACCCAGATTTTTTGGATATTCAATTGAAGTCCTTCCGCGAATTTTTTCAACTGGAAACAACACCAGAGAACCGAGAAAGTGAAGGATTATACAAAGTATTCGCTGAAAACTTCCCTATTACCGATACACGGAACCAATTCGTGCTAGAGTTCTTGGATTATTTTATTGATCCACCACGCTACACAATTGAAGAATGTATTGAAAGAGGGTTGACTTACAGTGTACCTTTGAAAGCAAAACTTAAGTTGTATTGTACGGATCCCGAACATGAGGATTTCGAGACAATTGTGCAGGATGTATATCTTGGAACGATTCCATATATGACCCCAAAAGGTTCATTCGTGGTGAACGGAGCAGAACGAGTAATCGTTTCTCAGTTACATAGATCTCCAGGCGTGTTCTTCGGACAAAGTCGCCATGCAAATGGTACAAAATTATATTCTGCGCGTGTAATTCCTTTCAAGGGGTCTTGGATTGAATTCGCTACGGATATTAACAACGTGATGTACGCATACATCGACCGTAAAAAGAAATTGCCTGTTACAACTCTTTTCCGTGCAATCGGATATGAAAGTGATAAGGATATCTTAGGAATTTTCGGTTTAGCTGATGAAGTGAAAGCTACAAAAGCAAACTTGAAAAAACTAACGGGTAGAAGACTTGCGGCACGTGTTCTAAAATCATGGATCGAAGATTTCGTGGATGAAGATACAGGTGAAGTTGTTTCTATTGAAAGAAATGAGGTGCTTTTAGACCGTGAAACGGTTCTTGAAGATGACCACATTGATCTTATTGTAGATTCAGGTGTTAAAAATGTTATCCTTCACAAAGAGGATATCAATAGTGCTGATTATTCAATCATCTACAATACACTACAAAAAGATACTTCAAACTCGGAGAAAGAAGCGGTAGAGCATATTTACCGTCAATTAAGAAATGCTGAGCCACCTGATTATGATACGGCAAAAGGTGTTTTTGAAAAGTTATTCTTCTCTGATACTCGATACGATCTTGGTGAAGTTGGACGTTTCCGACTTAACAAGAAATTGAAATTAGAAGATACGGAAGAATCTCGTGTTCTTACAAAGAATGATATCATCAAAATCATTAAATATTTGATCGAGTTGATTAACTCGAAAGCAGATGTGGATGATATTGATCACTTATCAAACAGACGTGTAAGAACAGTTGGTGAACAATTGTATTCTCAATTTGGAGTTGGATTAGCTCGTATGGCTAGAACAATTCGTGAGCGTATGAATGTTCGTGATAACGAAGTCTTCACACCTATAGATTTGATCAACGCGAAGACCTTGTCTTCAGTTATCAACTCGTTCTTCGGAACAAACCAATTGTCACAGTTTATGGACCAGACAAATCCGCTTTCTGAGGTAACTCATAAGCGTCGTTTGTCTGCACTAGGACCAGGCGGACTTTCTCGTGAAAGAGCAGGTTTCGAGGTACGTGATGTTCACTATACACACTACGGTCGTCTTTGTACGATTGAAACACCAGAAGGACCAAACATTGGTTTGATATCTTCTCTTTGTGTATTTGCGAAGGTTAACAAACTTGGATTTATTGAAACTCCTTACCGTTCGGTAGATGCTGGTAAAGTAAACTTGGAAAAAGAACCAATTTATTTAACAGCTGAAGAAGAAGATGCAAAAATGATCGCTCAAGCAAATGCGAAGGTTGATGATAAAGGTAATTTCATTACTGATATCGTCAAAGCGCGTTTCGAAGGTGATTTCCCTGTTGTTGCTCCTGGTGACTTACACTTAATGGATGTAGGTGCTAACCAAATTGCATCAATTGCGGCCTCTTCAATTCCGTTCTTGGAACATGATGATGCTAACCGTGCCTTGATGGGATCAAACATGCAACGTCAAGCTGTTCCTTTATTAAAACCACAGTCGCCAATTGTTGGTACTGGTATCGAACGTTTGGTTGCGCGTGATTCACGTGTACTAATCAATGCGGAAGGTCCAGGTGTTGTAAAATATGTCGATGCAAATGAAATCGAGATTGCTTACGATTGGACAGATGAAGATAAAATGGTAAGTTTTGATAGTGAAGTAATTCGCTATTCATTAACGAAATTCCAAAAAACGAATCAAAGTACTTGTATCAACTTGAAGCCAATCGTTAAGAACGGCGATAGAGTTGAAAAAGGTCAAGTTCTTTGTGAAGGATACGCTACACAACAAGGTGAATTGGCTTTGGGTCAAAACTTGAAAGTAGCATTCATGCCTTGGAAAGGATACAACTTTGAGGATGCGATTGTAATTTCTGAGCGCGTTGTGCGTGACGATGTATTTACATCAATTCACATCGATGAGTATTCGTTAGAAGTACGCGATACAAAACGTGGTATGGAAGAGTTAACTGCTGATATTCCAAACGTAAGTGAGGAAGCAACAAAAGACTTGGACGAAAATGGTTTGATTCGTATCGGTGCTGAAATCAAGGAAGGAGATATCTTAATTGGTAAAATCACTCCTAAAGGTGAAACAGATCCATCGCCAGAAGAAAAGTTATTGAGAGCAATCTTCGGTGACAAAGCTGGTGATGTGAAAGATGCTTCATTGAAAGCAGGTCCATCTTTAAGAGGTGTTGTTATCGAGAAAAAATTGTTCTCTAGAGCAATTAAAGATCGTAAAGCTAAAGCTCAAGATAAACCAGTTTTGGAAAGTCTTGACTCAGATTATGACAAAGACTTCGCTGTATTAAAGGATCGTCTTGTTGACAAATTAATGATGGTTATCGGAGAACAAAAATCTTCAGGTGTATTCAATAATTTCAAAGAAGAAATCATTAAGAAAGGAACGAAGTTTACACAGAAAAACTTATTTGCAATTGATTATACAATCGTTAATCCAACTACTTGGACTGGCGATGATCACATCAATGTATTGGTTGGACGTGTGATTCATAATTTCAATATCAAAGCAAACGATTTATTAGGAACGTATAAGCGTAGAAAATTCCATATTTCAGTAGGAGATGAACTTCCTGCAGGAATCGTGAAATTGGCGAAAGTTTATGTTGCTAAGAAACGTAAATTGAAAGTGGGTGATAAAATGGCGGGTCGTCACGGTAACAAAGGTATCGTTGCGAACATTGTAAGAATGGAAGATATGCCGTTCTTAGCAGATGGAACGCCAGTTGATATCGTATTAAATCCACTTGGTGTACCTTCTCGTATGAACCTTGGTCAAATCTATGAAACTGTTCTAGGTTGGGCTGGTGAAAAACTAGGAGTTAAATTCGCTACACCGATTTTTGATGGAGCACATCCATCTGAAATTGATGATTGGACGGAAAAAGCAGGAGTTCCTAAATCAGGTAAGACATACTTACATGACGGTGGTACTGGAGAGCGTTTCCACCAACCGGCAACGGTAGGTATCATTTACATGTTGAAACTATCTCACATGGTAGATGATAAAATGCATGCACGTTCAATCGGACCATACTCATTGATTACACAACAACCTCTTGGTGGTAAAGCACAGTTCGGAGGTCAGCGTTTTGGAGAAATGGAGGTATGGGCTCTTGAAGCGTTTGGAGCAGCAAATATCCTACAAGAAATCTTGACTGTTAAGTCAGATGACGTGATGGGTAGAGCAAAAGCATACGAATCAATCGTGAAAGGTGACAATACACCTGAACCTGGAATTCCAGAATCGTTCAACGTATTGTTACACGAATTGAGAGGTTTGTGTCTAAACATTTCATTGGATTAAGCAGCAAGTTGTTGAATTTTAGAAAAGAAGCATAAAAATGGCTTACAGAAAAGAAACACCAAAAAAACAAAGTGCCTTCAACAAGATAACTATTTCTTTGGCATCGCCAGAAATAATTCTTGAGCAATCAAGTGGAGAAGTACTTAAGCCAGAAACGATTAACTATCGTACATATAAGCCTGAACGTGATGGTTTGTTCTGTGAACGAATCTTCGGTCCAGTTAAAGATTACGAATGTCACTGTGGTAAATACAAAAGAATCCGATACAAAGGAATCGTTTGTGACCGTTGTGGTGTTGAAGTAACAGAAAAGAAAGTTCGTCGTGAGCGTATGGGACACATCTCTTTGGTGGTTCCTGTTGCGCACATCTGGTATTTCCGTTCTTTACCGAATAAAATCGGATATCTTCTTGGTCTTCCAACGAAGAAATTAGATCAAATAATTTATTACGAGCGTTATGTAGTTATCCAAGAAGGTATCGCTACGAACGTTGATGGTTCATCTTTAAAAAGATTGGATTTCTTAACTGAGGAAGAGTACTTGGATATCCTTGATGCTTTACCAAAAGAAAATCAATACTTGGAAGATACAGATCCGAACAAATTCATCGCCAAAATGGGTGCTGAAGCGTTGTACGATTTGTTGAAAGGATTGAACTTGGTTGAAACGTCTTACAACTTGCGTCACCAAGCAAACACTGAAACTTCTGTTCAAAGAAAGAACGAAGCATTGAAGCGTTTGCAAGTGGTTGAAGCGATGCGTGAGTCACAAGAACGTATTGAGAATCACCCAGAGTGGATGATTGTTAAAGTTGTTCCAGTTATTCCACCTGAATTGCGTCCGTTAGTGCCACTTGATGGTGGTCGTTTCGCAACTTCGGATTTGAATGACTTGTACCGTCGTGTGATTATACGTAACAACCGTTTGAAAAGATTGATTGAAATCAAAGCTCCTGAAGTAATCTTACGTAATGAAAAACGTATGCTTCAAGAAGCAGTTGATTCATTGTTCGATAACTCAAGAAAATCAAGTGCCGTTAAAACGGAATCAAATCGTCCATTGAAATCTCTTTCTGATTCATTGAAAGGTAAACAAGGTCGTTTCCGTCAAAACTTACTTGGTAAACGTGTGGATTATTCAGCACGTTCTGTAATTGTTGTTGGACCAGATTTAAAGTTACACGAGTGTGGTTTGCCAAAAGATATGGCGGCTGAACTTTACAAACCGTTTATCATTCGTAAGATGATTGAACGTGGTATCGTGAAAACAGTAAAATCTGCGAAGAAAATTGTTGACAGAAAAGAACCAGTTGTTTGGGATATCTTAGAAAATGTATTGAAAGGTCACCCAGTTCTTTTGAACCGTGCCCCTACTTTGCACAGACTTGGTATTCAAGCATTCCAACCGAAATTAATTGAAGGAAAAGCAATTCGTTTGCACCCGTTGGTAACAACAGCCTTCAATGCCGATTTCGATGGTGACCAGATGGCCGTGCATTTACCATTAGGTAATGCTGCAATTTTGGAAGCTCAATTGTTGATGCTTGCATCTCAAAATATTTTGAATCCTGCAAATGGAGCGCCGATCGCTGTACCTTCTCAAGACATGGTTCTTGGATTGTATTACATCACGAAAGGTAAAAAAGGAACAAAGGATGAAGTTGTGAAAGGTGAAGGTGGAATTTTCTACTCTCCTGAAGAAGTTATCATTGCTTTGAACGAAAAACAATTGGATTTACATGCTCACATTAAAGTTCGTTCTTACGACTTAAATAAAGAGGGTGAACCAGAATTGATGATGATTGATACAACTTGTGGACGTGTGCTTTTCAATGAGCGTGTTCCTCGTGAAGTTGGTTTCATCAATGATGTATTAACGAAAAAAGCATTACGTGACATTATCGGTCATGTATTGAAAGTTGCCGGAACGTCTCGTGCCGCACAATTCCTAGATGATATCAAAGAATTAGGTTACGAAATGGCCTTCAGAGGTGGTCTTTCTTTCAACTTGGATGATATCATCATTCCAAAGGAAAAAGAAGAGCTAGTATTGAAAGCTGAAAATGACGTGAAGGAAGTGATGATGAACTATAACATGGGTCTTATCACTAACAACGAAAGATATAACCAAATCATTGATATCTGGACGCATACGAATTCGCGTTTGACACATACATTGATGGAGCAATTGAAAAGTGACCGCCAAGGTTTCAACTCAATCTACATGATGTTTGATTCAGGAGCCCGTGGTTCGAAAGAACAAATTCGTCAGTTGTCTGGTATGCGTGGTTTGATGGCGAAACCTCAGAAATCTGGTGCGTCTTCTCAAGAAATTATTGAAAACCCAATCCTTTCTAACTTTAAGGAAGGTCTTTCAATCCTTGAATACTTTATCTCTACTCACGGTGCTCGTAAAGGTCTTGCCGATAC
>ERZ888423.3453-NODE-3453-length-10352-cov-20.546081_pt1 | contig 10352 bp, 6 predicted proteins | sample MGYA00520523_ERZ888423 | MGnify/ENA primary metagenome ERZ888423 (study PRJEB32303, sample SAMEA104408611) | aquatic metagenome | biome: Brackish water; feature: Pelagic; material: water | place: Baltic Sea | collected 2014-06-08T10:24:00 | depth 30,27 m ...
AATTGACGGCAGTATAAAGAAAGTCCGTCAGCGGAGGGAACGCTGACGGACAAGTTATAGACTTTAAGGGACGCTGGAGGGAGAGAGACCTCAAAGTCTAGTGCAGTACAACTTGTAATGACCGAACCCGCTCATCATACTAAGGGGCCGTCAGCCGCAATCTGTTGGCCGCTGACAAGGGCGTCTGCAAAGTTGACTCTGGGCATGCGTACTACTTTCCCATAGGCTTCAGAGATCGACATGATATCCTCCCCTACCCGGAAAGAGTGCCCCATGATCTCGCTCACCGGCGTCACTTCAGCCGCAGTTCCGGTTATGAAACACTGCGTGAACTTGCCCAGCTCGCTGGGAGAGATCGTGCGTTCGATAACCACCCGACCGCTGCGACGTAACAATTCGATGACGGTTTGCCGGGTGATCCCGTTGAGGAAGCAGTTCGGTGTCGGGGTGTGCCAAACTCCGTCCTTCAGGAAGAAGATGTTTGCCCCGGTCGCTTCGGCGATATTTCCCTGATGATCCAACATCAAGGCATCAGAAAAGCCCGCTTCCTCGGCGCGTTTTTTGGCCAAAGTGCAGATCATGTACAGTCCGGCAGCTTTGGCATCAACAGGAGCGCAATTTGCCGGCGGCCGGGCCCAGGGCGAATCCGTCAGTCGGATTCCCTTGGCTTTGTCGGAGAAGTAGTTGCCCCAATGCCAGGCGGCAATTCCAATCCGGATATCGGCATTGCCGACGGAGATACCCATTTGCTGGGAGCCACGCCAGATCACAGGTCGGATGTAGGCAGATCCGAGTCCTGAGCGATCAAGGACCTCCTTCTTTGCGGCTTCGATCTGTTCGACGGAAAATTTGACATCCATTTCGAGCCGTTTGGCTGAATGCAACAGCCGTCTCGTGTGGTCCACGGATCGAAAGATCCGTCCTTCATAGGCGCGCTCACCTTCAAAGACACTTGAAGCGTAGTGCAGGCCCTGATTCAGAATGTGCTCGCGCGCTTCGCGCCAGGGCACAAAATGTCCATCCAGCCAGATGACGCCGTCTCGATCAGAGTAAGATTTTTCTATCATGCAAAAGTCTTTCCTTTGGTGTCAGGCTCTGTCCTGTAAATGAGGTGACCCCTCAGACACTGCCTTTCGTAAGTCAGACATTTTCAAAGAGGGTTTCATTCCTGATCTCCGGCTCGGGATGTCCTGAACTCTGTTAAATTCTGTCGATTAAACCAGTGCACGGAGTAAATCGCGGGCAATGATCAGCCGCTGGATTTCACTTGTCCCCTCATAAATGCTCGTCACACGAACATCGCGAGCGAAGCGCTCAAGAGGCGCGTCTCTTGTGTAGCCAATGCCGCCCGCAAGCTGCAGGGCGGTATAACAAGCGGCATTCGCCTTCTCGGAGGCATAGAGTTTTGCCATGGAAGCCTTTGCCGCAAAGGGAAGGCCCCTTTCTTTGAGACCGGCCGCCTGGAGCGTCAGCAGCCTGGCCGCTTCGAGCTCGGTATAGGCGTCTGCCATCATCCATTGGAGCCCCTGAAAACTGGCTATCGGTTGGCCAAACTGGATGCGCTGAAGTGAAAAATCGCGCGCATAATCCATCGCGGCAAGACCTATACCCAGCGCCAGCGAGGCGATACCAATCCGCCCCCCTGCGAGTTCTGTCACTGCGATACGAAAACCGTCATTGAGCCCCCCCATGATCGCGCTTCCTGGAACGCGGCAGTTTTCAAAGAACACAGCATTGGTTGCTGAGGCGGTTTGGCCCATTTTGCGTTCTGGCGGGGCGATACGGATCCCCGGGGTTCCCGCTTCCACAAGGAAGCAGCTAATGCCTTTGCCGCGGGGCGCTTCCGGATCTGTCACTGCCCACACAACAAAGAGCCCTGCATACTCTGCAGAGGTGATCCACATCTTCGACCCATTGATGATCCAGTCCCCGCCGTCTCTGAAAGCGCGCGTGGACATGGCACCGGGGTCTGAGCCTGCGCCCGCTTCGGAAAGGCAGAAACTGCCTGCCGGGTAGGTCCCCGAGCAAAGCCTGGGCAGGTAGGTCCGTTTCTGGTCCTCCGACGCAATGGACAGGATCACCTCCGCGACCATGTTGGTTACGGACATCGTGACGGCCGTTGACGCGCAGGCGCGTCCTATCTCTGTGACCGCAAGACTGAACCCGACGCAGCCGGCGTCGCTACCACCATGCTCGGTTGGAATATTGAGCCCCATGAAGCCCAGTTCAGCGAGCCCCTTCAGGTTGCTGAGAAACAGGTCCCGTTGCGGTGTCTCATCGTGTGAAGCCGCTACCGGCGCCAGAACATCTGTCGCATAGCGGCGGGCCACGTCCTGGATCAGGGTTTGTTCCTCGCTCGGCAGGAAATCCATGACCATTACCCCCGTGCTGGATCTGTTATGACGTCAGTCGACTTACTGGTCCTGTCGAATTCACGCCTGAGGCTTTGCCAGCGCGCCCTGACTTGTTCGACAGAACGCTCCTTTACGTGCCCATAGCCTCGAACCTCTGCCGGGAGGGCAACAAGCTGTTTGGCGAGATTCAGATTCGCGGGCGTGAGGCGCTGGGTTATGTCGAAGACCATATCGAGATAGTCGTCGCGAAGGGCTCGCTCGCCTCGTCTCTCAGCGGTCAGTCCAAACGGATCGAACGGTGTCCCCCGCAGGCGCTTCAGGCTGCGAAGCAGGGCAAACGCAGCAAACACCCAAGGCCCGAAACGGCGTTTTCTGGGCGGCGCGCCCTTTTTCGAGAATGGGTTAAGTGAGGGCGGAGCCAGCCAGACACGCACAGATTTCCAGTCCGAGAACTGCTTTTCGAGTGCGCGGCGATAGTCCGCAGACGCATAGAGACGTGCGACCTCATACTCGTCCTTGTAGGCCATGACCTTATAGGCATTTTGTTCGACGGACCGGACAATTTCAGCCCCGTCAGGGCCGAATGCTTTGCAGGCAAGTGCCACCCGGCCGACAATGTCCGCGTAGCGATCTGCATAAGCCTGATCCTGATAGTCCGCGAGTTCTTCCGCAAAGCGGGTCTTGGTCCAGGGCCGTGCGATGTCTTCAGGGTCGTCGTTGCTGATCAGGATCTCTACAGCACCGGGATCCTGGGCTATTGCCCTGCCCCATTCAAAGGCACGCAGATTCATGGCAACGGCTGCGCCGTTGATCTTGATCGCTTCGATAAGCGAAACCCGATTGATCGGGATGAGACCTTTCTGCCATGCATAGCCGAGCAGCATAATATTGCTGGCAATTGTGTTGCCGAATATCCGATCGGCGAGACTGGTCAGACTGACTTCGAACGTTGCGTCCCGGGATACGGCATTTGAGATCCGGCGGATTGCCTCTCCTGTTGGCAGCTCAAATTGCACGTCCTGCACATTGTCCGCCGTCGGCGCCTCATCGGTATTGATCACAGCAGCGGACCTGCGAACGGAGAGTTTCTGCAGGTTTCCGGTTGATGAAGCGACGAGCGCGTCGGCAGCCAGAAGGACATCGACCATTCCATCAGGAATACGGACCGCATGTATCTGCCGTGTCACCGGCGCGAGCCTGACATGGCTGACGACAGCCCCGTTCTTCTGCGCCAGCCCCGTGAAGTCCAGCACGGTTGAGGACAGGCCATCAAGTTCTGCGGCTTTGCCCAGCAGGGCGCCGAGTGTGAGGACGCCAAGCCCTCCGATGCCGGTCACGTAAATGTTCCTGACGTCAGCAAGGGCCGGAATTTCCGGCTCAGGGACACACTTCAGGATAGCGGCCTCTGCTTCGGCGATCCGCGTCTTGTCGGGTTTGCGAATAACGGGACTGTCCAGTTCCACGAAGCTTGGGCAAAACCCCTTGGTGCAGGAAAAGTCCTTGTTGCAACTCGATTGATTGACCGTCCGCTTCGGCCCGAGCGGTGTCTTGATGGGCTCGACCGCGATACAGTTCGATTGAACGGAACAATCGCCGCAGCCTTCGCATACTCTTGGATTAATGAAGATGCGCTTGGGTGGGTCGGGGTAGTTGCCGCGTTTCCGGCGCCGGCGTTTTTCGGCGGCGCAGGTCTGTTCATAGACGATTGCCGTCACACCCTCGATGTCTCTGAGGCGCTGCTGGATGGCGTCGAGTTCGTCACGATGGTGAACCCGAATACCCGGCTGAGCCTGCAACTGTTTGCGCCATCTCGCCGGATCGTCCGACACGAAGACGACTTCAGAGACCTTTTCTGCCCGCAACTGCCGGACGATGTTCAGCGGACTGGTCTCATGCTCCAGCGGCTGTCCGCCCGTCATGGCCACTGCGTCGTTGAAGAGGATCTTGTAGGTAATGCGCGTCCGGGCCGCGACTGCGGCTCTTATTGCCAGAAGTCCGGAGTGTTCATAGGTTCCGTCCCCGAGGTTCTGGAATATGTGAGGCGTCCTGGAGAAGAGAGAGGCGCCCATCCATTGTACCCCCTCGCCGCCCATCTGACTGAAGGTCTGGGTTTTCCGGCTTGGCATAGACAGCGCCATGACATGGCAGCCGATCCCGCCTCCGGAGATCGATCCATCAGGGGTCTTGGTCGACGTGTTGTGCGGGCAGCCCGGGCAGAAATAAGGCTTGCGCGCCGCAATCCCGCCAAGGGCGGGCGGCGCCGACATCTTCTCGACATCCTCCAGCCGGCGCAGGGCGCTCTGCCAGACGTCAGGTGCTGAAAAATCCGACAGCGCTTCAACGCGCCGTATCACGGCCCGCGCAATATCAATCGGTGCGAACTCGAGGGTCTGCCTCAGCAGTCTGTTGCCACCCGGATCCAATTTACCGGTAATCCTGGGAGCATTCTGCCGCCCGTACAGCCCGGCCTTCAGCTGGTCTTCGATCGTTGGGGCTTTTTCCTCGATCACGAGGATTTCTTCGGCCCCCGGAAACCCGTCAAGGACATCCGAAGCTGAGACCGGCCAGCTGCAGCCAAACTTGTAGATCCCGATGCCAAGCAATGCGAGCGCCTGTCGGTCGAGGCCGAGGTCGGACAGAGCCTGCAGCGTGTCCTGATGCGCTTTTCCGCAGGTCGCCAGCACAAGACGCGTGGCGGCAGGCTTGAAGACGGGGGCGTTGATCCTGTTGGCTCTGATCCAGTCGATCGCCGCCGGCAGGCGTTCCTCAACCTGCCGGCGTTCAAGCTCATATCTTTCCTCCGGCCATCTGATGGCGGGGTCCCAGTTGAGTCCATGCCGCGGGAGGGGGCGTTCGGGTGTGTTCCAGATCCGGGTTTCGTCGGAGATGCTGACGGTTGTCGATGATTCCACGATTTCAGCGATCGTCTTGAATGCGACCCAGGAGCCGCAATAGCGGGAAAGTTCAATCCCGGCGCGGCCCAGCTCGATAATCTCCTGAACGCTTGAGGGCTGCAGGACCGGCATCATGACTGACTGGAAAATACCGTCGGTCTGATGAGGAAACATCGAAGACTGGGCTGCGTGATCGTCACCGCCGATTGCCAGCACACCGCCGAGTTTCGACGTACCCAGAATATTGGCATTACGGAAGACATCACCGCTTCGATCAACACCCGGTCCCTTGCCGTACCAGATACCGAATACCCCATCGACGCGTGTCTCGCCGAAGGCCTTATGCATCTGCGCGCCCCAGAGCGCGGTTGCGGCGAGGTCCTCATTGAGGCCGGGCTGGAATTCGATCCCGGCTGCCTTGAGCCGGTCCCTGGCTTTCCAGAGCTGTTGATCATAGGTGCCAAGCGGAGAGCCACGGTATCCACTGATCAGGCCTGCCGTACTGAGCCCTCTGGAACGGTCACTCTGGCGCTGAAGGATCGGGAGCTCCACAAGCGCCGCGATACCGGACAGGAAACGGGTGTGGACCTGAGGCTCGATGTCGGCGGAGAAAGGCATCGCGGGATACTCTTTGAGAGAAAAACGTTCCGGCAGACGAGCGGTCATCGGTCACAGTCAATCTATCCGTTCCCGCGGAGCGGATCCCGCCAGAAGCAGTTGCTCATCACCCTATTTGAGGTATTATTCACTCTATTATTTTTGTTCTGTGGTGATTTTCGCTATGCTCGATAAAATCGACATCAACATCCTACGAATCCTTGCGGATGATGGGCGCATAAGCCTGTCGGACCTCTCGGCGCGCGTTTCCCTCTCCCAGACGCCGACCGCAAAGCGGGTCCGGCGATTGGAAGAAGACGGTTTCATCCAGGGTTATCGGGCGATCTTTGACAATACACGGCTCGGCGGGGCGATGACCGTATTCACCTGGGTGTCCCTTGCGGACCAGAAGCGAGAAACGTTGCAGGCCTTCGAAGACCTGGTGGTCAAGTCTCCGGAAGTCATGGACTGCTACCTGATGACGGGCGATTCCGACTACCTCCTGCGGATAGCAATCGATGGCCTCGCAGAGTTTGAGCGCTTCCTTACAGATCGTCTCGCCGGCTTTGCTCGCGTAAACAGTATCAAATCCAGTTTTGCATTACGTGCGGTCATCGAGAAAAAGCAGCCGCCGCAATTGACCCGGCCAAGCTCATTTCTGTCGCACGACCGCAGTTAGAGCGCGGAACGCTCTTAGCCGCAGCTCATCGGATGACTGAAGTTCGATAAGGCGTCTCCGTTTACAAGCGGACCGCGTAGCGCCGCTGGCTGCAGGCCCGGGACTTCTTCGCGAACAAAAAATTCTCGTTGAAGCTCAAAGTGCGCGGCGACAACTATGATGACCGGTCACCGTAATCTTAGCGCTGCACTCAAAGGCTGAGACGGTATCGAAAGTGTCCGGCATCGCGCCACACCTGCACCTTAGTCCTAAAGGCTCAGGCACGTTGCGGCGAAATATCGAATGGTTATTATATTATCCTATTGGTCGGTTAAACAGAGGAGCCCTGGGATAAGGGTGATGACATTTTAGTTGTAGAAGCGGCCTTCGGACTGGTAACGAACAGCTTGGCCCGAGCTGAACCACTGGCGCGGACCTCACCTGCCGAATACGCATCTGTCGAGGCTTGGAATTCGCGTCAGATTGAGCGTGCCTCTGAAACAACAGGTCGTCCCTACAGACTCTCATCCTGAATTGCCGCCTCCGCCTGATGGCTACCCAGTCCTCTACGGTATCGATGGCGGGCTTTATTTTGCAAAAGCGACCGAGACCGCCGGGCTCCGGGGATCGAACTCTTTCAGCCCGCCGATCATTGTCGGCATAGGGTAAAAGCAAGAAGGCACCCGAACCGCGCTTTCACCAAGAGGAAAAGGTCTATCTCCTGCGATGGGCGCTGAGAAGGTCAGTAATCCGATGTACGCTCAGAACGAAATGGCAATCCCTGAGGACAGAGGCGGCCTTTACGTCTATCTGACCATGCCTCGAACAGAAGTCAGAACTAGAACAACTGCCTGACGACTCGTCTATAACTCAGTAGCGTCCTGCGCGGTCACTCGCCCGGCGGTCTGCCCGCGCTCCGTCAGCTCATGAACGATCCCGGCGCTTATGCGGGTTACATTTCCTCCAGCCCGTCGATCTGGCTCAAGGATCGGGCGGTGCTCGCAGACGAGAGTGAGCTGAAGGCAAAATCAAGCCTGCAGCCGCGTGCGCCTGCGCTGCTGCTGACCGTCGGAGAGTACGACGCGAAGCCGCTGCGTTCGGTGCCAGGTTACTCGAGATTTGCCGCCGAGATCCGCTGATATTTCCGCGACTTCGCAATAGTGCCGAACGTCGAGCAGCTTGGCAGACGTCTGTCCCGGGTGGAAAACATAGATGTCGAGGTCGTTGTGTCTCCGTAAGAGGGCTACGCCAGTGTTGTGCCTGCCGCACTCAACCGGGGGGTCAGCCTCAAGTTTCAACGAAAGGCCAAAAAGATCATATTGGTACTTTTTGTATCCATTAAGCAGCTTTACGGACCTTAAACTATCCGATATCGATTCAAAAAACTGAATATTGGTATCGGGAGGACCAGATGAAGTCACACTACGGATTACGATCAGTAATGGTTGGGGTATTGGCTGGGTCAACGATCCTGCCGATGGCTGCACACGCGCAGGAACAGGCAGTAGAGACCGAAGAAAAAGTGCTCGACTCAATCGTGGTGACGGCGAACAAGCGGGCGGAACGGATTACCGATGTGCCCCTCGCAATCACGGCGATCGGCACGGACGAGATCCAAGATCGCGGCGCGCTGGAACTACGTGATCTTCAATACAGCATTCCTGGCCTGAACATGCAGGAGCAAACCCCCGGCGTCTATCGCATCCAACTGCGCGGCATCAACGCGGGTGCGGGTACAGGACTTCCAGTGGTTGGCACATATGTCGACGAAGTCGGAATAACTATTGACCAGCAGCAGCGCGACGGCGCGTTCCCTCTCGTTGATATTGAACGCATCGAGGTTTTGCGGGGGCCGCAGGGCACGCTCTACGGCGAGGGCGCCCTGGCGGGCACAATCCGTTACATTACCCGCAATCCAAGCCTCGATACGGCTGGCGGCTTTGTAGAGGCAAACATCTATAATCAGGACAAGGGCGGCACCGGGGGCCGGATCAGCGGCGCTTTCGGCGTACCAGTTATCAAGGATCGTTTGGGCCTGCGTATTTCAGCAGGATATGATGATTTGGCGGGCTGGATCGATTACCCGGCTATAGGCAAGGAAGACGCAAACAGTCTCGAACGCTGGTTCATTCGTCCAAAGCTATTTGCTCAGATAACTGAAGACGCCACTTTCTCACTTCTCTATCAATACTCCGAGCAGAGCTACGAGACAGACAACTCTTCGAGCACCGCCGACCCCGACGTCCAGAATTTGAATGAGCTTTTTCCCGGTTTTGATAAAAGTCATCTTGCTAACGCGATCTTCGAGATTGATTTGGGCGGCGCGACACTGACAACCTCAACCGGTTATCAGGCACGCGACCTTGAGTTTAACGCGGCGCTCGGGCCATTCCGCACCACGTTTTCCACCGATTATCGCCAGACAACCCATGAAACCCGGCTTGCTTCCAACGGCACTGGCCCTCTGCGGTACATAGTGGGTGGGTGGTATCGCAACTTCGAGTCAGAGATCGACCGACAGTCGTTCCTGAATGGAGTCCCCAATGCCTTCGCACGGCGCATCGGCGATGATCCCGTCGACTCCGAATCTTACGCACTCTTTGGAGATCTGACCTGGCAAACAAGCGACAAGTTGGAGTTGAGCCTGGGGGGACGCTTTTATGAAGATGAGCGCACCAGTGGTTCAGTAATCCCCAATATTGCCAAATCGACTGGAAAGTTCGAAGCGTTCAGCCCACGAATAACAGCAAAGTATGAAATTGGATCTGATGCCTCTGTCTATGCGACAGTTGCCAAAGGCTTCCGATCGGGCGGTTTCAACGGGAACGGAACAACCTACGGTCCTGAATCTCTCTGGAACTACGAGATCGGAACAAAGGCTCGGCTAGGGTCGGTATACCTTGACCTTGGCGCTTACTATGCGGACTACTCGGACCGTCAGGCTCAGTCATCGGTCGAAATTGGGCCTGGGGTTTTCCAGGCCCTAACCCGGAACGTCGGCGCTGCGTCCGGCTTTGGCCTTGAAGGCGCTGTCAATGCAAGGCTGGGCGCTGGCTTGGAACTTGATATTGCAGCGGGCTGGAACAATCTTGAATCAGATCTCACCAATGTTGAGGTGGTCAAGGGCGAGCGCTTTGACTTTGTTGCGCCTTTTACCGGCTCTGTTTCACTGAGCCAGCGCTTCCCGATCAATGACGATCTTATGGCTATGTGGCGTGTCGACTTTCAGCACTCCGATTCTTATCGTCAGAGGTTGCGTCTAGGTCTTCCCAGTGGCGCAGTTTTGACACTACAGGATTTCAAGAGCGCACCGCAGGACCTTTTGAATGCCCGGATCGGTATTGAACGAGATGCCTGGAGTTTGTCGCTGGATGCCAGGAATATTCTGAATGAAGATGCTCTTCTGTTCCCGGCTGTACCTCTGAGTGCCTTGCAAAGGGGCGTTCACACATCACCAAGAAGTTTCGGTATTACGATCCGGAGAAGTTTTGGAGAATAGTAAGTGTGCGCCTCCCTGAAAGCTGTTGCGGCCAGCCTGCTCCTTTTTTTAGTGCCTCTGAGCAGGGCTGACCCGCAGGCGGTACCTGCGGAATGTGGAAGCGGAGCTTCGGGAATCATTGCTTCAGCGCAGAAAATAGCGTCTCCGGAAGGGATAGACCTACTCGAACAGGTAGATGTGGGCGATCAACGCCAGTGGATTTCTATCCGGGGACGCAATAAGCAAAATCCTGTCCTGCTCGTCATTCACGGAGGGCCAGGAACACCATCAATGCCGGTCAGCTGGACCTATCAGGCGCCGTGGGAGGACTATTTCACTGTCGTAAACTGGGATCAGCGCGGCGTCGGGAA
>ERZ888423.3454-NODE-3454-length-10347-cov-6.723863_pt1 | contig 10347 bp, 9 predicted proteins | sample MGYA00520523_ERZ888423 | MGnify/ENA primary metagenome ERZ888423 (study PRJEB32303, sample SAMEA104408611) | aquatic metagenome | biome: Brackish water; feature: Pelagic; material: water | place: Baltic Sea | collected 2014-06-08T10:24:00 | depth 30,27 m ...
TCCCTCCTTCCCCCCTTTTTAAGAAAAACTTTTTCCTCCTAAACATACAGACGCGGTGCATCGCGTCTCTGCCACAGGCAGAATTCTCCCTTTTTGCTCCTTTTAGCCATTTCTCGGCTCTATCGATTTCTTTCTCGGGCTTATCGTTTTGTTTCTCGGGCCTTCTTTTTTTTTCTTTTCTCTATTTTTCATTCTCTTTTCTCTATCTCCCACTTTTTTTGCTCTCCTTTTCGCTCTCACCGCTCTTGCCTTCTTTTTCTCCGCTCTCCTTTTCTGTCTCTCGCCTTCCCCTTTTTACTTCTTCTGTATACTTCACTTCTTCTTTTCTCCCTTTCTATACAACTTCCGTTACTCGTCCATTTTCTTTTGCTGTATCAGACCCTTCCTCTCTCCTCTCATTTCTTTCTCGGGCCTTCCATTTTTTTTCTCGGGCTTATCGTTTTTTTTCTCGGGCTTATCGTTTTCTTTCTCCGGCTTATCGTTTTGTTTCTCCGGCCTTCTTTCATCTTTCTCCTGCTCCCTTTTCGGCTTCATTTCAACTGTTTTCCGTTTTTTAGCCCTTTATTTTTGTTTCTCAGCTCTTGTTTTTCTTCTCTCGGCCCCACTTTTTGAGCTATTTTCTCCCTTTTTTGCCTTCATCTGTCCTTTTTCCTCCTCCTTTTTCTTAAAATCCCTATTTTTCAATCCGCCCAATTTCATTTTATCTACTCTTTCTTTTTCTCTGTTATACCTCCTTTTTCCCTGCTTTGTCATTCGTCCCTAGCCCTGTTCCAGCCTGTCTTGTAGGCTCTCCTTTTTCACCCCTTTTCTGTTGCCTTTTTTCATCTATCTAGTCCACACATTTTCTTTTCTCTTCAGTACTTCTTCTCCTAGGCACTACTCCTTTTCTCCCTTCCTTCCACAAGCTGTATACGAGATCCGTAGAAAATTTTTATTTCTTCAAATAATTGCATATGAGGTGGTTATTGCTAAATCCGTATACTCGAGCGCTTGTTTTTCTCCATTAGAACTTTCACCTTTGTCTCCATACTCATCCTCTAAAACCAAGGCCCTCTAGATCCTATGTCTTATGCATCAATCCGACCAAACAGCCCTAACTCGAACTCCTAAAACCACTGCATACCGAAAGAAAAAATTTGAGTGCAATAAAAAAGGGCCACCAAGGCCCTTGTTCAACGTATCCAACCTAAGGATTCATCCATGGGCTCTCACAAAACCAATCTCAACAAACACGCCAGCCGAAAGCCTACTATCTTCAAACTCCATCCTGCTTTTTTATACAGCCCTATCGCCTTCTCTAACTCGCCTATCGTATGATAGGCCCGCGCCCATTCGTATTGCAATCGCTGTTCTACTTTTTTTAAGTAGGCTTCTGAAAGCGATAATTCGTCTGCGAGCGAATTCAGCACGGCTCGCACTCTCTCCGAATGCATCCCAATTTCACTGCTCATTCCGCCGGCTCTGTATTCGCCCAATAATTCGTTCAGCCCATAAAAGGGCGTCGAACGCATCAGCAAACGCAACCACAAATGCAGATCTTCTGCGCCTAGAAATGCCTTGTCTTCTGTAAATCCTCCGCTGCTTTCGAGTAGGCTTCTGCTCATCAATACCGAAGAAGGCACGGGCGATCTGCCCTTTAATAAAACATCTTCCAAGCTTTTCAGCTTTTTTGCCTGACGAATCCTTCCGCCCTCTAAAGGACGCATACTGTGATAATACACTCCATCGCCCTTTTGCTGGATTTCCAATTGTAGCCTCTTCAACTTATCTTCATCCCAAAGATCATCGGCATCTAAAAAAGCAATCCAATTGCAGCTCGATGCCTTCCAGCCCTTATTCCGGGCGGCACCCAATCCTTTGTTCTCTTGAAAAACAGTTGCGATCTTTAAAGTGCTGCGCGATGCGAAGTCTTGAATGATCTTCTCCGAAGCATCGCTGCTTCCGTCGTTTACAATAATCAGTTCCTTAGGCGGAAACCGTTGTTGCTCTATAGACTCCAAGGTCGCCAAGAGCGTGCGCTCTGCATTGTAGACGGGCACCACCACCCCTATTTCAACGCCTTTCAATGCTCAAAGTATTTACCCGGAAACAGTCTATGCCTCCACTTCTTTACTAGTTCTTTGATTCTCAATATCTCAATTATATGAATCAAGACTAAATACAATGCAGTATAGCCTATCCGCAACAACAGAAAATCTCTATACGCCCTGAACCGCTTATACAGTTTGAAATTGTCTCTCCAATACTTCCATGACCGATGCTGACGAAACAAACTGCCGATCCACCAATGGGCGAATTGTGCGTAGCAATGCTTCCGAAACTCGGCATCGGGTGCATTCTTCTCAGAGATAAAGTCGGCCAGTTGCAGTATTTCAAAATAGGCTGTGGCATCGGCATTGGCTCTCTGTCTTTGGGTCTGCTCGTGCTTGCGGAAGTAATTCAAGGTTTCGGCACTAAAGGCCAGTCCGCCTTTCTGCAAGAGTTTGCAGTAAAACATCCAGTCGCCATTCAACTTCCAATCTACGGGCAAGGGTCCTGCTTCTAAAAACTCCTTCTTCCGAAACAATACGGCACTGGCATTCGGAATACTGTTGTGGCGCAACATATAGCGTCGGCATTCTTCTACGCCTTCTGAATAGAAGTCGTTTTCCCAACGATCTGTCTTATAAATGTACTGGTAGTTCTCGCGGTAGTTGTTCCCCTCCTCGCCTTTTTCGTTTATAAATACCGACTGGCAGTAGGCCATTACGGCTTGTGGATGGACTTGTAAGGCGGCTACATTGCGGGCCAAGAGTTCCGTATGCGCTAGATCGTCGCTTTCGGCTATCCACAAAAAGCTCCCTTGGGCTATTTGAGCTCCTTTGTTCCATTGAGCAAAAGGACTCCCGCTGTTCTTCTCGTTTACTATGAGTTTGGTGTCGGGTCTCTTCTGTGCGTACTCCTTTAAGATGGGTAGGCTGTCGTCGCTAGAGCAGTCGTCGAGTAAGATCAACTCAAAATCTTGAAAGCTTTGCGCCAATATAGAATCCAGTCGCTGCCGCAAATAGGGCGCGTGATTGTAGTTGGGAACAATAACCGTAACCGAAGGCGGCTTCATAGATAGCCCAGTGTTTTCATCCATTTGCTCTCCAAAGCTACGGCTTGCAATTCGCTTGGATAGTTGTATTGCCTTTCTTCTCTTTCTTTTGCTTGGATGGATTGGCCTACGAAACGCGATAATTCGGAATAAACCGATGCTTCTCCTTTTACCAAATCGCTGTAGCGGAGAGATAAAATAGGAAAATCCTTTTCGCTATAGTGCAGGGCCTGTTCGATATACTTTTCCCAGAGCTGAAAACAAAACAGCAAATAATTCAATCGCGGATCTTGCACCTCACCCATTTTCTGATTCCGCTGATGCAAACTCATAGCTACATCTCTTCCGTCTCTGTGCAGGTGGATGGCTTTGAGCTTTGGATAAACGGTTTGCCAATAAGGAAGTGTAAAAGTGTTGCGCGGATCTTTCCATCCCCAGGCCTCGTTGAAAAACAATCGTCGGTAGACTTCTCCCCCTCGGTTCAATTTAAAATGCTCGTGATAGAGGTCGGCTCCTGATAGTTTTTGTTCTCCGCTCTCTGTTACTACAACAGGCTCCAACCAATCTGCATTGTGCTCTTTCAATAGCTTTTGGTTAAGGCTGAGAAAGTGAATGGCTTCGGCATTGTGCTCTTGCAGCAAGCCCATATACACTTTAGACGAATGCAGTATTCTAGAAAGCAAGCTGCTTCCCGATCGGTGCATCCCAAAAACTACCACAGGATACTCGGCCGGATCTTTCCAAAAAGTTGGTAGGCTCACAATTCGCTTTTTTTCCAATTCAACTCCCAATGCATTCCCCCTCTTCTAAATTCGGAGGTGCGCGCATTCGGGAGCACGCGAAAGCTCAATGCCGACTCCAATCGATCGGCGGGTTTGCCGTTGATGAGCAATCGAGCCACCAAGGCGTATTCACCTGGAATGAGATGCATGCTCTGTAGATCGGTCTTCAATTCTAATGGCAAAGGCATTCGGCTCTGCTCTAAATCCACATTCGAATCGTAACAGCCTATAAAACGTTCGTTCTCTGAAAAGAGATTGAGCTGTATGCGCAAATTTTGTAGCTGATCGAGTTGCAAATGAGGCGAATGAATGTGCAAGGCAAACTGCGCCAGCGTTCCGGCCTCTAGCTCTTGTATTTCCTTTCCCTCTGCATCCAGCAATTGCAGCTTTTTCAATTGAATATCGCCGGTTCCTCTTCTATCGCTTCTCTGTTCGGCGGGAATTTCCTTCGCCCTCAGCATCATTTCTCCTCGGTAGCGGGCAGACACCTCATCGGCGGCTCCAAAATCGCGCATTCTGCCACCATCCAACCAAAGCGCGCTATCGCACAATCGATTTAAACTTTCTAGGTGATGGGTCACCAAAAGCACTGCTCTTCCGCTTTGACTCAGCTCCTGCATTTTATTGAGGCATTTGGCTTGAAAGGCCAGATCGCCCACCGCCAAAACCTCATCTACCAAGACTATTTCTGAATCTAAATGCGCCGCAACGGCAAAGGCCAAGCGCACATACATTCCGCTCGAATACTGCTTTACGGGGGTATCTATAAACGACTCAATGCCGCTGAAATCGATAATCTCATCCAACTTCTGCAAAACCGAAGCCCGTGGCATTCCCAAGAGGGTTCCGTTCAAAAAGATATTCTCTCTTCCACTTAAATCCGGATGAAAGCCGGTGCCTACTTCCAGCAAGGGCGCTACTCTTCCGATCAGCTTGGCTCTTCCTTCTGTCGGTTTGCTCACTCGAGAGAGTATTTTCAGCAAAGTGCTCTTTCCGCTGCCGTTGCTTCCTATAATGCCCAAGGTTTCGCCTTCTTTTAGTTGGAAGGAGATATCCTTCAAGGCCCAAAATTCTTCTTTCTTGCTCCCTGCCGAAAAAAAGCGCTTCACTAAAAGGTCTTCTCTCCGTGCATTGCGCTCGTAGCGCTTGCCTATGCCTTCTACTTCTATCCGCATCATAACTCATCCATCCAACGCGCTTCTTCTTTTCGGAAGAGCGCTAATCCAACCAACAACAACAACATAGTGCTGCCAAAACTCAATAGGGCGTACTGAATGGGAAAGAGCGCACCGAATAAGGCATGCCTAAATAGTTCTATGGCTCCCGCTATCGGATTCAAATAGACCACAAATTGCCATTCGGGTGGAAGCGCACTTCCAAACAATCCCCAACTGTAGGCCACAGGGGTGAGGAAGAAAAGCATCTGAAAGAAATAGGGCAGCAATTGCTGAATGTCTCTGTAACTGCCTCCTATGGCAAAGCTCAACAGTGCTACAGAAAAGCTGCTGAGGAGTACAAAGGGAAGGGCGAGTAGCAACCAAAGGAGATACCAACTCCCGTAGCCGCTCCAAAGTGTGTAGATGAGCACCAAGAGCAATCCGACTAAAAACTCGGGCAAGAGAGCCAGCAACTTACTAATGGGTAAAAAGAGCTTTGGAAAGAAAACCTTTCGAATAATGGCTTGGTACTGCTGCAAGAGTTGACTAGACTGAGTGCTGGCGGAAGAAAAAAACGACCAACAAATCCACCCACTCAGCACATACAACGGAAAAGGAATCTCAATGCCATCTCTTGAACCGATGCGCGAAAACAACAGGCTCAAAATAGCGGCACTGAGAATGGGCTGAATGAACATCCACAGCCAACCCAAGCGGGTTTGTCCGTAGCGCACCTTCCAATCTCTACGCACAAAAGAGCGCAGCAAATCTTTGTATTGCACAAAGTCTACCCAGACTTGTTTCAAAGGGCTAGGGCCCGCTTCGATGATTCGTTCAAGGGGCTTTTCTTCTCTTGTATGTATGCTTTTGTTCAAAGCATCAAAATTGATGTATTTTCCGCTTAAAGCATAACTATGAGCGCGGAGAAATCTACAAAGCTGAATTTCACTGACATACTTATTCTCTTGGCCTTTATTGTGCTGCCATTTGCCCTGCAAAAAGAGCTTGGAGATGCCGGTTTGGCCGCCAGACAGCTTTGGATTGCCTCCGTGGCCGCCGTCTTGGGTCTGTTTTTAGCCTTCGGGAATAAGAAAGAAAAAAGCCTGGCTTTGGATCTTCCCACCCTACTCCTTATTATATGGTACCTCTGGCAATGGATTTCTTTGCCCGCCGCTACCTATGCCGGCGATGCCTATTCTTTTCTCTTCCGCAATGGCAGTTTGCTCCTCTGCTTTATGGGCCTGCGCTATGCCCTTCAACACAAAATTCTCTCTACTACCTATCTCTATAAGTCGGGAGCCATTTTGGCTTCCATTGTGTCTATTCATACCGGCTTTGAGATCATAGAGCGCTGGCAAGAAGGCGATTTGCTCATCAATGCCTATGCGGTAAAGGGTTTATTCCAACACAAAAACCTGCTTTCGGGCATGCTGTTGCTCTGCTTTTGCTTTTCACTCATGGGCCATCAAGCCTTAAAGGGCAATTGGAAGAAAGCTTCTTTGGCCATTAGCGCCTTGCTGCTCTTGGAGATATTCGTGCTCCGCACCCGCGGTGCTTGGCTCGCCCTCATTGGCTCTACCCTCCTCATCTTCGGCCTCCGCTTCCTCTTCGATTCCAATAAGTCGAACTTGCGTTTGGCTTTTAGAAAGTACAGTTGGATGGCGCTGATTCCACTTGGTCTCTTGGCTTTCACTATGGTGTCTGAAGGAAAAAAACAATTTCTCGACAAAGCCAATATCGAAAGTCGTTTTTCCTTCTGGCAGAATAGCCTCGAAATGATTCAAGAACATCCCCTCACGGGTGTGGGCGCGGGTCAATGGCGCATTCAGTTTCCAAAATACGGACTAGAGCATACCGACGCCAAGGTAATGAACGGTCAGATTTCTATCCAACGTCCGCACAACGATTTTCTGTGGATGGCCTCGGAGTTTGGTATTCCGGCCCTGCTTTTCTTTTTGGGTTTCTTGTTCTTCGTTTTCAAAGCCTTGATTAAGAAGGAAGAAGCAAACGATGAATGGGGAAAGCTAAAATGGGTTGTTGGATTTGGAATTCTAGCTCATTTGATCTTCTCCTTGGGCGATTTCCCCTACGAGCGCAGCGGACATATGTTCTTATTCTTTGTGCTCTTGGCTCTGCTGCTCAGCACTTCTTCCAATAAAAGCCTCGTAAGCGTTCCGGCTCTAGCCATTTGGTTGCCCCTCAGTCTGCTCTCTTTGGGCTCGGCCTATGCCGCAAAGGCACATATGAAAGGAGAAATATTGGGTGCAAAGGTGTTGGAATACAATAAAAAACAAGACGGCCGCATTGTGAGTGCCGCTGAAAAAGCAGAAAGCTTTTTTTATAGGATGGATAATTTCACCAATCCGATGCCTTACTTCAGTGGTATAGGCAAGCTCTACGTTCAAAAGAATCCCGTAGCCGCTAAACTCGATTTTGAACGCGCTCTTAGCCTGGCTCCGTATCATATTCTTTCTCTTAACCAAATGGGAAACAGTTTTAAGAGTGAAGGAAATATAGACGAAGCTTTAAAATGGTATGAACAGGCCTACGCCATCAGTCCGGAGTTTGAACTCTTGCGATTGAACTTGGCCGAGCTCTATCTCAAGCAAGGCAAAATACAAGAGTCGTTTGAAATGCTGCACGGCTGCTCCCTCACTTCTCAGAATCCGAAACTCTTTCAGCTGGCCATTCAAGTCTTACCTCTTTGGATGGAATTGAAAAAACAAGAGAATGTGCGTCCGCCTCTCTATGTGTACCTAGAGGGAGTTGGAAAGGATGGCAATAAGCTGGGCAATGCCTATGCGGCCTACCGAAATGAAGCATTTAGAAACAATGCCGCCAAATTACCTGGCCTTCGGTAAGGGAAAAAGCGCTTGAAAGACCGTGAGAAAGACAATCTTGAGATCCAACAATACCGACCAATTTTCTAGATAATAGACATCGGCTAGTACTCTAGACTCCAGTTCGCCTTCTTGTTCTATCTGTCCTCTATATCCTTGCACTTGCGCCAAGCCCGTAATTCCAGGCTTGATTAAATGCCGTACCATAAATCCATCCAACTTGTCTCTGTACTCCTTGGTATGCTCCAACATATGTGGCCTAGGACCAATAACCGACATTTCGCCTTTTAAGACATTGAGAAACTGCGGAAGCTCGTCTAGGCTGTGGCGGCGGATGAAATTTCCAACGGCAAAGGGTTTTCCATCCAATCCCAACGACCGAAATTTTAAGATATAGAATTGTTCTTCGTTCAATCCCGAGCGCAACTGGGTGAAGAAAATGGGCCCTCGACTGCTTACTAAGATTAATGGGGCGATAAGAATAATGGCCAAAGGAAGAACAAGAACAATTACAAAGAGAGAGAGGAGTAGATCGAACAATCGCTTTATACTTCGGTTTTTGAAGTTCTCTAGGGGCTCTTGTCGCGGGTAGATCAGCGGAATGCCCAGCAAATACTCCACCTCAAAGGACTTATTGAAAGGCATTTGAAAGTCGGGCACAATGCGGGTGCGCATCAAATGGGCATCGGCAAAGCGCTGCCATTGCAGCAATTCAGCCGCATCACCTAGAGCAAGATACAATTCTTGTACGCCAGATTTCTTTAGTTCCGCCGCGTAGTTCTCTGGCTTTATGCCCGCATTTTTCTTTTGCTCCAGAGACCAAACCAACTGCAATCCTTCTTGATATAAATGAGCCTCCGGATTGTTCAGTCTCTCAAAACTTCCACCCGAACCTACCAGACCAATCCGCCTCCGGCCTAGTCCTTTTTTTCTTCTATTCTCTTGCCATTTAAAGTACAATCCATCCCAAACCAATAGAAAGAGAGTCCAAAGAGCGTAGAAATAAATGCCAAATAATCGAGAGAAGAAAGTTTCTTTTAAGGCTAAGAGCAAAAGGGCGAAGAGCAAAATATGCCAGAGGATAAGTCCTAGGCTTTGTCCCATCTTCTTGCGCACTCCTTCTTTCCACTGCAAAGGAGTAGCGCTTCTATTGAGCTGACGAAGCACCAACCAAAGCAAATTGTTGAAGACCCAGAGTTGGAGGTAATAATTATAATAGGTAGGATTCTCTACCCGCAGATCGTCGAATCGCAAACTCACGGCACTCAGAAAGGCCAAGTTGAGCATCAACCATCCGCCTAGAAAATCGATCAGCTGCTCTTTCTTTACACCCAATTGGTTCATTTCTTCCAGCCGCTTAATCGGTCAAACACGGCTTGCTGATTGTCTGTCCAGGTTTCATACACCTGTCTTACCCTTTGCTCAACCTTAGAATTATGCGTCCCATCTTTCAAGAAGAAATGAACATAGTCTCTGGTAGGACGCGCAATTCTCCCATTCGGATCGAAATAATCTTGAAGACAGCCTTCCAAGACCTCCGGATCGAAAACCCCTTTGCCTTTCATCGTCATCGAGCTCAAGGCCATTCCTCTTGTGTTGAATTCGTTTTGTGGAAGAGCCAAGGCAATGAGTTGAGCCTTGCCGGCTTCGTCTTCCTTTAAAAGCAGATAGGTACTGGCTGCCACCTTCAGATTTTTCACCACCGGTTCATTGTAGTCGAGTGCCAAGCGCGCATGGGCCACACATACTTTTGGGTCCTTTTGAAACCAAATGCTCAAAGCCGTTTCCTTCGATTTATAGGAAGGATTCTCCCAAAGCCTTTCGGCCAATTTCAAAGACCATTCACTGGTATTCGCATTCTGACTGAAATACATATCCACCAAAAAGCGCAGCGAGTCTATTCCACAAAGTTGCAGCAGCATCTCTTCTTTTAGGTTGGATGTAGGAAGCGCGTTTAAGACCGTCCAAATAAAATCGACTTCCTTTAATTGGAGACTCTTTTCTATGTCTTTCTTCCCCAAAGTAAGTGCAGAGGGATAATAACGAAGCAGATACTTTTGAACCTCTGGGTTCTCCAACTTCAACAGTTGTTTCAGAGCTTTTTCTTCCAAAGGCGCCATTTCCCATTTCGCCAAACATTTTAAATCTACATCTGGAAAAGCCGCTAAAAGATCTCTTCCTTCTACATCTAAGCTACTGAGATTCTCAGCAGAGCCCAGGCGAAGGAATTGTGTCTCCAAGCGACCGTCGGCATGCACTAGCAAAAGCTCTAGCCTCATAGGCGCTTTAGAAGGATTGTAGATTTCTATGCTCTGTTTGTTTTTCTTTCCAACGAGCTTTAGGCCCAACTCAGGCTCCCCAGCTCCTTCCACCCAGTAATCGAAGAAGTCTTGGTAGGTTTCATACTTATCCTTATCCATAGAAGTCAGTAGGTCAGATGCCTGAACTACGCCATATTCGTTTGCCTTTAGAAAATCGATTATTCCCTCCTT
>ERZ888423.3455-NODE-3455-length-10345-cov-7.412342_pt1 | contig 10345 bp, 8 predicted proteins | sample MGYA00520523_ERZ888423 | MGnify/ENA primary metagenome ERZ888423 (study PRJEB32303, sample SAMEA104408611) | aquatic metagenome | biome: Brackish water; feature: Pelagic; material: water | place: Baltic Sea | collected 2014-06-08T10:24:00 | depth 30,27 m ...
CCATCACTTGATCCTGCTGGAAATTGACCGACAAGAAGTACTTCTTCATTCATTAATTTCATATGCATATCAATATGATGAATGTCATCATACGGAAGTGTGGTCATTTTAACATAAGTATCAATTCCTTGGTACATATTCATTAAATTGCTCACTGCTGCTGAATTATGTCCTGACACTGTGTATGTTGATCCGGGATCATTTTCCTCATCGACCAAATAGGATGAAAATCCTCTCCCAAATCCGTCTGCCATAAAATTCCCTCCGGTGTGCACTAAATCAAAAGGAGTAGTTGACATGGAATACACGGGTATATTCATCAAATCTCCAATTTCAATAGGCAAAACATTGTCCAAAGGTCGCGGGCGATTATAAATCCAATCAACAAATACCAAAGAATCGACTCCTTCTAAATAAACCGAATTTGGACCATAATCCCTCATCCATATACTGTTAAATCCTTTTTGAATATATTTTGTATTGGACAAGGAACCACCGTTTGAAGTAATATTACTTTTGACTGCATTTGAATCAGAACAAACAATCCAAACTTCGCATTCCTGCTGAATAGCAGCAACTAATTGACGATGAATTGATGGAAATCCTGTCCATGTTATGCAAACTGCTTGAACTTCTTCCCATTGTCCAGGGGTGCGAATCTCACTCCCAACAGGAGGATTGGTAATTTCTTTCTCAAGTATACTTGCTTTGTATGATGGAATAAGGGCTTTTTCGGTTTCAGTAGTCCAAATAGGTAATACTTTCTCTTGTGAAAGGAGAGAAAAGTAAGCAAATAGTGTAGTTAGGATAAGTAAGACTGAACGCATATTCTATAATATTTCCACTAATTTAATAAAATGGATGTATTAATTAATGAATTATTTCAAAGAAATAAATTGAAAGATTGGTTTAACATGGGTTTATCCTTTTGTAGTATAAACCAAAATAAATGTAATTTCTATTCAACAAAATACTCCCTCAAATCAATAATCTTGAGGTTGGTTGAAGCAGAATTTAACATGTAGCATGCCTCAGTCAAACCATAAATTACTTCAAAGGATATTTCTGAATTTTGATTAAAGGCAATACGCATATCTGAAAGTTTAAAATTTGGGAATGCCTTTCTACGACCAATGCATTCAGGGTTGCTAATTTTCAAGGCTTTAAAATCTTCTTCCAAGCGTTGATTGATTAATTTTTCTAAATCCGCAATTCTTTCTGTTTTAAAAAGATTTGCAGCGGATATTTGAAGGAGACTGTCGTTTGTTTTTTCAAAAACATCAGTAGTCCATGTATAGCGACCTTTGTTATCAGGAACTCCAAGTTCGATAATTTGATAAGATCTCCAATTACAAGTATTCTTGTAGTTTGGGTGAATAAAACTTTTTTTGATAATGGATTCTTCAGTGCAAATCACATGTGGAAAAGCAAGTGTTTGCATTGAATCACGCAGTACAATGACCTCTTGAAGTAGTTCATTGTTATAAGCTAAAACTCGTTCTTCTGCCTTTTGAAGTTCAAGTTTCAACCTTTCAACTTCTTGCTTAAGATTGTCAATTGAATTAGAAGCACCTTTTTGTGCTTGAATCAAACTGTCATTAAGTCCTTGTAAACTATCAATTTTGGTTTGTAACCGAATGATTTGCAATGATTTATTGTTTGGAAAAAGTTGGTCATACTTCTTTTTTAGCATGTTTTGACTCGAAACATTCAACAAAACGGTACTAAATAGCAGAAGAACAAAAAATTTCATGATTCTTTTTGATTTAAATCAAAGTTATCTCTTTTGAAAGTTGATTTAATCCTGCTGCTCAAATAAAGCAAACAGTCTAATGGTGATAAAAGCCAAGTAAGATTACTTTACACATATTTTCCAAAAATGAAACAGGCAATCACCACAGCGAATATGGATGCGATTAAAACGGCTGCGGCAGCAACATCTTTAATCAATTTTATTTTTTCATTCGGTTCACTTGTATATAAATCGCACAATTTTTCGATTGCTGTATTAATTGCTTCAAGCGAAATCACCAAAGCAGAAACAAGTAAAACAATTGACCATTCGATTGACGTAATATGAAAATACAATGCACCAATAATGACAACAATGAGTGCAAGAAGGTGAATTTTGAAATTGCGTTCCTTTAACAACAAATGTTTTAAGCCCGTGAAGGCAAAATAAAAACTTCGCAAGAATGCTTTCATTCGTAAAATCTTTGAGTGTAATATTACTGAATTCTTTGGAATGAATTTTTTTCATTGTACTTTTGTCCAACGTTCATTCAAATAAACTTATGAAGAAAGGTGGAGGGATAGGCCCTGCGAAACCTTGGCAACCTCCGTCTTGACGGAATAGGTGCCAAATCCAATTCTGACCTTTGCGTCAGGATAAGATAAGTTGATTGTGCTCATGCACTTCTCCTTTTTCATAGTTTAGAACATTAATATAACTATGAAGACAATTCAAGAAATAATCAAAGAAAGAATTCTCATCCTCGATGGAGCGATGGGGACAATGATTCAACGTCACAAACTAGAAGAAGAAGACTTTCGAAAAGGCTGGTTCGAAGATCATCCGAAATCACTCAAAGGGAATAACGATTTATTGTCATTGACTCGACCAGAAATCATCAAGGAAATTCATTCTCAATATTTTGAAGCAGGTGCAGATATCGCCGAAACAAATACTTTTTCGGGCACTTGGATAGCACAAGCAGATTATGGTTTGGAGAAATTCGTATATGATATTAACTATCAATCTGCTAAAATAGCAAAGGAGGTCGCTGATGAATGGACAGCGAAGGATCCTGATAAACCGCGCTTTGTTGCGGGCTCAATTGGACCGACGAATAGAACAGCGTCCATTTCTCCTGATGTGAATGATCCTGGATTTAGAGGAATTTCTTTCGATGAGTTGGTTCATGCTTATAAAGAACAAGTGAATGCATTGATGGATGGCGGTGTAGATATACTGCTTGTTGAAACGATTTTTGACACCTTGAATGCTAAGGCAGCTCTTTTCGCAATCGATGAAGTATATGAAGAAAGAGGAGTAAAGCTGCCGATAATGGTTTCTGGAACGATTACAGATCAAAGTGGACGAACACTAACGGGTCAAACAACAGAGGCGTTTTTGATTTCTATTTCACATATGCCACTGTTAACAGTTGGATTAAATTGTGCGCTTGGGGCTTCAATGATGCGACCATATTTACAAGTATTAGATCAAAAATCGAGTTTTGGCGTAAGTGCACATCCCAACGCTGGACTACCAAATGAATTCGGAAAATACGATGAAACGGCTGAGATTATGGCTGCTCAAATCAAAGATTTCTTAGATGAAGGATTGGTCAATATAATTGGAGGATGCTGCGGAACGACACCTGAACACATCAAAGCCATTGCGGATTTAGCCAAAAGTTATAAACCAAGAGAAATAAAAGAGGTATGAAATGTTCAAATGTTCAAATGTTCAAATGTTCAAATTCACTCTCATAAACACCTTTGAACCCCATTTTAACGCGCAGCAATTGAACTATTTGATTCATTATTGAACCATTTTAACGCCTTAGGCAAATTGAATTATAAGATACATTTTTTATGTCAGATCAAACATTAGCAACATTAAAATTATCAGGACTAGAGCCCTTAATTGTTACGCCACAAAGCAATTTTGTTAATGTTGGTGAAAGAACAAATGTCACCGGTTCTCGTGCTTTTTTACGTATGATCAAAGAAGGAGATTTCGAAGCAGCATTAGCTGTTGCTAGAGATCAGGTAGAAGGCGGAGCGCAAATAATTGATATCAACATGGATGAAGGAATGATCGATGGTAAAGAAGCCATGGTGAAGTTTCTGAATTTGATTGCATCTGAGCCAGATATTGCGCGAGTTCCGATTATGATTGATAGTTCCAAATGGGAAATTATAGAGGCGGGATTAAAATGTGTTCAAGGAAAAGGAGTTGTTAATTCAATCTCATTGAAAGAAGGGGAAGAGAATTTTATTCAGCAAGCAAAAAAGATAAAGCGTTACGGTGCAGCAGTGATCGTAATGGCCTTTGATGAGGATGGTCAAGCCGACAGTTATGAGCGCCGTATTGAAATATGTCAACGTTCATATGATATTTTAGTGAATCAAGTTGGTTTTCCACAAAATGACATCATTTTTGATCCGAATATTTTCCCTGTTGCAACTGGAATGGAGGAACATAATAACAATGCGCTGGATTTCTTTCGTGCAACAAAGTGGATTCGCGAAAATTTGAAAGGAGCACATGTAAGTGGGGGAGTATCCAACGTTTCGTTTTCATTTAGAGGAAATGATAAGGTGCGTGAGGCTATGCATGCCGCTTTTTTGTATCACGCCATTCAGAACGGAATGGATATGGGAATCGTGAACCCAACTATGTTAGAAGTTTATTCAGACATCGATAAGGAACTATTAGAGCATGTAGAAGATGTTTTGTTGAATCGCAGAGCTGATGCAACAGAGCGCTTGTTGGAACTAGCTGAAACAGTTAAAGGTGACGGTAAGAAACGGGAAGTTGATTTATCATGGAGAAACGTGCCGGTGAACGAGCGTTTAGCACATGCACTCGTAAAAGGAATCGTTGAATTTATCGATGAAGATGTGGAAGAGGCTAGGCAACAGTTTACCAGACCAATTGAAGTGATTGAAGGTCCTTTAATGGATGGAATGAATATCGTTGGAGATTTATTTGGAAGTGGTAAGATGTTCCTGCCGCAAGTGGTAAAATCAGCTCGCGTCATGAAAAAAGCAGTCGCTTATTTATTGCCTTTCATTGAAGCTGAAAAAAATGGAGTGCGTTCTTCTTCCGGAAAAATCTTGATGGCAACTGTGAAAGGTGATGTTCATGATATTGGTAAAAATATTGTTGGAGTTGTTTTGGGGTGCAATAACTATGAGGTAATTGATATGGGGGTAATGGTGCCATTCGAAAAGATAATTCAAACAGCGATAGAAGAAAAAGTGGATGTAATTGGATTAAGTGGATTAATCACTCCTTCTTTAGATGAAATGGTAACCGTTGCTAAAGAAATGGAACGTGCAAACTTATCTATTCCTCTCATGATTGGAGGTGCAACCACATCGAAGGTACATACTGCAGTTAAGATAGATCAACATTATACGAAAGGACAAACAATCCATGTGCTTGATGCATCGCGCGCGGTGACTGTTGTTGAAAGTATGTTGGGACAGAAAAAGGAATTGTTTGTAAATGAATTAAAATCGGAATACACGCGCGTGCGAGAGCATCACGAAAAACACCGCGGTGCAAAACAATTATTATCAATCGAAGCTGCAAGAGAAAATGCTTTAAAAATTAATTTTAAACAAGAGGATTGTGTCGCTCCGAAGAAATTAGGTATCACTCAATTTAATAATTATCCTCTAGAAGAATTAGTTCATTATATTGACTGGACTCCGTTCTTTCAAACATGGGAGTTACACGGTCGTTATCCGAATATTTTACAGGATGAAATCGTTGGAAAAGAAGCAACGAAGTTGTTTGCTGATGCGCAAGAAATGCTAAATAAAATTGTTAAGGAAAAATGGTTAGAAGCTAAGGCAGTTGTTGGTTTATTTCCTGCGAATGCAATAGGTGACGATATTGAAATTTATAGTTCTGATGAACGCACTCAGGTAGCGAATATTCAACATTCTTTGCGTCAACAAACGAAGAAAGCAGCTGGACAACCAAATATTGCTTTATCAGATTTTATTGCACCAAAAGAGTCGGGAATTAAGGATTACATTGGTGGATTTGTAGTTACCACGGGTATTGGTTTAGATGCACATGTTGAACGTTTTGAAAAAGACTACGACGACTATAATTCTATTTTGATAAAAGCCTTGGCAGATCGACTGGCAGAAGCTTTCGCTGAAAGAATGCACGAAGTAGTGAGAAAAGATATTTGGGGATATGCAGTAACGGAAGTATTGAGTAACGATGATTTAATTAAAGAGGTATATCGTGGAATTCGACCTGCACCTGGTTATCCAGCTTGTCCCGATCATACGGAGAAAAGAGGATTATTTGAATTGCTGAATGCTACAGAATTAACAGGAGTTTCGTTGACTGAGAGTTTAGCAATGTTGCCAGCTTCATCGGTTTCTGGTTGGTATTTTGGTCACCCTGAAGCAAAGTACTTTGGATTAGGGAAAATTACAGAGGATCAAGTTGCTGATATTGCTAAGCGAAAGAATGAATCGTTTGAAGTGATGCAGCGCTGGTTGTCGAGCGTTATGCACTAATATAAAGCATAAAAAAAGTGGTTCAAGAACTGAACCACTTTCTAACCTAACCTAACCACTATTCACTGAAAAAGACTTCTAGTTTGATCGAATAAGTTCAAATGTCTCAATCATTTATAAATCAAAGTTACACTGAGTTCTGTGGTAAGCAAAATCATTAATCAGCAACTATTGCACTTTATTGTGTAGTATGCACGCATATAATTGATAAATTTATACGATGATTGTTATTTTTTAAACTTTCGTAGTTTAAAATCATTTGTTCGTAGAAAAATCTACGAAAACAATCTTGAATTCCTAAAGGATTAAATAAAATCTTTTTTTCGACCAAATTGCAATATGTATAGATGAATACATTGTTTATATCTTGCTTGAAATAAAGAGTTTACGCATTTACGGATAGAAAGCACTTGGTTCCCTAATCTCATGTATTATTGAATTCTGCTTATGAATTTGTCTCGTATAGTGTGGTGGTTTGCTGCTGTTTATGGTCACGTTTATCCTTCTGTTTTGGTCAATTTTTCTAGCTAATTAATCTTTAGCAGATTAGGAAGAAAACTAATTTTACATGTATCTTCGTTGCAAAGAAATTGTATTGAGCATTCAAATTTTTACTGATGGTTCCGCAAAAGGTAATCCTGGTCCAGGTGGATATGGGATTGTAATGCGTTATAAAGGAAAGGAGAAAGAAATTTCGCAAGGATTTCGAATGACTACGAATAATCGAATGGAGCTTTTAGCGCTCATCGTGGCGCTTGAACAATTAAAAACAGACAATATTCCGGTTGAAATATATTCTGATTCGAAATATGTTATTGACTCAATTACGAAAGGTTGGGTTTTTGGATGGAAAACAAAAGGATTCAAGGGTAAGAAAAATGCTGATTTGTGGCTCCGATACTTGAATTTACACAATCGTTTTAAAATGCATTTTCATTGGGTAAGAGGTCATAATGGCCACCCAGAAAACGAGCGATGTGATGTCTTAGCGGTTACTGCTGCAGAAAGAGGTCCACATTTAATCGATGAGGTGTTTGAAAAAAATCAAGCGGAAGAAAAGTTATTATAAATCCGTTTCCTCAATTCCACTTTTAAGTTGGCAGGCTTTTACGAAAGTGTAAATTAATGGATGAGGTATTTCTCGTGTGGATGAGATTTGTGGGCAATAACTGCAGGCTACAAAGAATGGGTGACCTTTTAAGCTGATAATTTCTGGATCTTCAAATTGATTGTAAGCTTCAATATCAATTACATTATCGACCAACGTTTGAATGAGCTGAGGATAAAGACTATAGCGCGAAGACGTTAGCTCAAGGTTGTTGTGATTTTCGTATAATTGTATAAGTTGTGTTGAGTGAGGCGTGATAAATATGCGTTCGAATTGATTGCCATCAACTAGGTTGTCAGAAATCAACTTTTCGCCATTTGGGTTCAATTGATAGGTATTGATTAGCACATCAATAAAGAAACGATATGCATCGCCGGTAACAAAGGTCGGCACTTTGAATCGAGCTAATGATCGCAGAATACCATGTACAAAAAAGTGATTGTGATACGGACCAGGTGCTAACCATACGCCATCAAATTCCTCAAATTGCTCGGGTTTGAATTGTGCAGCATCATTTATTTTAATCCAATAGTAATTGATATCGATTTCTAAAAAGAAGGCAGAATGATCCAAAGCCATGTTGGTGGCTTGATGTGAATTGTAGGTGAAATTGTAATCACCTATAATAGCTATTTTGAGATGTTGACTCACAATCTAAAAGTAAAAAAAAAGCCGCTCAAATGAACGGCTTTAAAAATTATCTTTTAAACCAACCTTTAAAAGTTGCATTTTGAACTCTAAGGGAGTCCCAAAGCAATGTTGTTTGGTCTTGGTAATAAACATAACAATTGAAAGCACAAGTAAATTTAGAGTAATCACCATTTACGTCAGATTCTTGGGAAACGTTTGAAAAGACTGCGTTTTGTGCATTTACACTATTTTGTTTGGATGCCCAAACTCGTCCTGAAGCATCTTTGTATCTAAATTCAAATCCAGTTGTCCCGTTGTTTGAGAAAAATGGGGTTAAATTATTGTTGAAGAAATCATTGAAAATTGTAAGTGTAGGATCTGAAACACTAGCGGCATCCCAAGTTGCACTTCCTAAACCTATTTTAACAGAGATAGAAGATTGTGCTGACATGATTTCAGAGTAGTAAACCGCTGAAGACCATTGAGGTGAAGGCAAGATGATTTTTGCTTTCGATGGATCACAAAAATAACCATTCACATTTTGAGTGAATTCGATATCTGTATTGTTGATTGTTCCGACGAAATTGCATTTCAATTCAACTGTTGGAGTTGGTGCTGGAATAACTTCATGATCAATACATGATTGAAGACCAAATCCTGCCAAAAGAATAGTCGCGATTCCAAATTTTATCTTGTTCATAGTCTTAGTTGTTTAGCTATTATAGTTGAAACAATTTTCAACCATAAAATGTTACAACGAAAATACGAAAAAAACTGTATTTGGTTGCTTAGACATTAATTATCTTAACAAATAATTGAACTTTCGATAAAATTAAGCGCGGATTTGTTTGTAGGTTTTTTCTGACTCAATTATCCAAGCAGGCAAAATGTTTGAAATTTCTTCTAAATTCAATAAGTAATTTAATTCACCGTTCGGTAATGATTCAACTTCTATTAATTCTTGAACATCAAGATCTGGATTTGATTTTTGTAAATTATTTAGAAGTACATTTAACATCGAAATGCCAACAATAAAAGTTGATTGGTAAGATAAATTTTGATTGATCAATTGCCCTTTCAAAATTACTTCTTCCGATTGGTTGCTGAATTCCAATTGACTTACTGCGATTTGTTTTCCTAAATTTTCCATGTCTCTCATTATTTATAGTACAAAGTTGGGTTGGTAGGTCGTAAACTATTTACGATCTATAAAAAAATCAATAAAATCATGCTGTTTTGCCTGAAAAGTGTAATTTTCACTTTCAAAATCAATACAAATGAAGTACGAAAGAATTCCAAGTGATTTATATGTAAAGAATCGTAAAAAGTATGCAGCCCAAATGAATGCAAATACGTTGGCGGTTTTTAACTCAAACGATATTTATCCTATCAGTGCAGATAGCTCAATACCTTTCCAACAACATCGTGATATTTTATATTTATCGGGTGTTGATCAAGAAGAATCGATTTTAGTGATTTTTCCAAGCTGCTCAAATGAACGACATAAAGAAGTACTATTTTTAAAAGAAACGAGTGAACTAATTGCGATTTGGGAAGGAGAGAAATTAACCAAAGAATCAGCATTTGAGGTTTCTGGAATAAAAACTGTTTACTGGCTAGAACAATTTCCTGTCATTTTCAAACAAATGATGGCAGAAGCAGAAGGTATTTACTTAAATACGAATGAGCACCTACGCGCTAATACAGAAGTTGAAACGCGTGAAGATCGTTTCATCAAGAAGGTTAAAGGAGATTATCCAGCGCATCAAATGCATAAAAGCGCACCGATCATGCATCGCATTCGTTCGGTGAAAGAACAAGTTGAAATTGAATTGTTGCAACGTGCATGTAAAATCACTGAAGCAGGTGTGAGACGTTTATTAAAGTATATCAAACCAGGTGTTTGGGAATATGAAATTGAAGCTGAATTGGCACATGAGTTCTTGCGTTCACGCTCTCAAGGGTTTGCCTATACTCCAATTATTGCATCCGGCAAGAATGCTTGTGTTTTACATTACATTGAAAACAACCAGCTTTGTAACGATGGTGATGTAATTTTACTCGATGTTGGCGCTGAATACGCGAATTATTCATCTGACTTAACGCGTTGTATTCCTGTAAATGGACGATTTACAGCGCGCCAAAAAGCCGTTTATAATTCAGTGCTTAATGTGAAGAAACAAGCTGAACAATTGTTGGTACCTGGAACAATTATGGCTGAGTATCATAAAGAGGTTGGTAAATTCATGGAAGCTGAATTACTTCAACTTGGACTTATCGATCAAACTGATATTAAAAATCAGAATACAGAATGGCCTGCATACAAAA
>ERZ888423.3456-NODE-3456-length-10344-cov-5.567596_pt1 | contig 10344 bp, 6 predicted proteins | sample MGYA00520523_ERZ888423 | MGnify/ENA primary metagenome ERZ888423 (study PRJEB32303, sample SAMEA104408611) | aquatic metagenome | biome: Brackish water; feature: Pelagic; material: water | place: Baltic Sea | collected 2014-06-08T10:24:00 | depth 30,27 m ...
CTCACGCACACTCCACACGTTGGCACACACGTAACAAAAAAACCAATCAAAAACCTGTTGTTCGCGTGTGGGATTTGCCCACTCGCCTTTTTCATTGGGCATTGGCCACCTGTGTGATTGGCGCCATCATTACCGTCAACGTGGGTGGTTTATACATGGAATGGCATATTAGGTTCGGTATTGCTGCGCTGTGTTTGGTTATTTTTCGTATTGTTTGGGGCTTTATCGGTTCTCGTTATGCCCGTTTTACACAGTTTGTGAAAGGCCCAAAAGGTATTTTTGCGTATTTAAAAGGTTCAAACCCAAGCAAACCAGATGCAGGTCATAACGCTATTGGTGGTTGGTCAGTTATGTTTATGTTGGGTGTTATTGGTGCCCAAGCCTTCACGGGCCTCTTTTCAACCGACGATATAATGACGCAGGGGCCATTAAATGCTTATGTTAGTAATGCGACGGCTGAAACCTTTACGAGCTTTCATCACTTACTCAGTAACGCAGTCATTGCATTAATTGTTGTGCATTTACTGGCCATTACGATCTATGCTTTGCGCGGCAAACGTTTGGTACCCCCTATGATCACAGGTAATGTTCAATCAAGCGAACTCGCACCTAATACCCCCTCAGCTCAAGACGATATCAAGCATCGTATGCTAGCCTTTGTTCTAATATCAGTGTTGTGCGCTGGTGGTGTTTATCTTTGGGTATTGGGAAACGCTTTGCCGGCCTCTTTTTAAGCGATCGTCCACCCAAATTCCACCAGTTACCGTAGTACTGAGTCATTTATCAGCTACTTTTGTGATTTTTAAAAAATAATTCATACGAGTTTTAGCCTTGCAACCTCAAAGAATTCCGCTGTTTCCCCTTTCTACACCTCTGTTGCCCAACGCAATGATGGCTTTACAAATTTTTGAGGTGCGTTATTTACACCTTATTAAAAAATGCTATGCCGAACAAACTCCTTTTGGTATTGTTGCAATCAAGCAAGGGCACGAAGTACAAAAAGCAGGGGGAGAAGACGAAAGTCTTTACAAAGTGGGCTGTTTGGCATCGGTAGAAACGGTTGACACCATACACCCTGCACTGTTGCGCATTGTCTGCCACGGCAGTCAACGGTTTACGTTAACGCAAGCGCGCAAAGAAGGCCTGGGGCTTTGGTATGCTCACGCCACCGTGATAGATGAAGACCCGAATGTTGCAATACCTGCCACCTTACAGGCCTGTGCAGACAAACTAGGGGCTTTAATTGCCCAGTCTCAACGCCGCGGTGTAGTTGACCAACTGCCTATCACAACCCCTTACCGTTTAGATGAAGCAGGTTGGGTCGCCAACCAGTGGGCTATGTTGCTACCCTTAACTACAGAAGACAAAGTTTCAATTATGTCTATCAACGACCCAGTTGAACGTTTAAGCCAAATTAAACACTGGCTTGACCATTAACAAATTGGTTATAAAGGTCTTTTTCTAAGTAACCCTGAGCTTTTAAAAGCTGTTGCATGGCACGGCGTTGCGCACTGAAGCGAACAAGGGCTGACTCCATCTCTTGAATAGATAACTGGCCTAATGCGCCCGCAGTCAAGGTGTTTGACTTTAACGACTGGTAAGCTTCGTCTATTTGGCTTTTGGCGTCAGACAGGCTCAGTTCAAAACCGTTTATATCTTCCGTTTGAATCGATTCAAACTTTTTCGCCACATTTATAACCGTTGTTTCAAATAGCTGAAAAGCCTGACGCATCGTATCGTTCTTTAAGCTTACCTGAGGTCGTTTTAACACTTCTATCATCAAGTCTTGAACATTTTCTAAATAGCGCCTAACACGCAACAAATGGGCCAAACGGTCAGCGGTTGAAGCATCCATGGCGCTACGGTTCATGCTGGTGACAAACTTTTCACTGGCCAACAAGAGGCCTGCTAACGATAGTTGAAGTGTATTTTCACTGGGTAACGAAACTTGCGGTTTAACCGTTTGACTCACACCTTGCCAAGCAAAACGCATCATGCGCATGATTTCACGCGAAAGCGCTTGCGCTGCTAAGGTGGGCACAGGCAGGGTTGTTTCGTCAAGAAAGCGGGGGCGCCCAATATCGTGTTGCTTGAGTTCAAACAGGCCCCTTAATTTATTAATCAAATAATCGCTAAAGGGCCAAATAATCATGATCCCCATGACATTAAATAACGTATTAAATATTGCTAAAGTAATCGCTGGATCAAAGGTTGAGCCCCCTAAACCTCGCGTCCAATGAATGCCATCAATTAAAAATGGCAACAAGCCTAGTGCCACGATAGCGGTCAACACGTTAAAGAATACATGTGCAGCGGCCACCCGACGCGCATTGGGGGTAGCCCCTAAAGCTGCCAATACGGCTTTAAACGATGTGGCAACATTCGCCCCAATGACGACTGCTGCAGCCCCTTCCACGCCAATCAAACCGCCCTGCGCGGCCGTCAACGCCACCACAGTCGATGCGCTAGACGATTGCATCAAAATGGTTAAAACCATTCCAATTAATACTGACAAAAAAATAGTCGTCAAACCATCGCCTTGGGGTAACTCAACACGAGTGGTTAATTCTGCAAACCCAGTTTGCAACATAGCAATGCCCAAAAACAGCAAGCCAAAACCCGTTAATGCTTGACCAAATGCCCCCAACTGTTTGCCATTTCCCATTAAACGCATGAATACCCCCACACCGATTAAAGGCATAGCGAGTAAATCAATCTTGAGCTTTAAGCCAAGCATGGCAACGATCCACCCGGTCATGGTGCTGCCCACATTGGCACCGAGTAACACCCATATGGCACCCGTTAACGTCAGCAAACCCGCATTGACAAAACCAATCGATGCAATGGTGACAGCACTTGACGATTGCACCAAGGCTGTAACCCCCATACCTGAGGCTAAAGCAGACCAGCGGGTGCGCGTGGCACCTTGCAAGATGTTAGATAAAGTGGAACCCGCTGCCAGACGCATACCATCAGTCATCATGGTCATGCCGAGCAGAAACAACCCCACCCCACCTAAAACGGTTGAGATCATTAAGTACATGTTTCAACTCAACTTTAGGTTAACAGTTACTGCCACTAATGCAAATACTGACATACCTGACATGAAATAAGCTTAGGCGGGGTACATAAGTTAACTGAAGCCATTAAGGAAAAGAAAGACACTTTAAAAGTATCAGTCTTAATAATCTTTTTCACCCGCAACGTAAGGGTCAGTTTCACTTTCAAAGAAACCCATGATTTTTACGTAGAAAATAGGCACCAAGGCAACCGCAAATAAGGTTGATGAAATCATGCCACTAAATACCGTTAAACCAATCGAGAAACGAGAAGCCGCGCCTGCCCCAGAAGCCAATAGCAATGGCAACACCCCTAAAATAAAGGCAATGGAGGTCATCACAATTGGTCTGAAACGTTCATGTGACGCGTGTAAAGCCGCGTCAACTAAACTCATGCCTAACTTATGGTGCGCCTCAATCGCGACTTCAACAATCAAAATAGCATTTTTAGCGGACAAAGCAATCATCAATAACAAACCAATTTGCACATAGATGTTGTTTGACAACCCTGTGCCGGTCAACGCAATCGCAATGCCCATCAGCGCAAGTGGCACAGCGCTCAAAACTGCAATGGGCGCCACCCACGATTCGTATTGCGCGGCCAACACCAAATAAACCAACAAAATAGACAAGGCAAACACCAATATTTGAGTATTTCCCACCAGCTGCTCTTGGAAAGACATCGCTGTCCATAAGTAACTCACCCCTTCTGGCAAGGTGTCTTGCGCTAATTGCGACAATGCGTCAAGTGCTTGCCCAGAGCTCACTGAGGCCGCGGCAGCCCCAACCACTGCGGCAGTTGGGTACAAATTATAGAGCGAAGCAATAGGTGGGCCAAACGTTTCTTTGATATCAATAAAAGACCCTAATGGAACCATTTCGCTTGTTGAGCTCTTTACATACAAGCGACTAATGTCTTCAGCCTTGTTTCGAAATTCACCGTCAGCCTGAACATAAACCTGATACGTTTGACCGTATTTAAAAAACTGATTCACGTATGACGAACCAACATAAGACTGCAGCACATCATAGGCATCACCAATGCGCACCCCTAAAATTTCTGCTCGCTCAACATTAAAGGTCAACTCATATTGTGGAACGGTATTGGTAAAAGGTGTAAAGGCCACCATAATTTCAGGTAATTTTTGTGCCTCAGCAATAAAGTCTTGGGTTGCAGCCGCCAGTTTGTCAAAACTATTACTACCGTCAGTCAGTACCAACTGCATTGAAAAGCCCCCCGACATACCCAAGCCTGGAATATCGGGGGGCAAAAGTACCTTTGCATTTGCAGACTGAACGGTTGTTAGGGCTTTTGAAATGGCCTCATAGATAGACTTTAAATTTTCGTTTTTGGCTTTGCCGCGCACATTCCAAGGTTTTAAAATGACATATTGAACACCAGAGCTTGCTTGAGACGTACTGCTATTTAAAACACTGATACCTCCAATTGTCACAATATTGTCAACGCCAGGCACTTTTGAGATAACTTCACGTATCTCGTTCATGGCTTGTTGGGTGCGCTCAAGAGAAGAACCTTTAGGCAAATCAGCTGTGACCATCAAATAGCCTTGGTCTTCAGTTGGAATAAAACCAGAGGGCACACGCGCCAAACCATAGAGCGACAAACCAATCATCACTAAGCCAACAATTGCCACAACATTACGCTTTTCCATGAGGAAATGCATCATTTTGCTGTATCGGCTGGAGATTGCGTCAAATCCCTTGTCGAACCATACAAAAAAGAAAAACTTTTTTTTCTCTTCGCCGGGCTTGGCTGCTTTAATAAACTCGCCTGACTGTGCGGGGCTTAAACTGATGGCACAAATGCCACTTAGTAAAGCCGTCGCAGCGATAACTAAGGCGAATTGCCTATACATTTGACCCGTTAAACCTGAAATGAAGGCTGCAGGTAAAAACACCGACATCAGCACTAGAGTGATGCCAATAATGGGGCCCATCAACTCGGTCATGGCTTCAATAGCAGCCTTTTTAGGCTTAGACCCCGCTTCAACTTTCTTGGCTACCCCTTCAACCACGACAATGGCATCATCAACCACAATACCAATAACCACCACAATCGCAAAAAGGGTCAACAAATTAATCGAGAACCCAAGTGCAGACATCGCCGCAAAAGCACCAATAATGGTAACTGGAATGGTGACAGCTGGTACCAACGTCATGCGCCAATTTTGTAAGAAAAGCAAAATGACCAACAACACCAAAATACCCGCTTCATATAGGGTGGTGTAAACCTCATCAATAGAGGCTTGCACGAAGGTGGTTGTATCGAAAGGAATGAGCCACTCAATATCTTCAGGAAATGTTTTAGCAATCGTCGCCATGACTTCTCGAACATCTGCCGCAACAGTAAGCGCGTTCGCATCTGGCGTTTGATAGATTGCAATACCGCCAGCAGGCTTTTCATTGAGCGCAAAAAACTGGTTGTAATTTTGGCTACCCATTTCTAGACGTGCGACATCGCTTAAGCGGGTGATTTCACCATTTTTTTCAGCTTTTAGAACAATTCTTTCAAATTGCTCAGGGGTCGTCATGGCACTGGTCACGTTTAGCGTGAACTGAAAATCTTGGCCGCTTGGTACCGGCGGGGCACCGATTTGCCCCCCCGACAAGAGCACATTTTGTTTATTAATGGCTGCCATCACATCAGAGGGCGACAAATTACGACTTTTCATTTTGGCTGGGTCAAGCCAAACCCGCATACTGTAATTGCCCACACCAAAAACATTTGCCGCTGCTACACCAGGAATACGAGCCAAACGATTTTGCAATTCCAAGTTTGCAAAGTTACTTAAAAATAATGCGTCTCGACTATTATTTTTTGAAATGACGTTTACAAATAACAAAATTGCAGTTGACTGTGTTTTAGTGGTGACACCTTGCTTTTGCACTGCTTGCGGTAAAGACGGTATCGAAATTGCCACTCTGTTTTGCACGTTCACTTGAGCCATGTTGGGGTCAGTACCCACTGCAAAAGTAACGGTCAATGAGTAAGTGCCCGCATCAGATGAAAACGACTGCATATAAAGCATGCCGTCTACACCATTTACCTGCGTCTCAATGTTGCTGGCAACTAATTCTTGTATTAGACGCCCGCTTGCACCCGGCCAATTTGTACTGACCTGAATGGTTGTAGGCACCATGTTTGGGTATTGCGCAACCGGTAATCCCGATATAGAAACGGCACCAATTAGTAAAATGATGATGCCGATAACATTACTTAAAATCGGCCGTTCAATAAAAATTTTAGATAACATTTTTGGGCCAATTATTGATTGAGAGCAGGCAGAACAGGGGCAGGTAATTTACCGGCCGTAGCGTCGACTGTTTGACCCGGGCTTAAAGTCACCAAGCCATTGATAACCACTTGGTCGGTTTCTTTTAAACCAGACAAAACATCAACTAATGGACCGTATGACTGACCTAGCTTTAAGTTTTGACGAACGGCTTTTTTATCGGCACCCACCACAAAAACATAAGACCCTTGTTGGTCAGACTGTACGGCACTTGTGAGCGTTAACAACCCATCTTTGGGTTCATCAATTTCAAGTAATACTCTGACATACAAACCAGGCAACAATGAAATGTCGGTGTTATCAAAGGCGCCGCGAACCTGCAAAGCACCGGTTGAGGTATTCAACTGATTCGATGAAAAATCAAGTAAGCCACGGTGCTTATAAGTTGAGTCAGTTTGAAGTTTGGCATAAACAGTTTTTTTATCAACATTTTGTTTTCGAGCCGCTTCGTTAGCAGTCATTTTCAAAAATTGCAAAACTTCCATTTCATTTAAAGCAAAGTAAACATAAATTGGCTCAATTATCTGAATAATAGCCAGTTTGTCACCCCCGGGGCCAGCAGACAAATAGTTGCCCACGTCGATTAAGTGACGACCCATCAAACCATCAAAGGGTGCACGCACTTCTGTATAGCCCAGATTAATTTCTGCTAACGCTAAGTTGGCTTTTGATTGTTGTAGGTTGGAAAGTGCTTGATCTACAGCAGCTTGTGATGTTGCCCTTTGTTTTAAAAGTTTTGTTTGCCGATCATATTCAATTTTAGCCTGGGTATAAATAGCTTTGGTTAAGTTAACTTGTTGAATATATTGGTCTTGCTCAATCACAAATAACAAATCATCTTTCTTAACCCGATCACCGTCTTTAAATAAAATCTTATCTAAATAACCAGGTACCCTTGCTACCAAATTCACCTCTTGAGAAGCCGCCAATGTGCCGTCAAACGTTAAGTATTCAGACACTTTTTGTTTGGTTGGTACAGCAACCGTAACCTTAGCAGGTGGTCTTTCAATTGGTTTGGGCTTGTCACAACCTGTCATCATCAATGCAAAGCCCAACAGAGCAGACATCGACATCGCACGATAGGTATTTGATTTTTTTCTAGGGTTAGTCATACTCGTATTCATCATTTGGGCTCACTGGTGGCGACCATACTTGGGCCCGAAGGGCTTAAAAGGGCATCGCCCCAGTCGGTTCGTTGTGTCATGGTGGCGACCATTTCGGCAGGCAAAACAGGCAAGGTCAAATCACCTGACCAACCACCTCCTAAACTTTTAAAGGCTGCCACGTAACCCAACAAGTTATTGGTTTGAGTTTGCACTGAAGCATTTTGTACGCGTTGTAAAGCTTGTTGCGCCACAATGACAGTGTTGTAATCAGTTTGACCGCTGATGTAACGTTCAAGGGCCAACGATGCCGCTTGTTTTGCCGCTTTTACAGCCCGTAACAAATCAGCACCTGCACTACTTGAAGTTGAAATAACTGACAAGGCATCTTGCACTTCACGCTGGGCATTGAGCACGACGTTTTGATAATTTAAGATACTTTGTTGAAAAATTGAGTCTTGCACACGCACCTGTTGTACTAAAGTACCACGGTAAAAAACTGGGAATAAAAAACTTCCCCCAACAGAAGAGTTGTTACCACTCCAGGTAAACGTACCGGTGCTAGTGTCAACGCTACCCGTCTGAAAACCGAAATAACCACTTAAAGAAAAGCTGGGGTACAAAGCGGCTTCGCTCACACCAATTAATGCTGAACGAGAAGCCGCCAAGAATTCAGCCTGCAACACATCGGGTCGGCGACGTAACAAATCTTGTGGAATACCTACATCTAACGTGGCAGGTGGTGTGGGTTTGGTTAAGGTTTGGCCAAATTCCAATACATAATACGGTGGAGGTTGACCCAACAACACACTCATTGCATTTTGTGCTTGCCTCAGTGACGCCATCAACCCCGGCACCTCAGACTTTGTTTGCTCGTATTGGGCTTGAGCTTGGCTCAAATCGAGCAAAGAAGTCGCGCCCGCTTCGTAACGCGCTTTAGCGATACGTAGACTTTCTGCTTGCAACGCTAGGTTTGTTAATGCGACCTGAATTAAAGATTCATTGTTGCGAATATTGATGTAGGTGTTGGCGACATCAGAAGACAGCGAAACATCAGCCGCGTAATACGCAGTCACTGCACCCAAATAGGTGGCTTGTGCACTTTCAATACCACGCCTAAACTTTCCCCAAAAATCAATTTCCCAACTGGCGTTTAACAACACATTGCTAACTTTAGTGCTTTCAATCGAAATACTATCGGGCTTGGCCCCACCATCACGCGTCAAATTTGAATCGCCGCCTAGCTCTATGTTTGGTAGAAGACTACCTTGTGACACGCCTAATTGAGCACGAGTTTCATAAACCCTTAACGCCGCAACCTGTAGTGACAAGTTTTGTTTGGCTGCTATATCTAGCAGACGATTCAAAGTGGGGTCATTAAAATCTTGCCACCAGCGTACCGGGTTGATTTGCGCATTGCGCACTAACTTAATCGCAGCAGTGAACTCGCCCGGCTTTTCAGCTTGCCAGTTTGAAGATAGGGGTGCGTTGGGCTGATTAAAATTGGGCCCGACCATACACCCAGTTAACAAAGCTGACACAGAAAGTAAGGATGCAAGCCCAAGCTTGCAAGAAAAATTGGAGTGATTAACCATAGTACGATTCTACTGGTTATTTGACATAAATATCAACGTGGTGACATGGATGGCCAGTTCAACCAACCGTTGATTGGCCTCTGGCACCCTAAAAGCCGAGTGAGCAGACAGGGTCACATTATCGAGTTTGGTTAAAGGGTGGTCTGAGGGTAAGGGCTCAACAGTAAAAACGTCTAGACCAGCATGCCGTATATGACCAGATTTAAGCTGTTCAATCAAGGCTTTTTCATCGACTAAAGCACCACGAGCTGTATTGACCAACATGACGCCGGGTTTCATTTGCTGTAAACGTTTTGACGACATAAAGCCTTTGGTACTGTCGTCTAATAACAAGTGCAACGAAATGACGTCACTTTGCGCCAATAATTCTTCTAAGGGTAAAAATGTCACACCCGGGTAAGTACGAGGCGAACGATTCCAAGCGACCACCTTCATGTCTGCCCCCAGGCAAAGCCTAGCCATTTCAGCGCCTATACCACCAAAACCAACTAAACCCACTGTTTTGCCCGTTAACTGCACCCCTTCGCTACGTAACCATTGACCCTGCCGCATGGCACGGTCCATAAAGGTTAGGTTACGAGCCCCCGCCCACATGAGGCCAAACGCGCACTCAGCCACGGCCGTATCACCGTAATTTTTAATTAAATGCACTTGAATGCCCAGCTCTGCCAAGGCTTCAATATTCATGTAAGAACGAGCACCGGTACCCATAAACACAACGTGTTTAAGTTTGGGGCAAAGCTTGGCTATTTCGGTGGGCAATAAGCTATGGTCAACCCAAATGACCTCTGCATCACCCACTCGCTGGGGTATGTCTTGCGGGCTAATGTCAGGATCAACATTAATATCAAGTTCTAAGTCTAGTGTTAAATCATGCTTTAAAGCACCATCAATGGCCACCATGAGTGCATCAACCACCCGTGCCATGGCGTCTGTGGCATCTATAAAAACGACTTTACGAAAGGTTCGTGTGGAATGAGTAGGCATATTCAAAGCGATTTAAAAAAAATTGCATTTTTTACAAACTGAACATCACAATAGTAGGACGACTGAACGTATAGACGTGTTGTAAGCATGATAACGCTCAAGTTTAGACGCTCAATCGCCATGGAAATGTAAAATCTTGTTTTAAAGTTCATAAATTTATAAAAGTCAGCCACTAACTGAATAATTTTCGGATAAGTTTTTTTCGCAACGAGGCATTATGTTTGGCATCACCGATTTAGTGACCTTTGTTTTAGGCACCATATTTATTGTGTTGCTACCCGGCCCG
>ERZ888423.3457-NODE-3457-length-10339-cov-13.303870_pt1 | contig 10339 bp, 9 predicted proteins | sample MGYA00520523_ERZ888423 | MGnify/ENA primary metagenome ERZ888423 (study PRJEB32303, sample SAMEA104408611) | aquatic metagenome | biome: Brackish water; feature: Pelagic; material: water | place: Baltic Sea | collected 2014-06-08T10:24:00 | depth 30,27 m ...
GAGGGTCGGATGAGGGTCGGATGAGGGTCGGATCAGGGTCGGATCAGGGTCGAATGAGGTCGAATCAGTGCGCATACCGCCGAATGGATGCAAATCGGTCACGGTCAATCGAAGAGCCAACCGCGCTGCATCGGCGGTGCGACACCCCGCTCGATGTACGACTCGAATCCAAACATCGCAGCGAAGGCCTCCGGAGGCATTTCGAGGAAGAACGATTGGTCACTGATCTGGCTCCGGTGACACGTGATCGCGGCTCGCTTCAGGTCGACGTAGCCGGTGACATCGACTTCGAGGGTCAGCTCGGCTTCGGGCATGCCAAACGGGTTGCCGTCGTCAGCCGGGCCGGCCGGATCGAACGGTTCGCCGTCGACGTCGCCCTGCGGCAGGGTCATTCCTGACTCCATTGCGTGCTGCATCATTGCGACGACTCGGTCGCGATTCATCGTGGCCTCGAAGAGCCGAATACTGCTGCCTTCTGCAGCAATAATGTCGGCTGCGGCATTGCCGACCTCGTGCACCTTGATGTGGTCCGGATGGCCGTAGTTGCCATGCCAGTCATACGTGGTGACGACATCGGCGTCTTCTTCGCGGAGCACCGCTGCGAGCCGTGCGGCGGCTTCATCGAGGTCGGCGCGCAGAAAGCTCTCGGGGTCACTGTTCTGATCCCAACCGGTCATCCCTGAATCCTTGTACCCGAGGAAGACAACGCGGTGTGCCCCGAGTGCCTCGATCGACGCTTCGGTCTCCTTGCGGCGGCGATCGACAAGGGTCTCACCGTCGGCGAGATCGTCGGGCACTTCGCCGTAGTCACCGTTTGTTGCGACGACCAAAACGACCCGATGCCCTTCGGCCGCAGCACGCGCCATGGCGCCACCAGTGGCGATCGCCTCGTCGTCGGGGTGAGCATGGAAACAGACGAGTGTCGACATCGCCGACATTGTCGCAGTCTTAGACCGTTGCCGCTACATCCGCAGTGTGGTCATTCGGCGTGCCGTACCGCACCTGAGTCGAGGAGCTGGCCAATCCGCTCGGCGTTGACGCCCCAATCCGCAAGCACCTCACGCGTGTGTTCGCCAGCGTGGGCTGGAAGCTGTGTGACCTCGGCAGCTGTGCGGCTAAATCGTGGCGCCGGTGCCGGCTGAACGGTGCCGCCAAGTTCGATAAAGGTCTGGCGCTCAACGTTGTGCGGATGTTGCGCTGCTTCGGACATCGTGAGGACCGGCGCGAAACACACATCGGTCATTTCCATCAGTTCGCACCATTCGTCACACGTTTTCGTCTTGAACAGCTCGGCGATCCGAACCTTGAGTTCGGGCCATTGCGTGGCGTCCATTTGGCGGGCGAACTGCTCGTCGCCTTCGAGACCCGTGAGCCGCATCAGTTCGGCGTAAAACTGCGGCTCGATCGAACCGATTGAGATGTACCGACCGTCGGAACATTCGTACACGTCGTAGAAGTGAGCGCCGGTGTCGAGCAGATTCGTGCCAGGGTTCTGCTCGTCGAAGATGCCAGCAGCCTGCATTGACCAGAACATCGTCATCAACACTGCGGTCCCGTCGACCATCGCCGTGTCGATGACTTGGCCCTGGCCACTCGTCTGGGCTTCGAGCAGCGCTGCAACAACGCCGAGCGCGAGGAACATGCCACCACCGCCGAAGTCTCCGACCATGTTGAGCGGTGGAACCGGGGCTTGCCCGGCCCGGCCGAAGTGAGCAAGTGCTCCGGCGAGCGAGATGTAGTTGATGTCGTGGCCAGCAGCTTGGGCGTACGGCCCGTCTTGACCCCAACCGGTCATCCGGCCGAAGACCAACTTTGGGTTCCGTTCAAGGCAGACGTCTGGCCCGACACCGAGACGTTCCATCACGCCCGGACGGAAGCCTTCGATCAGTCCATCAGCTGACTCGATCAAATCGAGCAGCGTTGCGACACCGTCAGGATGCTTGAGATCGATGGCGACATTCCGACGGCCGCGCAGGCTGACATCGCCTGCTGGCTTGTCCGGCGTCGGCCCGCGGACCGCTCCGGCACGTTCGACGCGGATGACCTCGGCGCCAAGGTCCGACAGGAGCATTGCTGCGAAGGGGCCCGGTCCGATCCCGGCAATTTCGATGATGCGTTTTCCTGCGAGTGGTCCCATGATGATCTCCTTCAGACTGTGTTGCTGATGCTGATGCTGGTGTTACTGATGCTGGTATTGCTGATCCGAATGTGCCCGGCGATTGCTTCGACGAAAACCGGTGCGAGCGGCGCCGGGAGATCGTGACCCATGTCGGAAACCAGAAGGTAGCGCGAGCCGTCAATGAGTTCGGCTGTCCGTTCGCCTCCTGATGGCGAGATCAACTCGTCGTCACGCCCGTGGATCACCAGGGCTGGCACGTCGAGCTCCTGAAGCCGTTCGCTCCGGTCGCCCGTTGCATATATCGCTGCAAGCTGGCGGGTGAATCCCTCGGGGTAAAAGATCCGGTCGAACTGGCGCGCTGAGCGATCGCGAGTCACCTCTTCGGAGAAGTGCTTCTTCGACAGCCAGACTTTTGCCCGAAGAGAATCCTCGATGTAAGCCGCTCGTTCGCTCGACGGCGGCGCAAGCAATGCCGAGCGGGCCTCGGCGGACGGCTGTCCGTAATCGGGGTGGCCTGGGCTACTCATGATCGAGCAAAGGCTGAGCACCCGTTGAGGATGCTCGATCGCCATCATCTGCACGATCATTCCGCCCATGGACACTCCGGCGATGTGCGCCTGATCGATACCGAGATGAGTCAGCAGGCCCATGCCGTCGGCCGCCATCGCGCTCAGTGTGTACGGGACCTCGACTGGCTCGCCGTCGATAATCGCCTGCAGCACCTTCATTGGCTGCACCTGTTGACCATCGAGCTTGGTCGAGAGGCCAACATCACGATTGTCGTAAATGACGACGTGAAGGCCCTGGGCAACGAGCCCCTCGATCAGTTCGGTCTCCCAGACAATCATCTGACTTGTGTAGCCGTTGACAAGCAGCAGGGTTGGGTTGCCGAGATCGCCAAAGGTCGCGAACTCCAACTCGATCGCGTATTCGTCGGCGAGTGCGGGCAAGACGGCGCGTGGCATGGTCGCAGTGTTACAGAGCGCGCTGGCCGCGAAACAAGCGGGCAGTGGCTACTTTTATGGCGTGTCAGAAACTCGACGTGTGCATGCCCCGGGCCGAGTCAACCTGATCGGCGAACACACCGACTACACGGGTGGTCTCGTGTTCCCGATGGCGATCGACCGCGGCATGACACTCACGTACGCCGAGACAGACGACTCGATAGAGCTGACGTCAGGCGACGTCGCCGGCCGGGTCAACTTCCCCGTTCCGTTCACGGGTTCAGCCGCCGACGAGACCCCTGACTGGGGCGCCTACGTGGCCGCTATGGCTGCCGAACTCGGCGCACCAACCGGCCTGCGCGGACACCTCGTTTCCAACATCCCCGCAGGTGCCGGTCTGTCGTCGAGCGCCGCACTCGAATGCGTTGTTGGCCTCGCGCTGAGCTTTGACGGAACCGCCCTCGAACTCGCGCAGGCCGCGCAACGCGCCGAGCACGCTGCCACGGGTGTGCCCACAGGGATCATGGATCAACTGTCGATCGCTGCCGGAGTGGCAGGGCACGCCACGCTCATCGACTGCCACAGCCTCGAAGTCACTCCGCACCTGATTCCCGACGACATCGACATTGTGGTCAAGTTCATCGTCCACCGTCGGCTGGTCGGCTCGGCCTACGCCGATCGCGTTGCTGAATGCGAACGGGCCGAGGCCGACATCGGCCCGCTGCGGCTTGCTTCGCCCGACGATGTTGCGCGCGTGACCGACCCAATCGCTCAACGACGGGCCCGTCACGTGATTGCCGAGAACCGTCGCGTTATTGAGTTCGCGACGGAACTAGCTGCGGGCAACTATGTCGCTGCAGGTCAAATCATGGTCGATGGGCACGCCAGCCTGCGCGATGACTTCGACACCTCGACCGACCAGATGGATGTTGCAGTCGATGCGCTCAACGCACTCCCGGGCGTCTTCGGGACGCGGATGACCGGCGGTGGATTCGGCGGATGCATCGTTGCGATTTGCGCGCCGGGTGCCGTCACTGACGGCTGGGTTGTCAAGCCCTCAGCTGGCGCCCACCACGTGGCGTAGCGCTTCGCCGAGCCGATTGACCGCTCCGGGAGTCCTGCTCCCCCACCAGAACAGATCTTGCCCGTCGACGCGCACGACCACACTCGTTGGGAACGCACCACGAAGCTCATCGAGATGGTGGTCGGTGAAGTCGTACGGCTCAGACGGCACAGCAACCACGTCGGGTGCTTCAACGTCGGCGAGTTCGACCTCGGGGTACGCGCTTGGCGCACCATTCGTCACCATACGGCAGCCAAGATGGGCGAGCAGCGATCCGCCGTATGTGGCCGCCGAAATGCTCATCCATGGGCGTCGCCAGATCGGTACAAAAACGGACAGACCCAGTGGCTCAACATGCAGCAGTCGGTCCGCCTCGATGACCGTCGGGCCACCGACGAGCGCAGACAGTTCGGCCACAACCATCATGGCCGAGGCCACGTCGGTGACATCGCTGACGAAGAGTTCGATTCCCGCCGCCTCCAGCGCTTTGGCGTCCTCTCGGCGATTTTCTTCTCGGTCGAGCACGACGACATCGGGCGCCAGGTCGATGATTGCTTGGATATCAGGGTTCTTTGTCCCACCGACGTGAGCAATATCTGGTTGCTCGCAGAACTTCGTACACGCAATGACATTGCCGCCGAGTTCGAGCAGTGTCTCGGTACTCGACGGCACCAAGCTGATAATTCGACGTGCAGACGACACGTCAGCCCCCAAGCAGCTTGTCTTTCTGTGACTGAAATTCGTCGGGTGACAGCGTGCCGCGCTCGAGCATGCCTTCAAGCTTCTCGAGCTGCGTGGCTACGTCGGACGTCGAGCTGGCGTTGTTTACGGTAAATCGCCGCTTCTCGTTCTCTTCCATCTGCGAATGGATGAGGTTCTGCACCCGGTCGGGGCGACGAATATCGCTGAAACGCTGCTGACCGTCTTCGGCCCCTGACTCGATCACCAGGTCACCGGAGCCAGTCATCCGTTCAAAAATGCTTTGGCTGAAGTGCACGGTGTTGACTCGTTCGAGCGGGATCTCCACGCCCATCTTGGCGAGCACGCCAGCACGGAAGATGAGCCGGTCCGACGTGATCACAAAGTTCGTGGTCATCCATTTGAGGTAGCGGACGACGAGCCAAATGGCGCTGACGACGATGAGGACGAGCACCAACCATTTCAAGATGTCACCGAACGTGCCGCCGACGTCGAACACGAGGGCAAGGATGCCAAGAATGATCGAACCGACGAGCGCTGCGACCGGTTCGGCGAAGTACCACCAGTGCGGGTGAAGGTCGACGGCAACGGTTTCGTAGTCGTTGAGCAACTTCTTGGGATACGGCATATCCCCAGCTTACTCAGCGCCGGAGTATCGTCGAGAGATGAATGATGGCCCAGGGACCTCGTTCGTTCACGTACCAAGCCTCGACGGACTCCGTGGGGTAGCTGTCGCCGCCGTGGTCGTCTACCACCTGTGGCCTGACGCCTTGCCCGGCGGTTTCATCGGTGTCGACGTGTTCTTTGTCCTGTCGGGCTTCTTGCTGACGTCGCTCCTCGTCCGAGAGGTCGATGCCAGCGGCACGATCCGTCTCGGTCGATTCTTTGTCCGACGGACGCGTCGCCTACTTCCTGCGATGCTGCTCTTGCTCACCTCGCTCGCGATCTATGCCGCGGTGTGGGCGAACACTGTCGAACTGGAGCGCCTCCGTCGCCATGGCCTCGCCTCGCTGCTGTATGTCGCGAACTGGTTATTCGTGAGTGATGGCACGACGTACACCGATGTCGTGACCGGCGCATCACCGCTGCGTCATGTCTGGTCCTTGTCGATCGAAGAACAGTTCTATGTCATTCTCGCTGGAGCAATCGCGCTCGCTGCAGCGTTGACGGCGACACGCAGGACCACCCGGCGGTGCGTGATCGTCGGATCGGTCGTCCTCGGCGCAGCGAGTGCTCTGTGGATGATCATTGCGAGCATCAACGGCAGTTCGGTCGACCGCCTGTACTTCGGGACTGACACACGAGCTCAGGCGCTCCTCATCGGAGCGGCCCTCGGCGCCATATTGCGCGGGGTCCCCGTCGCTCGATCACGCCGGACATCGACCGCCGCGCTGCTGTCCGTCGCCGTGCTGGTCGTCGTCTCCGCCACAGCGACCGAGAACGCCACCTGGATGTACCGCGGTGGCTTCACGCTGGCCGCACTCGCGGCAGGCGTAGTCATTGTCGCCGGACCGGCAACCCCCTGGATCCGCCAAGCGCTTGAATGGCGACCTCTGCGCCTCCTCGGCATCATCTCGTACGGCGTCTACCTTTGGCACTGGCCCGTCCTCGTCATTCTCGATGAAGCTCGACTGGGTCTTCGTGGCTCCCCGCATCGCATCATCGTCCTCGTTGTGACCCTGATCGTTGCGACCTTGTCGTATCGACTACTCGAACGGCCCATTCGACAGGGCGCTATCGGTGACCGCTTCGGCCCTCGGTCCACCGCTATCGGTCCTGCCTTCACCGCCGCTGTAGCCGCTGCCTTAATCATCGCCACTGTCGGACCCTCCACGTTGGGCGCTGAGGACGACGAACCGACGGTGAAGATCGGCGCGACGATCGCCTTCGAGGATCCACGCCCTACGTTCGCCCTTCCGGATACGACCGAGACCACCTTGCCGACCACGATAAACCAGACAACGGTGCCCAGCCGCTTGCCTGGGCCAACTCGCGTCGCTGTCGTCGGCGACTCGGTGATGCACACCATGATCGGAGGCCGACTGCTGAGCGATCTGCAATTCGAACCATGGACCGTTGCCGACACAGTCTTCGACACCGACCGCATCGAAATCCGAAACGTTGCACGACCGGCGTGCTCGTTCCTCCCTGGTGATGTCGCGTTCGAACAATTTGACGGAAGTTACGAGTCTGTTTCACTTTTGCAATTTTGCGGTGATTGGCGAAGCGACCTGCGCAGCGCAATAGAGCTCAGTACGGACCCTGCCGACGTCGTGATGGTGCTGCTCACCAACGACCTCGAAGATCGCCGCGTCGACGAGTCAATCCTCACGCTCGGGTCAGCCGACCACACCTCACTGCTCATCGACTTCGTCGATGAGGTCCGAGCCCAGACCGCTGCAGTAGACGCTGCGCTCGTACTCCTCGTGCCAGCGCCGCGGCTGAAGATCGGCACCACCGATGCCATGTGGGACCGAGAGGCCACAGTTCGTGCCGTGTTCGAGAGCTACGCCAGTACCCACTCCGGCGTATCCATCATCGATGCCGGCCGCGTCCTCTGCCCCGCAGGAGACTGTGCGGAGCCGCTCGGAAACTTTGATCCCACCTGGCGATACGACGGGCTGCACTTCAACCGCAGCGGAGCGATTTGGATGGCTAACTGGCTCACGCCTCAGCTCGAAGAGATTGCCGCGTACAATTGACAACGTGGATGCCGACGCGCTGATCGCCGACCTCGATGCCGACCAGCGCGCTGCGGTCACTGCCGAGTCGCATCTGGTCGCGGTCATCGCTGGTGCGGGCTCGGGTAAGACCCGCGTCCTCACCCGCCGTATCGCGTGGCGCGTCGCCACCGACAAGGCCGATGCGCGCCACACCTTGGCGCTCACATTTACCCGTGAGGCTGCTGGCGAGCTCCGGCGGCGACTGTCGCGTCTCGGCATGCGCGACCGCGTTGAAGCTGGCACGTTTCACTCGGTAATGCTTGCCGTACTTCAGCAGCGTTGGGACGACACGAACCGTCGGCCACGTACGGTCGTTCCTGACCGCCGACGGCTCGTTGGCGATGTGCTCGACGGATCACAGCGCCGCGGCATCGATGGCCTCCTCGGCGAGATCGACTGGGCCACCGCCCGCGGCATCCGCGCAAGCGACTATGCAGCCCGGGCACGCCGAGCGCAACGCAGCCCATCAGCTGGTATCGAGCGCTCCGCCGCCGTCTTCAATGACTTCGAACAGCTGAAACGCAAGCGCGGCATCATTGATTTCGATGACGTCCTTTCGCTGGTGATCACCGAAATGGAATACGACACGGGGTTTGCTGATGGATTGCGATGGCGATTTCGACATCTCCTTGTCGACGAGGCCCAGGACCTCAACCCTTTGCAGCATCGCCTCGTCGATCTACTGCGGGCGGGCCGCGACGATCTGTTCATCGTGGGTGACCCGGCACAGGCCATTTATGGGTTCAACGGCGCCGACCCGACGCTGCTCGTCGACGTCGAACGGCGCTTCCCCGGCGTCGAGGTGGTCCGGCTTCCTGTCAACCACCGCTGTACGCCACAGATCGTGCGCACCGGCGTGCAGGTACTCGCTGCGGCCGAACAGCCCACTGAGCTGGTGTCGAACCGTGGTGATGGGCCGGTCGTCGAACGGTTAGCAGGAGACGACGAAGAAGCCGAAGCACGTTTGGTTGCCAGCTCGATTGTCCGGCTTGATCCGAACCTGATTCGTTCGGGTGCGGTGGCTGTGTTGGCGCGGACCAATGCCCAACTCGCCGCATTCGGCACCGCCCTCGGGTCACACGGTATTCCGGTGCGCCGCTCGGCCACAGCCTCCGGAACCCCGCTGCAGGTCGCAGTTCGTCAGGCCTCGATGCTCGGCTCTGCCTCCCAACTGCGGGCATGGGCTCACGACATGCTCGACGCGCACGACGCTCTACTGACCGTGCAAGCCGAACAGGCCATTGCCCACGAGGGGGTTGACCGCCGCACCAAAGCCCAGGCCGACCGAGCCGTTTCCGAGCTCGAAGCCGAGCGGCGCGTCGCCACGGTCTTACTCGACTATCTCCGTGACCAGCAGTTGGGCGACGGCGCCGGTTTCCGATCCTGGGTAGCAATGACCAACCCATTCGACGATCGATCGACCGACGGTGTCGACCTCCTGACATTCCACGCATCCAAGGGTCGGGAATGGCATGCCGTGTACGTCACCGGAGTTGAAACGAGCCTCGTGCCACACAAGTCAGCGACGACGGCAGCGACTCGGGCCGAGGAAGGGCGGTTGCTCTACGTTGCAGCGACGCGTGCATCTGACCGACTCACATTGAGCTGGGCCGAGCGTCGAAGCGGTTATGCCCGCAAGCCCAGCCCGTTCATCGGCAACCTTGACCTCAGCGAGCCCGAAGCAATACCACTACCGGGCGCGCTGCGCCGGCGACGCGCCCAGATCGACCCACTGCTGGCAGCCCTGCAAGAATGGCGAGAGACAGCAGCGCGCAAGGCCGACGTGCTCCCGAGTCAGCTGTGTAGTGACCGCGACGTGAAGGCGATCGCCGCGAGCAAGCCAGCCACCGTCTCCGAACTGGCGGCCGCGACATCGTTCGGCGAGATTATGGCTGAGCGGTTGGGCGCTCAGATCCTGCCACTCGTTGCTCAGTCGAAGTCGACAATCACCGGCGCATGATCGCTTGGTGACGTGCCTTTGCGGGCGTTCCGATCGACGACACACCAGGTGGTCCGATCGATGACCGACTGGCTGCACATCAACATATCAATGCGCATTCCACGCCCCAGGTGGAAGTCGCCGCCGCGATAGTCCCACCACGAGTACATGCGGTCTTGGCTGTGCAGGTGGCGGAACGCATCGGTCAAGCCCCATTGCTCAAGCTCGCCGAGACGGTCGCGTTCCGCCTGGCTGACGTGCGTCATACCGACGGTCTTGGCAGGGTCGTGGACGTCTCGATCATCAGGAGCGATGTTGTAGTCGCCCCCGACAATAACGTCCTGATCAGCCGACGTGTCGGCCTCGAGGTGCTGCACCAACCGGCCGAGCCAGTCGAGCTTGTAAATGTAGTGGTCGTCATCGAGCGATCGCCCATTCGGGACGTAGACGCTACTGACCCTGACCCCACCGCAGGTGGCAGTAATGATCCGTGCGTCCGGGTCAGGCTCGATGCCGTCGGCAAAGTTCGTCACGACATCGGTGAGACCGACCTTCGAAAGAATAGCGACACCGTTCCACTGGCCTTGGCCGTAGTGGGCACATGTATAGCCCATTGCCTCGAATGCCAGCATCGGGAAGGCGTCGTCGGCAAGTTTGGTCTCCTGGATCAGGAGGACATCGGGCTGCACTTCTTCTAGCCACGCCTCGACTCGCTCTTGACGAGCACGCAGCGAGTTGACGTTCCAGGTCACAACACGCACGTCAGGCCCCCTTCGATCCAGCGGACTTCTTCGCGGGAGCCTTCTTCGCGGGAGCCTTCTTCGCGGGAGCCTTCTTCGCGGGAGCCTTCTT
>ERZ888423.3459-NODE-3459-length-10333-cov-9.634073_pt1 | contig 10333 bp, 9 predicted proteins | sample MGYA00520523_ERZ888423 | MGnify/ENA primary metagenome ERZ888423 (study PRJEB32303, sample SAMEA104408611) | aquatic metagenome | biome: Brackish water; feature: Pelagic; material: water | place: Baltic Sea | collected 2014-06-08T10:24:00 | depth 30,27 m ...
AAGAAGATGGTGCCCGGGGGCGGAATCGAACCACCGACACGAGGATTTTCAATCCCAAATTTTGGATGGAATATCAGGCGGTTACGGGCGAAATTTCTGTCAAACCCACCACGGAAAATCAGGCACTTAGCAGCCGATTGTCAAACCATTTGCGGGCCCGGAAAGGGGCTTTTGGCGGATGGTGCGGCAGCATTTTCCGTTCTGTCAAGCGGTATGATCCGCCGCCGGTGAGACGGCGCCGCGCCTCCTTCCCGGGGGCGCGCCCATGAGCTGGAAGATCGCTAATCTTTGCGCCGACCGCATCTTCGGCAGCGCCGCGCGCAAGCAGATCATCATGTTCCTTGCCGACAAGGCGAGCGATGACGGCTCGGGCATCTGGTGCTCCAAGGGCACGATCCAGCGGCACACCGAGCTGGGCGAGAGCACGGTGAAGCGGACGATCAGCGATTTCCTGAAAGAGGGCATCCTGATCGAGACCGGGCGGCGGCCCTGCAAGAACGGCTTCACCGTGATCTACCGGATCGTGCTCGACCGCGTGATGGCCTTGGAAAGCTCCGCCGAACCCGACGAAGGAACGGGGTCCACAGTGGACCCCGTCCAGCGTGACCCCGGTAGAGGGTCCAGGGTGGACGGGGTACCGGGTCCACGGTGGACCCCAAACCACCCTGAAACCATCCATAAACCACCTACGCGCAAGCGCGCGGAGGCGGCGGTGGATGAAAGGGTTGAAAGGATCTGGGCGGCCTACCCCAAGGACCGGCAGCGCGGAAAGGCTTCGAGCGTGAGCGCGATTGCCGAGGCGCTGACCGAAGGCATCGACCCAGACGACCTGCAGCGCGCCGTACAAGCCTACGCCGCCGAGAGCGCAGGCTTCACCCGGTCCAAGGTCTGTTTCTCGGATAACTGGTTCGCCACCCGCCGGTGGCAGCGCTTCCTCGAAATGGCGGCCGAGGAGCGAGAGGCCCGGACAACGCTGGCCGCCGATCATCACGCCCGACTGGCCGCATGGGTCCGAGACCGCAGCCCGATGTGCAAACACATCACCGCCCCGCAGGTGACGGCGCTGGTGGCGGCAGGGCTGGTGACCGATGGCCAGCTTCGCGCCGCGGGGTTGGCGGGATGAGCGGCGCATCCTCTGCAAGATGCGCCGCGCATCGCGTCCCGTGCATTCCGGATTTTGGACCGCGCTCCGTGTCCCGCGTCCTTTGCGCCGCGCCTTTTGCATCGCGTCCTCTGCGCCGCGTCCGGTGCCCCGTGCTTTGCGCATCGCGTTTCCCGCATCGCGTCCCCTGCACCCCGTCCAACCAAGCAAACCCACCGAAACGGACTCCAAGCCCCTGATCCGCCTCCGCTGACGCTGGGAGGCGGGGGGCTTGGAGGAAGTTGGCAAGAAATAGGAACGTAAACTTCACATGCGCCACCATCGCAAACTGACCGACGACGAACGCCGCCAGATCATCGAGGCCCGCGCCGGGGGCACCCCTGCCGCCACTCTGGCCCGCCGTTTTGGTGTCTCGACCCGGACGATCTACAACACGCTGAGCCGGGCCAAAGGCGCGCGCCCTTGCGCCACCACGACGATCAGCACCCGCCTGAGCGCGCGCCAACTTGCCGGGTTTCAGGCCGCACTGGCACGTCGCGGCATCACCGACCAACCCGCCGCCCTGCGCCGCCTTATGGGGGCGGCCGACATTCTGCTGCGCCCGGCTGATCCGGTGGTGCTCAATCACCTGCAAGCCTGGGGCGCGCAGATCGCGACCGAAGGTGCTGCGGTCAACCACATCGCCCGCAAACTGAACGAGGCCAAACTGCGCGGCCGCCCGATGCCGTTCACCGATGAGGACATGATCACAATCCGCACCTTCGCCGGAGGCCTCGCCGAATTCGCCGGAGAGTTCCGCATCCTGTGGGCGGCACAGTTGGCCGCGAAGACGCGCGAGGTCGACAAGGCGCTGGAGGGGTTGGGGGCGCAGTCAGAAGCACTCGCCGACGCCAGCCAACCCGATTTGTCTCGCAAGTAAAACAGAAAATTGATTTTTGTGTTACTTACAAAACAAAAACGACTGAAGACATAGGGTGGGGGTTGCAACAGAGGGTTGGCTCATCATATCTTTCGTATCACAAGTGGGACAAAAACAACTCTTCTGACCGAGGTGCAGGACAATGACTGCCAGCACTGACAAAGCAGCACGCACCAAGGGGAGCGTGGTTCACCCCTCGATCGCCCGCGGTATCGCGCGACTCGGGCAGGACCTCTCCCGCGCGCGCCGGGCGCGACGGATCTCCACTACCGACATGGCCGCGCGTATGGGCGTTGGACGCAGCACGCTGCACCGCCTGGAACAGGGCGATCCGGGCGTCTCGCTGAACACCCTGGCGATGGCCCTGTCGGTTCTGGGGCTTTTCGACCGGCTTGCCGAACTCGTCGATCCGGCATCGGATGAGTTCGGCTTGATGCTTGGGGCGAAAACACTTCCGAAAAGGATCACGTCGCGCCGAAGGAACGCATCTTCGGAAAGCAGCCCAGGTTCGGGCGCGGGTGGCGCCGACGACGCGCCTGAGGGATGGTGATGCAGACAGCGCGAAGTCGTGACCAGTGAAAATTTGCGCCATATTTTAGGGTCCTACACCCCATCGGTAGCCAGCTTGGCATGGGTGCCGACGATTTCAGCGCTGTCGGCGCGGCAATCGAGACCGAGGAACTGGCGAAGGCCTGCCGCCTCTAGATCGGACTTAGCAGGTCCCGCATCTGCGCCGCCCGCTGTGTCGCGTCGCTTGCGATCGGCTCGCTGACCGCCGCCGGGATCTGACCGCCCACCGCCAGAAGCGTCCGCTCCAGCGCAGGACCCAGCCGATCGGTCATGTCCTGCAACAGCTCCAAGGCGCGGCCCTTGGGCAGTCCCGCCGCGCGGCCCTCGGCCTCGAAGTGGCGCGGCACGATCTCGTCGATGCCGTAATGGCCATCGATCGACATGGCGAGGCGGTAGCGCTTGCGCTGCAACCGGCCTGCGCGGACGACCGGGGCGACGCTCAGGATGTCATAGAGAGGCGCGAGCGTGAACCGCGCCCGACGCCCCAGACGCAGGCTGAAGTTCTTGGCGTGCCCGTCCGAGGCCCCGATCAGGAAGAAGAAGATCTGCGCCCGGAAGAACGTCTCCCGGTCCTCGATGGGCGTGTCGGATTCCCGCAGAAGCTCCATGATCTGCGCGACGCCGGGGCCGCCCAGCCTCTGGTATTTCGTGGCAGAAGGGTAACCCAGAGACTGGCAGATATCCTCTTGCGGCAGGCGTTTCAGGGTGTCGCCCTGCCAGACGCGATCGAACCGTTCGACCGACAGCACGACCTGCCCGGAAAGGGTGAGCTTTTCGACATGTGCTGCGGGCAGGCCGATTTCGCGCGCCAAGGTCATGCAGAAGAGTTCATTCTCGACGCTGTCGCTCAGGTCGATCTGCTCCGGGCCGGGAATGATGCCCATGGGCGTCTTGAAGATATGGCTGGTCGGCGTGATGCCGCGCGGCTTGGCCCACTGCCCGTCGATCCGCAGATAGGCCGTCTTCTCCTGCGCGCCGGCGATGGAAATCCGGAAATCCTCGTCTTCGCCCAGGGCGAGCGGTGCGGCGGCGAGGTTTTTCAGGTCTGCGACCATCTCCTCTTCCGTGATTATGCGGTACTGCATGTCCTGTTCCGACGGGGCCTCGTCCACCGGCAGGAATTGCAGCGCGCCGACACAGTCGCGCCCCAGCACGGACAACAGCGAGAACACATCCTTGCCCTGTGCGCCTACGCGCACTGCGATCTTCTCTCGCAGCTCGCCTTCGGCATCGGGCAAGAGGTTGTCGAAGGCGGCGATTACGGGATCGCCCTGCCATTTCAGCTTGGTCAGCGGCAGGGCGCTGGCAACCGGAAAAGCGGCATCGGACGCGAGCCAGTCAGGATCGTAGGAGAAGGCGATGGCCCCATCCGTCGCGCGGGTCAGCGTGCCCACCCGCGCCCTTTCGTACCAGACGGCGGTCTTGCTTTGGCGTGTGCGGCGGCCTATGCGGGCGATCCGTGCCATTTCAGGGCCGCCCAGGGTCGGCTATACGATCCGTCGCGGACAGTTCCGCGCCAAGGGCCTCGAGGAGGCGCAGGTAGACATCGAGGCTGACGGACACGACGCCGTTCTCGATGTCGGAAATGGTGGATTGCGCCGTGCCCGTCATCTCGCCAAGCTGCTTCTGGCTGATCTTGCGCGCCGCGCGCCGCGCCTTCAGCACGGCCCCGGCTTGGCGCAGGCTTCGGATGGGGTGTGCGGGCAGGGTGTCCATGGCAATTTGATAGCTCAAAGGCGATAATTTGTCAATATAGCCCTTGAACTATAAATTCTACAAATAGCCCATGAGCTAATTTTCGGTCTCTGTGCGTAGGGAAAATTCATGCCGACCGGCATCAAGCGGCCATGCCATACACGGTCGACGATCCACCACCACTTGCCCGGCAGAAGGCAAAGACGAACGCAGATGGAAAATGTCTGCGGGATCATAAATCGGGATTATCATCCACAGAACATATTGACTTCATATGATCCCCCGATCATCGTCATCGGGAAAGGATCACCCCGATGGATCAGATCGCCCGCACCACCAAGGACCTCGGCCAGACCCTGCGCGCCGCCCGCAAGGCCAAAGGCCTGACGCAGGCCGAGCTTGCCGCCCGCGCGGGCGTCTGGCAGCGCACGGTGTCCAACATCGAAACCGGCGCCAGCGGCGCCAAGGCGGACACGATCTTCGACCTGCTGGCAGCGCTCGACCTCGAACTGCGGATCGTGCCGCGCAGCAAGATGACCCCGCGTGACCTAGAGGACATCTTCTGATGGGGCGCAAGCGCGTCTATGCGCCGCTCGATGTCTACATGAACGGCCGCCGCGTGGGCCAGTATTTCCGCGCGCCGGACGGGGCCTTCGCCTTCACCTATGCGCCGGAATGGCTGGCCTGGGAGAACACGCTGCCCATCTCGCGCGCCCTGCCCCTGCGGCCCGAGCGCTACACCGGCCCGCCCGTGATCGCGGTTTTCGAGAACCTGTTGCCCGACAGCGACCTGATCCGCCGCCGTGTGGCGGAACGTGTGGGCGCGGATGGTGTGGACGCCTACAGCCTGCTCGCGCGGATCGGGCGCGATTGCGTGGGCGCGCTGCAATTCCTGCCCGAGGGAGAGGCGCCCGGCGACGCCCGCGCGCTGACCGGTGAGCCGTTGAGCGACGCCCGGATCGGCGCCATGCTGAGCGATCTGGCGCAAACCCCGCTTGGCATCCGGGCCGAGCAGGATTTCCGCATCTCCGTCGCCGGCGCGCAGGAAAAGACGGCGCTTCTGTTCCACGAAGGGCAATGGGTTCTGCCGACAGGCACCACGCCCACGACCCATATCCTGAAGCCCGCCATCGGCCGCCTGCCCAATGGCATGGACCTGACCGACAGCATCGAGAACGAGCATTTCTGCCTGCGCTTGCTTGCAGGCTTTGGCCTGCCCGTGGCACGGACCGAGATCGCGGATTTCGCTGAGACGCGCGCGCTGGTCATCGAACGGTTCGACCGGTTGCGCGCCCGCGACGGCCGCCTGATCCGCCTGCCGCAGGAGGATTGCTGCCAGGCCCTGTCCGTGCCCCCGACCCGCAAGTACCAGAACGAGGGCGGCCCGGGCATCGTGGAGATCTGTGATCTGCTGACCGGCAGCGACGAGCCGCAGCGCGACCGGGCGGATTTCCTGAAGGCCGTGATCCTGTTCTGGCTGATCGGGGCGACGGACGGGCACGCCAAGAACTTCAGCATTTCCCTGATGCCCGGCGGGCGCTTACGCATGACGCCGATCTACGACGTGCTGACGGTACAACCCTCGCTGGATGCGGGGGCGTTGCAGATCAAGGATATGAAGCTCGCCATGCGCGCGGGCCAGGGGCGGCATTACCGCGTCGCGGACATCCGCGGGCGGCACTTTGTCGAGACGGCGCTGGCGGCGGGATTCTCGCGGGATCAGATTGCGGGGGTGTTCGAGGATATTCGGGGGCGGGCGGAGCAGGCATTTGACGGGGCATTGGCGGAGATGCCGCCAGGGTTTCCTGAGGGGCTGGTGGCCGCAGTCAGGCAGGGGTTCGAGCAGCGAGTGATGCGCCTGATGAATGCGGCGGAGCAATGATGCAAACGACGCAGAAATTGGTGCTCACGACCCCTTTTCATCACCTGGTCAAACCCATGATTTATTGAGAAGATACGGCTGAAAGAGCCAGATCGGACCCCACGTTGACCAATTACTACGACAGCAACGCGAATGCATTCGCCGCCACCACACGCTACGTCGATATGTCGGATGCACGGGAGCGGTTTCTGGCGGCTGTGCCTGCGCGGGCGGATGGTCCAGCACGTATTCTCGATGCCGGATCAGGGTCAGGGCGCGATGCGCTGGCTTTCCGGGTCTTGGGCTACGACATGAAGGCCTTCGATGCTTCGCCCGCCATGGTTGCTGCCACGCAAGCGCATGCGGCAGTCGAGACCCGACGGATGCGTTTCGAGGACTTCACCTGGGAGCATTCGTTCGAAGGCATCTGGGCCTGCGCGTCCCTGCTGCATGTGGCCTATGCGGACCTGCCCGGAGTCGTCGACCGCCTTGCCGCCCATCTGGTTCCCGACGGCGCGCTCTACTTGTCATTCAAGCGCGGCACCGGCGAGCGGGTGAAGGACGGCCGCCGCTTCACCGACATGACTTTGGAAAATCTGGAAGCACTCCTGGACGGATGCGGCGCGTTCATCGAACCTGACATCTGGGAAAGCCGCGATTGCCGCCCGGATCGCGCGTCTGAAGTTTGGGTGAATGCTGTGGTGGTCAAGCGATGAGTGGCGAAGAAGATGACCTGCCTTGTCCTCTCTGCGATGCCGCCGCCAGCGCCATCGTGGAATGCGACGCCGAGGTCATCCTGATCCGCCACGGCGCGGGTCTTGCCCTTGCGCCCCGTCGTCATGTCGCCCGCTGGCGGGAGCTTTCCGCTGCCGAGCAAGCGGCCCTTGCCGCGAGTATCGGCCCCGCGCAAGCCCTCCTAGAGACAGCGGGCACCACCGCGCGGGTGACGCTGGTCGAGACTTGCGGCCATGTCCACCTGCGCCTCGACCCCCCGTTGGCGGCGCCCGGTCCCTTGCCGGGCATGCCCCATGACCTCCCGCTGATCTCGGGCGGTGAAGATGCGCTGCACGCCCATCTGCGCCCCCTCATCGACCGGGCGCGCGCGGTAGATCTTTCGGTGTCGTTCCTGATGACCTCCGGCGTGCGGCTGGTCCTGCCGCATCTGCGTGATCTGTTGGACCGGGGCGGCACGCTGCGACTATTGACCGGCGATTATCTGGGCGTGACGGAACCGGCGGCGCTGCGGCTGATTTCCGACCTTGAGGGCGCGCGCAGGCTGCATGTGTTTCAGGCTGCGCAGATCCCGTTTCACCCCAAAGCCTGGATGTTCACATTTGCGGGCGACGGCGGGGCGCTAATCGTCGGGTCGTCGAACCTGTCCCGGTCGGCGCTGACAGACGGCATCGAATGGAACCTGCGTCATGTCGATCCGGTCAATCCTGCCCCGCTTCTGGCCGCCCGCGCGGCCTTCGAGGCGCTGCTCGCCCGGCCCGAGGTCACAGAGCTGACGCCCGCCTGGATCGACGCCTACGAGGCGCGTCGCATCGCACCCCAGCCCACGGCCAGCGGCGCACCGATAGAAGCCCCGGAAACCGCCCCCACCCCGCTCGAGGTTCAGGCCGAAGCGCTGGCGGCCCTGCGGGCGACCCGGGCGAAGGGCTACGGCGCGGGGCTTGTTGTGCTGGCTACCGGGCTGGGCAAGACATTCCTCGCGGCTTTCGACAGCGCGGATGCGGCCCGCGTCCTGTTCGTCGCGCATCGCGAGGAAATCCTCACCCAAGCCATGGCCGCCTTCCGCGCTGTCCGGCCTCGCGCCCGGCTTGGGCGCTACTCAGGTGAGGAAAAGGACGCCGAGGCTGACATCGTCTTCGCCTCTGTACAGACTCTCGCGCGAAATGCGCATCTGACCCGGTTCGATCCGCGGGCGTTTGATTACATCGTCGTCGACGAATTCCACCACGCGGCCGCCGCAACCTATCGGCGGATCATCGACCATTTCCAGCCCGGCTTCCTGCTGGGCCTGACCGCCACGCCCGACCGCAGCGATGGCGGTGACCTGCTGGGCCTTTGCGAGGAAAACCTCGTCTACGAATGCGACCTCTGGTCGGGCATCGACCGGGGGCTTCTGGCCCCCTTCCACTATTTCGGCGTGCCTGACCCGGTCGAGTATTCCCAGATCCCCTGGCGCAGCGGGCGGTTCGATGAGGCTGCGCTGACCGAAGCGGTCGCAACCCAGGCCCGCGCCGAAAACGCGCTCGAACAGCTCGCGAAACGCGGTGGCAAGAAGACGATCGGCTTCTGCGTCTCCCGTCGCCACGCCGATTTCATGGCCGATTTCGCGCAAGCGCGCGGTCTGCGGGCCGTGGCGGTCCATTCCGGGGACACCTCCGCCCCTCGCGCCAGCGCGCTGAAGGCGCTGGAGGATGGCGATCTCGACATCGTCTTCGCGGTCGACATGTTCAACGAAGGTGTCGATGTGCCCTCGATCGACACGGTGCTGATGCTGCGCCCGACAGAAAGCCCAGTGATCTGGCTGCAGCAACTGGGCCGCGGATTGCGCCGCTCGGCAGAAAAAACACATCTGGCCGTCATCGACTATATCGGCAACCACCGGATTTTCCTGACGAAGTTCCGCACGCTTCTCAAGCTGGGCGCGGGCGACGGTGCGCTCCGGCTGGCGCTGGAGCGGCTGACAGACAAGCTCATCCAGTTCCCAGTAGGCTGCGAGGTGACCTATGACCTCCAGGCGCTCGACATCCTGCGATCTCTGATCCGCCAGCCGCGCGACGGTGAGGAACTGGCCGCCTTCTACCGCGATTTCCGAGAGCGCCACGGCACACGGCCCACGGCGTCCGAGGTGCAGCACGCAGGCTTCAACCCTGGCCGGACGGGGCATGCGGGCTGGCTGGGGTTTGTCGCCGATATGGGCGATCTCTCCGACGCACAGCGCACCGCCTGGACCGCGCATCGCGCGCTTCTGGACGAGATCGAAACAACCCGAATGACCCGCAGTTACAAGATGCTGGTCCTGCGCGCGATGATCGAGGCGGGCACTTTCCCGGGCCGGATCGCGCTGACCGATCTCGTGGAGCGCGTCGCCCGTCTGGCCCGCCGCAACCCGCAGATCAAAGCGGACCTGAGCGTCGATTCGGACGACGCGCCGCGGCTGCGAGCGCTCCTGATGCAGCAACCGCTGAAGATCCTGGCCGAGACGGACTGGTTCCAGTTGGGGCCGGGCACATTCGAGACCACGTTTGCCGAGGGCGAGAACGCGGCACTCGCTGCGCTCGCCTCGGAACTCGTGGACTGGCGGCTGCTGCGATATCTTCAGGCGCGGGATGTGACCTATGACATGCCCGAGGGCACAGGCCTGGCTGAAGCCGCCGAAGATGCTGCCCCCGCTCCAATAGCCCCAGCCACGGGTCTGTCCCTCTGGCAGGAATACCAGCGCGACCAGATCGCCCCGCAATTCGGGGCGGTCTTCAACACCGGATCATGGAACGCCGGTATCGTGGTCCTGAAGGGCGCGCGGGCGATGATCCTTCTGGTAACGATGGACAAGGGCAGCATGTCCGTTGGCAGCCATTACGCCGACCAATTCGCGAGCCCCACGCGCTTTGTCTGGCAAACCCAGACCAGCACACACCGCGACGACATGCGCGGTCGCATCATCTCGGGCGTCGAGCCCGGCTGGACGGTTCACCTGTTCCTGCGCAAATCGAAACTGCGCGATGGCCGCGCAGCCCCGTTCCGCTATGCTGGACCGGTGCAATTCGCGGGCTGGCAGGGGGATGCGCCGATAACGGTGCAGTGGGATATTGCTGAGCCGGTACCACCACAACTACGGGAGTTGTACGGCGTCCAGGGTTGATGGACGGCGATCGAAATGGGTCGGGGACGTCGACGCACAGGTCGCCTTCGCACTGGGCGGAAAGCAGACCCGAGTGCGTGCGGCATCGCACCTGCAGCATTCCAGGATAGCGGTCATTCGCGCCGGCAGGTGTATCTACTCTGAGCAAATGGTCCAGCGGAGCGCGGAACTGCCGTTCGGCAGGATCTGGAACTGCCCGAATGTACACTGACAGCGGTCACCGAATGCAGGCAAGGGGATTGCAGTCCAACCGCTTTTTAGGCAACCGACTTGAAAGCGAAGCATGCAGTGTGTAAACCTGATTGGCAAGGCAGT
>ERZ888423.3460-NODE-3460-length-10331-cov-31.094589_pt1 | contig 10331 bp, 8 predicted proteins | sample MGYA00520523_ERZ888423 | MGnify/ENA primary metagenome ERZ888423 (study PRJEB32303, sample SAMEA104408611) | aquatic metagenome | biome: Brackish water; feature: Pelagic; material: water | place: Baltic Sea | collected 2014-06-08T10:24:00 | depth 30,27 m ...
GATTGCAGCCGCAGGCGCGCGCGGGGCAGGGCCGGTAGCTGGGGCTGTGCCTGTGCCTGTGCCTGTGGCTGGTCGGAGGCGGGCAGCACAGCGACGGCGGGGCGGGCGCAGCGTAAGCGCCGCCCCGGATCCGCTCAGGGGCGCGCTCGCCGAAGATGGGCGCTTCGCATTGTTTCGTCGCGACGGGCCATGGCTGCCGCACCTTCTTCCAGCGCTTCCTCGGTGGGCCAGCCGCGCCCGCGCAGCGGCGCTGAGATCCGCGAGGCGTTCCTGGCCTTCTATGCCGCCCGCGACCACCGGCGCCTGCCCAGCGCTTCGCTGGTGCCGGACGACCCCACCGTGCTGCTCACGATCGCGGGCATGCTGCCCTTCAAGCCGGTGTTCCTGGGGCAGGCGCCGCGGCCGGCGGCGCGGGCCACCACCAGCCAGAAGTGCATCCGCACCAACGACATCGAGAACGTGGGCCGCACGGCGCGGCACCACACCTTCTTCGAGATGCTGGGCAACTTCTCCTTTGGCGATTATTTCAAAGCCGAAGCGATCGCCTGGGCCTGGGAGCTCAGCACCGAGGTGTTCGGCCTCGATCCCCGCCACCTGGTGGTGAGCGTGTTCCGCGAAGACGACGAAGCCGAAGCGATCTGGCGCGAGGCCGTGGGGGTGAACCCCAAGCGGATCATCCGCATGGATGAAGCCGACAACTTCTGGGTGTCGGGCCCCACCGGCCCCTGCGGCCCCTGCTCGGAGATCTACTACGACTTCCACCCCGAACGCGGCGATGAGGCCATTGATCTGGAGGACGACAGCCGCTTCATTGAGTTCTACAACCTGGTGTTCATGCAGTTCAACCGCGATGCGGAGGGCACCCTCACGCCGCTGGCGAACCGCAACATCGACACCGGCCTCGGCCTTGAGCGCATGGCCCAGATCTTGCAGGGCGCGCCGAACAACTACGAAACCGATCTGATCGTTCCACTGATCCACACCGCCGCCACCCTGGCCGGCGTGGATTACAGCCAGCTCGAGGAGAAGGGCAAAACCTCTCTGAAGGTGATCGGTGACCATAGCCGCGCCATCACCCAACTGATCTGCGATGGCGTCACGGCCTCGAACCTGGGCCGCGGTTACATCCTGCGGCGCCTGCTGCGGCGTGTGGTGCGCCACGGCCGCCTGCTGGGCATCGACCAGCCCTTCCTGCCGGCGATGGGCGAGGCGGCGATCGCGCTGATGGCGCCGGCCTTCCCGCAACTGCTGGAGCGGCGTGAGGCGATCCTCGCCGAGCTGGGCCGCGAAGAGGCCCGCTTCCTCGACACGCTCGATCGCGGCGAGAAGCTGCTGGCGGAGGTGCTGGCCTCCCGCCCTGCCGCCATCAGTGGCGCCCAGGCCTTCGAGCTTTACGACACCTACGGCTTCCCGCTGGAGCTCACCGAGGAGATCGCCGAAGAGCACGGCCTCGCGGTGGACCGTGACGGCTTCGAGGCGGCGATGCAGGCCCAGCGGCAGCGTGCCAAGGCGGCGGCCGTGAGTGTGGACCTCACCGTGCAGGGGGCGCTGGCGGCCGCAGCAGCCGACCTCCCCGACACCCGCTTTGAGGGCTACGGCGCCCTGGAGCATCCCAGCCAGGTGCTGGCGTTGGTGGTGAATGGCAGCCCGGCCGAGCGGGCGGTGGCGGGCGAGGCGGTGCAGGTGGTGTTGGATGCCACGCCCTTCTATGGCGAATCCGGCGGGCAGATCGGCGATCGCGGCCTGCTGCTGGGCTGTGTGTTCGGCAGCGAGGGCGCCGGCGACGCGGGCGTGATCGTGCGGGTCGAAGCGGTGAGCCGTCTGCGCAAGCAGTTCGTGCACCAGGGCCGCGTGGAGCGCGGCAGCCTGGGCCTCGGTGATCGCGTCATCGCCCGGGTCGACCGGGCCTGCCGCCGCCGCGTCCAGGCGCACCACACCGCCACCCACCTGCTGCAGGCGGCGCTCAAGCAGCTGGTGGATCCCGCGATCGCCCAGGCGGGTTCGCTGGTGGATTTCGATCGCCTGCGCTTCGATTTCCACTGCCCCCGCGCCGTGGGCCGTGAGGAGCTGGAGCGGATTGAGGCGCTGATCAACGGCTGGATCGCCGATGCCCACGACCTGGAGGTGCAGGAGATGGAGCTGGAGCGGGCGCGGGCGGCCGGGGCGGTGGCGATGTTCGGCGAGAAATACGACGCCCAGGTGCGGGTGGTGGATGTGCCGGGGGTGTCGATGGAGCTCTGCGGTGGCACCCACGTGGCCAACACCGCCGAAATCGGCCTGTTCAAGATCGTGAGTGAAACCGGCGTGGCGGCCGGGATCCGCCGCATTGAGGCGGTGGCGGGTCCGGCGGTGCTGGCCTACCTGAACGAACGCGAGGCGGTGGTGCGCGAACTCAGCGACCGCTTCAAGGCCCAGCCCGCTGAAATCGTGGAGCGGGTGAGCGCCATGGCCGAGGAGCTCAAGGCCACCGGCAAGGCCCTGGCCGCCGCCCGCGCCGAAATGGCGCTGGCAAAGGCGGCGGCGCTGGCGGCCCAGGCCGAAGCGCTCGGCTCCTTCCAGCTGCTGGTGGCCCGCCTTGATGGTGTGGAGGGCGCCGGACTGCAGGGGGCAGCCCAGCAGCTGCAGCAGCAGCTGGGTGAGGGGGGCGCGGTGGTGCTCGGCGGCCTGCCCGATCCCGCCGACCTCACCAAGGTGATCCTGGTGGCCGCCTTCGGCGCGGCGGTGGTGCAGGCGGGAGCCAAGGCGGGTGCCTTCATCGGCACCATCGCCAAGCGCTGCGGCGGTGGCGGCGGCGGCCGCCCCGCCCTGGCCCAGGCCGGCGGCCGCGACGGCGCCGCCCTGCCGGCGGCCCTCGCTGAGGCACGCGAAGCCCTGGCGGCGGCTCTGGGCTGAGGCGCCTCCCGGGCCGGCATCGAAGGTGGCCCGGTGCCGCCAGAGCGTGCAGCTGGACGTCAATCCAACCGCTGCACGCTCTGTTTCAGGGGCGCTCTATCGCTCCGCCTTCTGCTCCATCGGCCGGTGCATGGCGGTCGCCTGTTGCTGTTCGGGCACCGCGGTGGTGATTTTGGTGTTGGGAACGATCGCCAGGGTGCCGGTGAGATCCCGCAGGCACGTGTCCCGCCAATTGATCTCCACGATCACTCCGGCGGTGCCGTCTTCGAGCCAGACAAAATCCCCCCTGCCGAAAGTGCTCATCGAGCAGGGCGAACCAGGGCCGGTAGCCCAGCGGCAGCATCCTCGGCGACAGCGAGCGGCTGATCGCCTACACCGCAGTAGCCATCACCAGCAGCTGCAGGGGAAACGCCGGCCAGCGCCCCACTCTGCAGCGATGCATGGGGAGAGGGCGGTGGCGGAGGGTGCAGCCCCCTTGGGGTCATGCCGACGGGGCACCACGAAGATCTGACCCCATGCATCTGGAGGCGGCAAACAGCCGTTCAGGCCCCAAGCTGCAGGGGGGCGTGATCGCCCTGCCTCACTGAAACCCCTATGAAGCCCCGCGCCCTCTCCGCTCTCAGCACCGCTGCCTGCCTGCCGGCCTCCCTGCTGCCTGCCTGCCTGTTGCTGGCACGGCCGGCCCTGGCGCAGCCGCTTCGCTGCGACGGCACCGCAGTGGAAGTGCGGGGCAGCGCCGAGTTGAAACGGGCCGCCGATCGCCTGCGCTTCTCCCTGGAGCTGCAGTCAGAAGCTCCTGGCAACGCTGCCGCCCTGGCCCAGCTCCAGACGCGACTGGCGGCCGTGCGCAACGCCCTGCAGGCGTTGCAGGTGAGTGAGCTGGAGGTCAGCTCGCCCACCACCTGGTCGCGGCCGGCCACCAAGCAGCAGCCGGCGGCGATCCAGGCCCGGCTGCAGGTGAGCGGTGAGCTCGCCCCGGCCCGGCTGCAGGCGCTGATCCGCCAGGTCGGGGGGCTGCCGGGGGTGCAGCTGGCGCCGGTGAACACCCAGCCCTCGGCGGGCGGCGATGCGGCCGCCAGGCGCCAGCTGCTCAAGGGGGCCTACCAGGACGCCCTCACCCAGGCGCGGGATCTGGCCGACGCGATCGGCCTGCGCACGGTCACCCCCTTGAGCGTGGTGCTCGAAGGCGGCATGCGGCCCATGCTGATGCGGGCCGTGGCCAGCGAGAGCGCGGGCTTCGATCCGGCTGAACTGCCCGGACCCGTCGACCGGCTGGCGCTGCAGGCCACCTTCTGCGCCCGCTAGGTGAGCCATGCTCCACACCCGGGGGCCGGCCGCCGGGTGTGCCGCCATGCTGCTTCTGTGTCGGAATCACGGAGCCAGCCATGCTCTCGGGCCTCGCGCACAGCCTCTCGGGTCTGGAGCTGTTTCTGTTGCTGGCGATGGGGCATTTCGTCGGTGATTTCGCCCTCCAGAGCGATCGCATGGCGGTGGAGAAATGCAGGGGCCGCGATCACACCCTCCCCTGGCCGTGGTGGCTCACCGCCCACGCCGGCGTGCATGGCTTTCTTGTGGCCCTGCTCACAGGAAGCGTGTGGCTGGGTGTGGCCGAGTGGCTGATGCATGCTCTGATCGACTGGGGAAAGTGTGCGGGCTATTACAAGCTCGGCCGCGATCAGACCTTCCACCTGCTCTGCAAGGTGCTGTGGGCGGCCATCGCCGCCCAGGTCGGTGTCAGGCTGGCGCTCTCCTGAACCGGCCGCGCCCCTGAGCCGCGCCTGAGTCGATGAGCAGCAGTGCATCCGGCCGTGCACAGGAGCAGGCCCTGGTGGAGATCCTGGGCGTGGCCACCGCTCTCAGTGGCGCCACGGATCTGCGCACGCTGCTGCACCGGATCCTCACCACCTCGCGCCAGCTCACCAACAGCGATGCCGGCACCATCTTCCTGGTGGAACGAGCCGATCGGCGCCGCGATCCAGAGGCGGAAGACCAGCTCTGGTTTGCCGCCGCGCAGAACGACAGCGTGCAGATCGCCGAGGTGGGAGAGCAGTTGCTTGCCATCCGTTATCCGCTCAGCGCCCAGCGGCTGGTGGGCTGGTGCGCCATCACCGGCGAGGTGCTCAACATCGCCGATGTGTATCAGCTCGATCCCCAGCTGCCCTACCGCTTCGATCGCAGCGTTGATGAGCACTTCGGTTACCGGGCTGTGTCGATGCTCACCCTGCCGCTGCGCTCCACCAGTGGCGAGATCGTGGGGGTGATGCAGCTGATCAACCGCAAGCACGATCCGGCCGCCCGGATCACGCCGGGCGTGGCCAGCCAGCTGGTGCGTCCTTACGACGCCGACGACCAGCGGCTAATCGAAGCCCTGGCCAGCCAGGCGGCGGTGTGTGTGGAGCGCACCCAGCTGTTTGAGAACCAGGAACGCCTGATCGACGCGATCATCGCCATCCTGGCTGGGGCGATTGACGCCAAGAGCCCCTACACCGGCGGCCACTGTTCGCGGGTGCCGGAGCTGGCCCAGATGCTGGCCAAGGAGGCGGCCGCCTGCAGCAGCGGGCCCCTCGCCGCCTTCGGCTTCGCCGACGAGGACGCCTGGCGGGAGTTCCGCATCGGCGCCTGGCTGCACGACTGCGGCAAGGTCACCACCCCGGAATACGTGGTCGACAAGGCCACCAAGCTGGAAACCAACGTCAACCGCATTCACGAGATCCGCACCCGTTTCGAGGTGCTGCTGCGGGATGCGGAGATCGCGCGGCTGCAGGGGCTGCTGGCCGGCGGTGACCCGCAGGCGCTGGCCGCCGGCTTCGAGGCCCGGCGCCGCCAGCTGGAGGACGACTTCGCCTTCGTGGCGGCCAGCAACCTGGGCGCGGAGGTGTTCGATGCCGACAAGGCGGCGCGCCTGCAGCAGATCGCCCGGCAGAGCTGGCAGCGCCATTTCGACGACACGCTCGGCCTGGCCTGGGAGGAGCACGGGCGCCGCACCGAGGGCGGCCGCCGCCCCGCCGAGACGTTGCCGGTGGAGGAGCCGTTGCTGGCCGACAAGCCCTGGCATCGCGTGCCCCGGCCCGCCCAGCAGCGCCCCGATCCCCGCCATGGCTTTCGCCTGCCGGTGCCGGAGCTGCTCTACAACCTCGGCGAACTCACGAATCTGAGCGTCTCGCGCGGCACGCTCACCGAGGAGGAGCGCTATGTGATCAACGACCACATCGTGCAGACGATCCAGATGCTGGAGGGGTTGCCCTTCCCCCGCAAGCTGGCCCGGGTGGCTGAGATCGCCGGCGGCCACCACGAAACCCTCGACGGCCGCGGCTACCCCCGTGGCCTCACTGCCGAGCAGCTCTCGATGCCGGCGCGGATCCTGGCCATCGCCGACATCTTCGAGGCCCTCACGGCGGCCGATCGCCCCTACAAGCGCGCCAAGACGCTCTCCGAGAGCATCGAGATCCTGGCCGGCTTCCGCGATCGCCGCCACATCGACCCGGATCTGTTCGCCCTGTTCCTGCGCTCCGGGGTGTACCGCACCTATGCCGAGGCCTACCTCAAGCCCGAGCAGATCGATGACGTCGACATCGAGCGGTATCTCAACTCCGCTGCCTCCGGCTGAGCGGGCGGTTCAGCGCGCCTGCAGGTAGGTGGTCTGCCGCAGGCTGGTTTCCAGGTGATCCATCAGGCGGCGGGCATCGCTGATGCCCAGCTGCCCCTGGGCGATCGCCGTCTCGCTGGCCATGCGCAGCCGCTCCAGCAGCAGCTGGGGGTCGTGCTCCATCGCCTGCAGCACCTCGGCGTTGGTGTCGCCGCGCACCACGTGATCCACCCGGTAGCCGCCGCCGGGCGCCAGGCGGATGTGCACGGCATCGGTGCTGCCGAACAGGTTGTGCAGGTTGCCCATCACCTCCTGGTAGGCACCGGCCAGAAACAGGCCGATCCAGTAGGGCTCACCGGAGCGCAGCGGGTGCAGCTCCAGCAGGGTCTTCACCTGGCCCCGGTCGATGAAGCGGGCCAGTTTGCCGTCGGAATCGCAGGTGAGATCGGCGAAGCTGCCCAGCCGGCCCGGTCGCTCGTGCAGCCGCTGCAGCGGCATCACGGGGAACAGCTGATCGATCGCCCAGGTGTCGGGGGCCGAGCGGAACACCGAGAGGTTGGCGTAGTAGGTGGAGGCGAGGGCCGCCGGCAGGGTGCGCAGCTCCTGGGGGATCGGCGTTTCCGGCGGCAGCAGGGCCAGCCGTTCGGCGATCGCCTGGCAGCAGGCCCAGGTGAGCTGCTCGGCCAGGCCCCGCTCCGGCAGGCCCAGGTAGCCGAGGCGGAAGGCCGCCATCGCGTCGTCCTTGAACTTGAGGGCGTCGTTCCAGGCCTCCTGCAGCCGCTCCAGGGCCAGGGCGATCGCCGCAGGATCCGTGGCCGCCACCGCTTCGATCGCCGCATGGGTGTCACGCAGGTTGCGCAGGATCAGGGCCTCCTCGCCACTGGCGGCCGGCACGGCGCCCGGCAGCCCGCTGGCCCCCAGCACATCGAACACCAGCACCGAGAAGTGGCTGGCGAGGGCCCGGCCGCTCTCGCTCACCAGCGTCGGCACGGCGATGCCGGCGCCGTCGCAGCACTCGCGCACGGTGGCCACCACGTCGTTGGCGTAGTTCTGCAGCGAATAGTTCTTGGAGGCGGCCGTGGCGGTGCGGCTGCCGTCGTAGTCGACGCCCAGGCCACCGCCCACATCCAGATAGCCCATCGGCGCCCCCAGCCGGGTGAGCGCGGCATAGATCTGTCCCGCTTCCTGGAGGGCGTCCTTGAGCACGGCGATGTCGTTGATCTGGCTGCCCACGTGGAAGTGCAGCAGGCGCAGCTCGCCCAGCAGGTCGGCGGCGCGCAGGGCCTCCACCGTGGCCAGCAGGTCGGGCACCGACAGGCCGAACTTGGCCTTCTCGCCCACCGAACTGCCCCAGCGGCCGGTGCTGCGGGTGGCCAGCTTGGCGCGGATGCCGATCAACGGCGCCGCCCCCAGGTCGCGGCTGGCGTTGATGATCCGCTCCACCTCATCAGCCTGCTCGATCACCACCACCGGTTGCCGCCCGAGCCGTCGGGCCAGGATCGCCGTCTCGATGTAGCGCTGATCCTTGTAGCCGTTGCAGATCAGCAGCGCCTGGGGATCGTTCACCAGCGAGAGCGCGATCAGCAGCTCCGCCTTGCTGCCGGCTTCCAGGCCGAAATGCCACTGCCGGCCGCTTTCCACCAGCTGCTCCACCACGTGGCGCTGCTGGTTGCACTTCACCGGAAACACACCCTGATAGCGGCCGGCATAGCCGTACTGGGCGATGGCGCGCTCGAAGGCGCCGTGCAGCCGTTCCAGCCGGTCCTCGAGGATGTCGTCGAAGCGGATCAGCAGCGGCAGGCTGAGGTTGCGCCCCCGCAGCTCCTGCACTAGCTCCACCAGATCAAGCGAGCCGCCGCGCTCACCGCGGGGCTGCACGATCACGTGGCCGCGGGAGCTCACCGTGAAATAGGGATCACCCCAGGCTTCCAGGCCGTACAGGCGGCTGCTGTCGGCCACGCTCCAGGCCAGGCCCGACGGAGCGGCGGCAACGGTTTCAGCAGGCATGCGCGGCGGGGCGGGGGAGGAGCGGCCCCGGGCAGCTTAGTCAGCGCCAACGGGCCGGGTTCGGGCTGCCGCAGGCGCCAGCTCCCAGCTGCAGCGGGGTTGCTTGCCAAGCGGCAGCCCCAGCGCGGACGATGGCGGCATCCCCCAACGCAGCTGCCATGGCCACTGAACGCACCTTCCTCGCGATCAAACCCGACGGGGTGCAGCGCGGCCTGGTGGGCGAGATCCTGGGGCGCTTCGAGCGCAAGGGCTTCAAGCTGGTGGGCCTCAAGCAGCTGGTGCCCAGCCGCGAGCTGGCGGAGAGCCACTACGGCGTGCATCGTGAGCGGCCCTTCTTCGCCGGCCTGGTGGAGTTCATCACCAGCGGCCCGGTGGTGGCGATGGTGTGGGAAGGCGATGGCGTGATCGCCAGTGCCCGCACATTGATTGGCGCCACCAAGCCGCTGGAGGCGGAGCCCGGCACGATCCGCGGCGATCTGGCCGTCAACATCGGCCGCAACGTGATTCACGGCTCTGACGCCCCTGAAACGGCCGAGTTCGAGATCGGCCTGTGGTTCACGCCCGAGGAGCTGAGCGATTGGACCCCTGCGGACCAGAGCTGGCGGGTAGAGGGGTGAGGGTCCGTGCCTGCTCCTCTGACACCGGCTGATCTTCAGGCCCTGCCCCTCTTTGCCCAGATCTCGGCGCCCCAGGCTGAGGCGTTGCTGGCGGGCCAATTCACTGTTGTGGTGGCGGCTGAGCAGGTTCTCCTGCTCGACCAGGACGAAGGCGAAGGGCTGCTGGTGATCCTGGAGGGGCTTGCAAAGGTGCGGGCCTACTCCGCCGACGGGGAGGAAGCCGTGATGGCGGTGCTTGGGCCCGGCGATCTGATGGGCGAAATGGCGGTGCTCACCCAGGGCGTCCGCAATGCCGATGTGCTGGCGCTCACGCCGATGGTGGCGGTGAAACTGCGGGCCGGCGCCTACCGCGACCTCTTGCTCGGTGATGGCAGGTTTGCGCTGGCTCTGGCCCGTCTGCTGGCGGCCCGGTTGGCAACGCTGAATCGCCGTTTCCTGCTGAGGGGTTCCGACGCCACCACCCGGCTGCTGGCGGTGCTGCTGGATCTGGCCCACACCTGCTCGCGCGGCCAGGATCCCCTCGCTCTGATCCCTCCTCTGCCCCAGCGCGAGCTGGCTGCGATGGCCGGCCTGTCACGGGAGACCACCTCCCGCACCTTCGCCCAGTTGCGCCAGCGCGGCATGGTGATCGGCGACCCGCAGGGGATGCGGATCGCCGATCTGCAGCCCCTGCGCAAGCGGGGATTGCTGGCTTGATGCCCCAGAAGCAGGAGCTGGCCGTGGAGCTCAGGCGAGCAGGGTGAAATCGCTGGCCCCAAGACTGAGACCCTGGCTCACCTGGGCGAACACACCGCCCTGACCCATCCCCGCGGCCGCGCCGTTCTGGTTGAACACCAGCGAGCCATTGCGCAGGTCCTGAATCAGCAGGGTGGTGGAGCCCAGCGCCCGGTTCAGTTCGGCGGCGCTGTTCACCGCCTGGAAGCTCACCGTGGCACCGGCGCTGAGGCCGAAGGCGCGACGGGAGATTTCGATGCGATCCCCCTCGCTGCTGGTGAAGTCGGTGATGCGATCGGCCTGGGCTGCGCCGAAGCTTCGTGGCGCGGTGAAGCGGAACCGATCGGCGCCGACACCGCCGGTGAGCACGTCGCGGCCAGTGCCGCCATCGAGGATGTCGTTGCCGGCACCGCCCGTGAGCCTGTCGTTGCCGGCACTACCGGTGAGCCTGTCGTTGCCGGTGCCGCCATCGAGGATGTCGTTGCCAGCCCTGCCGTTCAGGGCGTCGTTGCCGG
>ERZ888423.3462-NODE-3462-length-10326-cov-4.923571_pt1 | contig 10326 bp, 10 predicted proteins | sample MGYA00520523_ERZ888423 | MGnify/ENA primary metagenome ERZ888423 (study PRJEB32303, sample SAMEA104408611) | aquatic metagenome | biome: Brackish water; feature: Pelagic; material: water | place: Baltic Sea | collected 2014-06-08T10:24:00 | depth 30,27 m ...
CTGTCGAACACATCGCACGAAAACGAGCCGAGTAACGCATTCTAAAATGGGTTCGTGTCACCAACGGGCTTTTGCATGCGAGTATTTTTTCAGGCGCCTAATGAGAACGTGCCAAACTTCGTATTTTTCCGAGCCTTATGTTGGGCAAGCAACAGACAAAAGTCACAAAATCCGTATCAATCGTGATTGGCGTCTGAATGCGATGCAAATTTATCCTCAACGTGGATTTGGCGAACATCGCAGCCGCATACCTCGGAAAACAAGGATTGCAAGACATGATCGAACATCGGCAGTCCATCCAGAAATTGAGAATTCGCCACCATTACGGGATGGCCCTCACAACCAAATGGCCAATTTGCACGAATAAAGCTGTTGCCCAAAAACTCTTCACGCTCTCAGTGGTGCCGTTTGGGATAGGCCCGTCCACCCCTTGTGACGTGTCTAAGTAAGAAAAACACACCGCAGTTATGACCAGAAACCACTTTAGCTGGCATTTGTCCGGAGGAAATATCGATGTCTGACCTCAATATCAGTATGTCTGCCAGGAAGGTCTGGGACGGCGGCTTCATCATGGATGTAGCCCTAACGAATACACAGTCCGAGCCGCTCGAAGGCATGTTTGTCGACATCGTCGGTTCAGCTGATATCGTCAAAATGTGGGGCGGCACTTTTACTTCACTCGACAATGGCATTATCCGAATTCACTTTGATGGTGTGACGGTCGCACCGGGCGAGACTGTCCAACTCGGGCTCAAGGCCGATGGGCAGCCAGATTTCAGGATAGCAGAGGGTCTTTCTTTGCAAGAGCCGGTCGTCCTAGATCCGGCTGACCCTGATCCCGTTGGTCCGACGCCAACGGATCCAGAACCAGTCAACCCGGCACCAGAGCTTGACGGGAATGTAGTTTCTGTTGCGACCGGAATATCAGCGGCTGTTCTGGAGCATATGATCCAGGATGCCGATCCAGGAACGATCTTCCAGCTGCAGGCAGGCACCTATCGTTTCAACCAGACGATCAATATCGACCGCAACGATGTTGCCCTTATCGGCTCTGGATCATCCAGCACGACAATCAAGGTTCCGTTAAACCTGAACCAGGAAGCGTTTTCCATCGGTGATGGCAGACGGTCGGGGGACTTTACGCTTCAATCTGACATCAAGGAAGGCACCACTGAACTGGTGTTGAATGGGCCCCACAGTTTCGAAGCAGGTGATTTCGTCTATCTTGTGCGCGACAGTACTGAAGCGTTCTACGATTCCATTGGCGACAAGACTTGGCGCAATACGGATGTGCCGCTGCGAACATCCATTGCCGAAGTCCTGTCGGTTGATGGCAATATCGTGACACTAAAAAGCGGCGTTCACTTCGATTTCACGACCTCCGAAACAAAGGTTCAAGAAATCGACATGGTCAAGAACGTAACGCTTGGCGGGTTCGAGATAGACTACGGTCTTGGCAAAGCTGATCCTTCTGAGTTCAGCAACACCCTTTCAGGGTATGACCGGGACGCAGTTATTCAGGTCGAAGGGACATCAGGGCTGAATCTGTTCGATATCAAGTCCAATGACGTGCCATCGCTGGGCGTCAATTTTGCGCTCAGCACCGGCGTGGCAGTAAATGCGCTGGAGATGACAGGTGCCCATAACAAGGGTAGCGGTGGTAATGGGTACGCGGTGCAGATCCGTGACGTCTATGACAGTTCATTCGTGAACCTGACGGACATGGACATGCGGCATTCCGTCGTGTTCGCGTCATGGCGGTCTGCGGTGAACAACGAGGTTCACATCACGCAGACAGATCGTGACATCAACTTTCATGGTGGTCGGGATCACGGGAATGTCGTCATGGTGGATCAGTCGATCCGCGATGCAAATTCCGATATTATCGCACCAACTTTATTCGTGAATACCGAAGGCACGCATTATGGCTCTGTTACTGATGCGGACGCCAATGACGTGCGATTTGGCAAAGTGGTCGGCACACGGCTAGCTGATGTGGTGCAGGGCTATGACGGTGGTGCGTGGCTTGAAGGGCGTGGAGGCAACGATATCCTGACGGGCGGCTCGGGCAATGATATCCTGATTGGCGGGGAGGGGCGCGATATTCTCATCGGTGGCGTGGGTGAGGACATGGCGATCTATACGGGCAATTATGGCAATTTCGACATCACCAAAGTTGGAAACGATCAGCTTGAAGTAAATGATCGTGTTGGAGCACAAGCACGCGATACGGTTGAGGTGGAGTGGATCGTGTTCGATGACGGCGCGGTGCGCGTGTCAGACATGGCCTTTCTTGATCGCTTGGCGGCGGCAGGTATTTTTACCGGCCACAGTACTTACGACCCGCTGAGCATAGACTTCAACGCAGACGACATGTCGCCTGAGTCGGTCCCAGCAGAGGAACTACCTCAAACAGATAAACCAGAAACCGATCCGACCCCCGATGAACCTACACAGCAAATAGTGAGTGGTCCTGTCCTGCACGGCAGCGATGGCAAGGATACTTTCACCGTCACCCAAGAAGATACGACAGTTTTCGGCTACGGTAATTGGGATGAGGTCAAATCTACTGTCGACTTTGTGATGAACGATGATGTCGAGAAGCTGGAACTGATGGGCACGGCCGCCATCAATGCAACTGGCAGCGAGACGGCCGACACCGTCCTTGGAAACAATGGACGCAACATCATCAAAGGCAATGGCGGGGATGACCGGATCTGGGCCCGAGGTGGCGACGATCTGGTGTTCGGAGGAAGTGGCAATGACAAAATTAACGGTGGCGGCGGCGACGATGTGCTGCATGGCGGTGGTGGCGCAGATATCCTGACCGGGGGGGCGGGTAGTGACACCTTTCGCTTCTATAGGACCGAAGAAAGCAAGCTGGGTGCTGTCGACACGATCACTGATTTTACCAGCGGCATAGACATCATTGATCTCAGCCGAATTGACGCTGACATCACGCTCGACGGCAACCAGGCCTTTAACTGGTACAGTAAGGGTGCTGGCGCGCTTTGGTATGAGGGCGGGCATGTGCTCGGGGACACAAACGGAAACGGAATAGCTGACTTTGCCATTGACTTGGTTGGTGCGCCTATCTTGGAATCCAGTTTTATTTTCTGAGCGTTGAGCAACATCGATATTGGAGTGCGATACCCGCAAAAGGGCAAGGAGCTGGCTCTCTGTGTCCGTCGTTCAATAAAATGGGGCATCAGAGCGGTTTGAGCACTGGAGGCATCGGTTCGTTTGATTGATTGATTAATTAATTAATTATGGCGACGAAGAGAGGACACTTTGTTATTTCAGAACGTGGACGGGCCGTTCTTGCGAAGAATCCGGCGTCGATCGACAACCGCATGCTTGAAAGTTTTGATGAGTTCAAAGCGTTCAAAAACAGACAAAAAGAAGAAGATGGCTCAAATCAGTCGGCGATCGTATCTGACGGCTTGGGCTTCACTGCTTCACAGACCCCCGACGAACTAATGCGGGCAGCACACCGAACCATTGAGAATACCCTGCGAAGCGAGATGCTGGATAAAATTAGGTCATCGCCGCCAGCGTTTTTTGAGGGCCTCGTTGTCAATTTGCTTGTAGCAATGGGGTATGGAGGCTCAGTCACGGATGCCGGCAGGGCAATTGGGCGTTCGAGCGATGGCGGTATTGACGGTGTTATCGATCAAGATGCGTTAGGCCTCGACCGAGTTTATGTGCAAGCCAAACGATATGCCGACGGCAACAATGTTGGGTCCGGAGCAATCAGAGATTTTTTCGGAAGCTTGGATCGTTTCAAGGCGAGCAAGGGCCTGTTTGTCACAACATCCAGATTTACGAGTGAAGCGGTTGAAACGGCACAACTACTAAGCAAACGCATTGTTCTAATAGACAGCGAAACTCTGACGAAGCTGATGGTCAGATACAACGTCGGCTGCCGCGTTGAGGAAACGCTTTATGTCCGAAAATTTGATGAAGATTTTTTCTCTGACTGAGAGCGGTCGCCCATGCCGCGCCAAATTTGTGTGGGGAAATTGATCGTTTTTTAAATCTTAAGTGTAGCGGTTCTCGGGTGCTCCCGTCACGGGTATCGGGTGGTGCTGTCAGCCTATCATTCCCATCTTTTGCATCGTCTGCCAAATGTGGCGCAGCTCTCGCAGCTTGTCAGCGCGTGCGTGCCTGATCGTGCGTGTCTCACGAGGGTTCATGGGCATGGGGCACCGCTGACCTGCCAAATATCGAACGAAGATTGACAGGTTTGGAGGTGGCCGATAGGTCACGCAATCATGATACATGCACATGAAAAGTCGACGTTTCGGATGGGGCTGGTTGGGGCGGTGCCGATCATGCTGGGCTATTTCCCAATCGCCTTTTCTTTTGGGGTGGGGGCGGTGCGTTCGGGGCTCAGCCCGACTGAGGCTGTGGCGATGTCGGTGATTATTTATGCTGGGGCTTCGCAGTTCTTGGCGCTTGCGCTAATTTCTGGGGGGGCGCCGGTCTTGGTTGCGGCCTTCACGCTGATTGCAATGAATTTGCGCCATGTGCTCTATGGGCCCGCACTGATGAAACGGGCAGGGCGGGGGGCGCGCAAGCGCTGGGCGCTTATTTGGGCATTTGGGCTGACGGATGAGGTGTTTGGTGCGGCGCTGGGCGCGCTTGCCCGTGGGCGAGTGTTTTCGGAAAGCTATATGCTGGGCATTGGGATCGGAGCGTATGCTGCATGGGTTTTTGGCACCGTTTTGGGGGCCTATGCAGGAGGAGGCGCATTGGAGGGCTGGCCAATTCTGGATGCAGCGCTTGGTTTTATGCTGCCGTCGCTGTTTTTGGCATTGCTGTTGTCGATTTTGTCACGGGCGCAATTGCCGGTGATTGGGGTCGCGGCTGTCACAACGGTTTTGGTGACACTGCTTGGGTCGGGCACTGTGGGGATCTTGGCGGGAATGCTGGCCGGGGCTGTTAGCGGGCTGATGCGGAGGGGGGCGCATGCGCAGTGAAATTTTGACGCTGGCGCTCTTGGTCGGCCTGTGTAATTGGGCGTTTCGCGTGTTTCCAACACGAGCCGATCTGTCAACTTTGCCGCCAGATGGTATTTTGGCGCGATTTCTGGCAGCGACGGGGCCCGCGGCGATTACGACGCTTTTTGTTGCTTCTGTGATGCCATGGTTGCAGGGCGGTCAGGTGGTGCCAATGGTGTTTGGCACTGTGGCCATCTTAGGGGGTTATGTGGCCAGTCGCTCGGTCGTTGCGGCAACGTTGGCAGGGTCGGCAGGATATGGTTTTGCTGTTTGGGTGTTGGCCTTCTTGGCCTAACCGATTTTAGCATGGCCCTCAAATGGCAGATGTTTTGGGACAGATTGACAGGCATAGGCTTTGTCCATAGCGTTCCGTTAAGTTTATGATGCGTGTCTTTGATGAAACTTATTAGATACCTTGTATTGTCAGGCCGCAGATCAAAAAATGGAAATTGCGTATGACATTCCAAAGTGTTTTCCGATATTTTGCGATTTTTGTGTTTGCATTGACCTTTGGTGGTCAAAAAGCGCTTGCCTCTGATGATTTTTGTGCTGTTGGTGGCGACAAGGTCAATATTTTTGCAAAAATTCCGGTGACCAGTACTGGCAATTTGCAAGATTACTTACAGACCAATAAACAAAGCCGGATCGCAACGTTAGAGGATCTGTTGGTTGCCTCAGAGTCGCTGGGGGCAGCAACTGACTCAAGTCTGAAACAAATCCAAGAGTTCCTGTTTGGTTTGAATGATTTCTACAGCTATATGTTGAAATCGTCGTCAGAAAACATTGGTGTATTAATTTCAGAGCGGTTGACCGGTGAAATTGATGCTTTGTATTTCAACAACAATACCAACGACCGCCGTATTCGGTTTGTTGCTGACATCACCCAGGGTAAGCCTTCTGCTATCGATTATTCAGCCTATGGTACCTATGCATATGTCGGCGAATCCAGTATTTCGATTTCGTTGAAACTGATCCGTTTGTCAGATGGTGAAACCCGTACCTTTATTGCGACGGGTGAGCCGCTTGCAGCAACCAAGCGCCTTGCGCTTAAAATTTTTGATGCACTGCAGTTTCCGGGCAAGCAGGGCATTTTTAATCCACTGTCCGAAGCTGAATGGCTGGGCGGAAAGCAAAGTGGTGGGCCAAGTTTTATGCGCCTGTCCGAGGCTGCAGAATACTGTCAGGCCTTTGGTGCAAGGTTGCCCACAAAAATTGAGCTGCTGATGGCCTATAATATTGGCCCTTATGTTTCAGGTGTCAAAATTGATGGCAGTCGGTCCTTCGCGGTGACAGATATTGGGCAGGTGAAATCGTTTATTCCCGATAGTGGTCAGTGTTTTATGCCTGGCTTAGATCCGACAAAACAAGCTGATGTGATTTGTATAAAAACCAAATAGCGTCTGCTGTTTAAAGGCGGTTGGCCCTTGCAGGGGGCGCGCACGATCCTATGATCGTTTTTCAGACGTTTGTGCGCCAAGCGAATGGGTGAAGGATGGGGGATCTTGCTGCCTTGGGCGGTCTTTTTATGGCTGCCCTGCTGGCCGCCACGCTTTTGCCAGCGCAATCAGAGGCTGTCTTGGTCGGTTTGTTGCTGGCGGGCTATGCTCCATGGTTGCTGTTGGGGGTGGCCAGCGTCGGTAATGTTTTGGGATCAGTGGTAAATTGGGCGCTGGGCCGCGGAATTGAGCATTTGCGCAATAGGCGTTGGTTTCCCGTTAGCCCTGCAGCTTTGGCGCGGGCGGAGCGCTGGTACCGTCGGTATGGCCGTTGGTCATTGCTGTTGTCATGGATGCCGATCATTGGCGATCCATTGACCGTTGTCGCAGGTGTCTTGCGCGAGCCATTACCAGTATTTTTGCTTTTGGTCAGTGTGGCCAAGGTCGGCCGTTATTTGGTGCTTATTGCCGTTACGCTTTGGCTGCGCTGAAAGACAAGTGCTGGGTGCGGGCTACAAGACGCTCTGACGATTGGATGCTGTGTTGGGCGTTTCGTCTGAAACGTCAGGTTCTGCATCTGGCGCGCCCACGATCAGCGGTAACAGTTCGGAACCCGTGGGGCCAGTTTCGGTTGTACGGGGGCTGGGTTCGCGCCAGCTTAGCGTATCAAACCCACCGCAACCTTCGCATACAGGGGCCCAATGCGCATGAGGAAGTTGGCATTTGTCACAAACCCATTGCGGCCCTCTGCTGGCGCCCAGGGCACGGGTCAGCCAACCACGCACCACGGCATCTGGGGCGCCCATTCCGCGATCAATTGCAGCCATAATGGTCAAAGCGCGTTGGGTGGGATGGCGTTCTGCCAGATCGCCCATCGCTTTGCGCGCTGCGGGGAAATCTTCGGCTGAGATCTCAAGTTCGGCGCGCAGCAGCTGTGTTTCAGGATGGTCTGGTTGGGCACGAAACAGTGGCTCAAACCGGCGCAGGCGCTGGGTTGGGGTTTCTTCGGGCACAATTTCGGCAAAAGCTGCGGCCAGATCAGGGTGGGGCTGGGCCTCCCACGCTTTGCGCAGCAGGCGCGTGGCGTGTTTGGTGTCGCCCCGGTCCGTATAGCTGCGCGCGGCCATGGTGGCTGCTGGAATCAGATCTGGGGATTGCTTGTTGGCGGCAATCACCGCTTCTCGGGCTTCGATGTCTGCCCCCTCGTCGAGCAGGCCGCGCGCCTCTTGCAGCGCCAATACGGCATCGCGGCGGCGATGCACATCACGCGGCAGGCTGCCTGCACGCATCTTGGCCAGCAGTGTTTTACGCGCTCCGGCCCAATCGGCTTGTCCTGCCTGCAACTCCAGCAGCACATCCTGGGTTTCAGCATGGCGCGGGTTCAACATCAGCGCCTTTTCAGCCAGTTTCAAAGCCGTTTCCCGGTCACCAGCGGCAATTTTTTGCCGCATCAGCCCACGCAACCCGACAAAGCGGGTTTTGTCGTCGGACAGCAGGCGCTTATAGGCCTGTGTCGCGCGGGGGCCATCACCGGCCAGTTCGGCCGCTTGGGCCACCAATAAGTCGGTCAGGCCGGGTTGCCCCAGATATTTTTCGGCGCGTGCAGCACGGTTTAATGCCAATCGCCCCTCGCCCGAGGCCAGTGCCACCATCCCATCAGCCAAGGCGCGATAGCCTCGCCGTTCCCGGCTGCGACTGAAATAGCGGCTTACAGCGGTTTCATCGCCTGAAATAAAGCGCAGCAATGTCAACACCAAACCCAGCAATTTTAGCACCAACCAAACGGTCAACAGCGTCAGCCCGGCCAGTATCGCCAGTTGCAGCGGGGCCAATGTCAGTTCGATGTCAGACACAACAAGGCGCAGACCGCCCTCAATCTCCAGCAAAACGGCAGCGCCAAAGGCCACAGCTGCCACAAGTGCCACGAACAAAACGATTTTGATCAGCGACCAAAGCATACCCACCCCCTAGCGCGCGACGGTGGCGGTTAGCGCCACCAAAGCCGTTTCAGCGGCCAAGAGGCGTTGGGCGCTTGTTATCCAATCTGACAGGGGTGCTCGGCCCGCCTTGGACAGTGCAGCCAATTCGGTCAGTGTGGCGGATAAATCCCCACGCCCGACAGATGCTGTTGCGCGTGATAAAACGGCATCGGCATCATCGCCGGCCCGTGCTGACAACGAACGCAGGCCCAACTGCATCTGAACAAAGTCTGTGGCGCGATCCCAAACGCTTTGATCTTGTGCTACATTGGCCCGACGGTCGGCCGCAAGCGCTGCACGTGCGGGGGCGGAAAACATGTTTTGCAGATCGGCTGTGCTTGGCACGCCTTGGGCAGTGTCTGCCAGTGCTGGTGGCACATCCACCGACAGTGCCGCCAGCGTGGCCAGCGGCAGATCAAACGCGCCCCCGGCATCAAGCGCGGTGCGCAATTCCATCAGTGCGGTGCGGATCGCTGCAGAGCGGGCGCTTTGTTCGGCGCTGTCTTGCAGCATGCGCATCCGGTTTTCTGTTTCTTGTAGGCTGGTCTGGGTGCTGGCAATCAGCGCGGCAATATCGATGCCGGGGTTGGTTTGCGCGTTTTGGTCAGCCACGGTTTGGCGCAGCATGTCAAATTCAGCCTGCAGTGTGGTCAGCGCTGCGAGGTCAGGCATTTGGGCAGCTGCGGTCTCGGCGGCGCTCAGTCGTTTGCTGGCCTGGGCTAGGCTTTCGGCTTGGGCTGCCAGCTGATCTGTCACGGCCTGCAGGCGATTTTGTAGCGTATCGATATCTTGGCGCGCCGTGCCCAAATCTGCGGCAAGCGTCGCGTTTGCGGCCAAGGCAGTGGTCAATTCAGCAGGGGGTGCCCCTGTGGCCAAGGGCCAGCCCTTTGGAAAAAACTGCGCTGCACCAAAGCCCAGGGTTGCAGCTACTGCACCGCCCAGTGCCAGCGCGAGGAAGGTTGCCCCCGATTTTGCAGCAGGCGTGGCCTGCGCTGGGCTTTGCATTTGTGCGCTGGGGGGTTGGTCAGGTTCGTCAGATGCCCCTTGCGCTGCATCTGCACTAAGATCTGTGACGGGATCAGCGGCTGGTGGGTGCGTTGCTTCTGGCGATGTTGCGGCCGAAACATTTGACAGATCACCCGTCTTTGCGTCCTGATCCTGTGCCATCCTGCCCCCTGATTCCTTTGTAAGTCGTGCGCCATGCCCACAGACGTGGTGGCAACCTTAGCCTGCCCTGCCGCCCGCCTCAAGCATCGCTGATCGGGGGCTAGAGGGGCGCGGGCGCGGGTGTGGGCGAAGACTGGCACAACAGATCAGCCAAAGCATCGCACATTGCTGTGGCATTGGGGTTGGCGGCTATGTGGCGATGGGCGGCGGGCAGCGCGCAGGCGGCATCCACCGCGGGGCTGAGCGCAACCAACCAAAGAGGCGCCCGTGCATGGGATGCGGCCTGCGCAAAGATTTGGGCCGAGCGCGGCGAAAACAAAGGGGCCACCACTGGGGCGTTGCCCGCAATCAAAGTCAGCGCGTCATCGGACAAAGCTACGCTGTCTTGTTTGTACAGCGTCAAAGAGCGGGTTTTGATGCCGCTGTCGGTCAAATCTTGCGCCACATGGCCTGCTTGATGTGCGCCATGCACATGCAACAACCCGCCCGGGGGTAGTTGGGCGCGTATGTCCTGCAAATCAGCCAACAGGGCCTTGCCATCGCCGCGCCCCGCCCAAGTGTCAAATCCCAAACTGCGCGCGACATCTGCGGTGCGCGTGCCGACACAAAACGCCCGCAAATTGCGGCGAGCGCTGCCCTGGGCAAAGGCCCGCACCCCATTTTCAGATGTAAAGATTACCCCCCCCCGGTGCATCAGCATCCCAGTCATCGGGCAAGGGCAAAGGCACAATGGTCTGAAGG
>ERZ888423.3463-NODE-3463-length-10321-cov-10.165108_pt1 | contig 10321 bp, 8 predicted proteins | sample MGYA00520523_ERZ888423 | MGnify/ENA primary metagenome ERZ888423 (study PRJEB32303, sample SAMEA104408611) | aquatic metagenome | biome: Brackish water; feature: Pelagic; material: water | place: Baltic Sea | collected 2014-06-08T10:24:00 | depth 30,27 m ...
CTAAAAAACCAAATGTACTGTTTTTGCGGTTGGCTTTTTTGGTATGAAATATAGCTAGTTAATAGGCGCAGGTTTATGTAACTTTTTATTAAAAATCTCTATTTCGCAGGCAACACCTTCCCAACACATTCTCCAAAACCAATACGAACTTTGTTGTTTTTGCAATGAGCACGCATAATCACAGTATCAAAGTCATTGATGAATTTTCGGGTTGTTCCGTCTTTTAGGGTGATTGGGTTTTGACCTTTCCATGTCAATTCGAGCATAGACCCAAAACTGTCTTTTGTTGGGCCAGAAATCGTTCCTGAACCCATCATATCGCCAGCTTCAACAGGGCAACCATTAACTGTGTGATGAGCCAATTGTTGCGCCATTGTCCAATACATATATTTGAAATTCGAATTCGAAACCACGGTTTCTAATCCGTTTTCTGGTTTGATTGCCGCTTGCAAATGAATATCAAAACTGCCTTTTCCTTTTTGTCTCAAATAGGGTAGAGGTTTAATTTCTTGTTTAGGATTATTCACTCTGAAAGGTTCTAAAGCATCCAATGTTACAATCCAAGGAGAAATGGTGGACGCAAAATTCTTTCCTAAAAACGGACCCAAAGGCACATATTCCCAAGCCTGAATGTCTCTGGCAGACCAATCATTGAATTGTACCAATCCAAAAATATATTCTTCTGCTTCATTGATGTCAATTCGTTCGCCCAATACATTGGCATCTGTAGTGATAAAAGCCATTTCTAATTCGAAATCTAATAATTTTGTAGGGCCAAATTCAGGAATATTGTTTCCTTCAGCAGGTTTTGTTTGTCCGTAAGGTCTTCTAATTGGTGTTCCCGATGGCACAATGGATGAACTTCTTCCATGATAGCCAATAGGAATGTGCAACCAATTTGGCAACAACGCATTTTCTGGATCTCTAAACAACGAACCAACATTCGTTGCATGTTCTTTGCTGGCATAAAAATCGGTATAATCACCAATCGCAACTGGCAACAACATCTCGATTTCATCTATTCTAAAGATAATTTTGTCTTTATGTTCTGGATTATCGCGTAGAATTCCGTTTTTTACATCAAAAACTTCCGCAATTCTATTTCTTACCAAACGCCACGTTTTGCGACCATCTGCAATAAAATCGTTCAAATTATCTTGTAAAAACATATCATCTGTTAACGGAATTCCCTCAAAATAACCAAGTTGATGAAATGCGCCTAAATCAATGGCGAAATCGCCAATCCTACTTCCAATAGTAATAATATCATCTCTAGTAATAAAAACACCAAAAGGAATATTTTGAATAGGAAAATCGGAATCCTCTTTGACTTTTAACCAAGACTTTCTGTTCGGGTTATTTGCAGTAATGATCATTCTATATTTTTATATTTTTCCCAAACCTACATAATTTTTAATCATTTTAAAACAAAAAAATCATGAAAAGTCTAATTTTAACATCACTTTATTTTCATTCTAATAAATGATGATAAAATGTTGAAAACATCCATAAAACATATTTCACAATGCAATCCTTTTTCTTATTTTTGTAACTTCTATTTAAAAACATACACATGCAATTAGATAATCAGATTTTCGATCTTATAGAGCTAGAAAAAGAAAGGCAATTAAATGGATTGGAGTTAATCGCTTCTGAAAACTTTGTGAGTGACCAAGTAATGAGCGCGCAAGGATCAGTGTTGACCAATAAATATGCTGAAGGATATCCTGAAAAAAGGTATTATGGAGGTTGTGAAATTGTAGACATTGTTGAACAAATTGCTATTGATAGAGCCAAAGAACTGTTTGGCGCATCGTATGTAAATGTGCAACCACATTCTGGTTCGCAAGCAAATACAGCGGTTTTTGCAGCGTGTTTGAATCCTGGAGATAAAATTTTAGGATTTGATTTGTCTCATGGAGGGCATTTGACACACGGTTCACCTGTGAATTTCTCAGGAAAATTATATTCACCTTCATTCTATGGAGTTGAAAAAGAAACTGGTGTTTTGAATTATGATAAAATTCAAGAAATTGCACTTAAAGAAAAACCAAAATTATTAATTGCTGGTGCTTCTGCGTATTCAAGAGATATGGATTTTAAACGATTCAGAGAAATTGCGGATAGTGTTGGTGCTATTTTATTGGCTGATATTTCACATCCATCAGGAATGATTGCAAAGGGAATTTTGAATGATCCAATTCCTCATTGTCATATTGTAACGACAACTACTCACAAAACGTTGCGTGGTCCAAGAGGAGGAATGATTATGGTTGGTCAAGATTTTGAAAATACTTTTGGGGATTTATTGAAAAATGGAACACCTAAAAGAATATCAACTTTATTAAATTCTGCTGTTTTTCCTGGAAATCAAGGAGGGCCATTAGAGCATGTAATCGCTGCTAAAGCTGTTGCTTTTGGAGAAGCATTGAGTGATGAATTTTTAGAATATCAAATTCAAGTGAAAAAAAATGCAGCAAGAATGGCAGCTGAATTTGTGTCAAGAGGCTATCATTTAATTTCAGGAGGCACAGACAATCATTGTATGTTAATTGATTTGCACAACAAAAATATTTCTGGAAAAGATGCTGAAATTGCACTCGGAAAAGCAGACATCACTGTGAACAAAAATATGGTTCCTTTTGATGATAAAAGTCCATTTATAACCTCAGGAATTCGTGTTGGAACTCCAGCAATAACTACTCGTGGTTTGAAAGAAGATGATATGGTAAAAGTAGTTGAATTTATTGATGAAACCATTCAAAATGCTGATAATGAAGCTGCTTTGCATGATATTGGAGAGAGAGTTTCATCCATGATGAGTGCAAGAAGATTGTTTGTGATGTAAATTTTCACAAACTATTCATAAAAAAAAGGCATCAAATTGATGCCTTTTTTTATAATAACTTCTAAATTCTTAATCGTTTTTTTTGGTTCTCTATAATTATGTTAATCATTTTCTAAAGCTCTATCAAGCAAAGTTTGGTTCAAATTTTTTGACGTACTTGCTCCTAAAGCTCTAATATTTTCAACTCTCCTTATTAAATTTCCCTTTCCTGTTAATTTTTTCATTGAAACATCATAAGTTCCCTGAACCGTTTTTAGTTGATTTCCTACTTTGACTAAATCTTCAGTCAAATTGACAAATTGATCATACAAAGCACCAGCTTGTTTTGCAATTTCAATCACATTCTTTTTTTGATTTTCTTGTCTCCACATTGATGAAATCGTACTAAGTGTTGCCAATAAGGTAGATGTTGAAACCAACACAATATTTCTATCTAATGCCTCTAAATACAAACCATCGTTATTACTTAATGCAAGTAAATAAGCAGGTTCAACAGGAACAAACATCAAAACATAATCAGGAGAATTGATGTCATATAATTGCTCATATTTTTTATCACTTAATTCTCTGAAATGCTTACGAATACTGTCAATGTGACTTTTTAAATAAGTTACTTTATCCTCTTCATTTTCAGCACTATAATACCGTTCATAGGCTGTTAAAGATACTTTCGAATCTACAATTAAATGTCTGTTATTTGGTAAATTAATGATAAAATCGGGCTTTTTAAGTTTTCCTTGATCATCTCTATAACCACCTTGAGTTGAATAATGAATTTCTTTAATCAAGTTTGCTTTTTCAAGCAAAATTTCTAATTGTGTTTCACCCCAATCACCTTGCACTTTATTTTCTCCCTTCAGTGCCTTTGTGAGGTTTAAGGTTTCTTTGCTCATTTGCTGATTCAACTCTTTTAAACCTATAATTTGTTGACGCAAAGCTGCATGATAATCAATACTTTCTTTGTGTGTTTTCTCAACTTTATCTTCAAAACCTTTGATTTTTTCTTGTAATGGATTCAAAATATTCTTGATATTTTCTCTGTTTTGCTCGGTAAATTTACTCGATTTTTCATCTAAAATTCGGTTTGCCAAGTTTTCAAATTCTTTGGTAAATTTTTCATTTAGTTTCTCAACTTCAATTTTTTGCTCATTGAGTTTGGCTTGCATATTTTCTAAATCTGATTCTTGACGCGTGTTTGTCGTTAAAAGCAATTCTTTTTCAGACTGAATTTTTTTTAACTCATTTTCAATAAGAATTTTATCATTTCCACTATTTCTCATTGTTTCTTGCAATGAATAAACACGTTCTTCTAAAGAGGATTTCTCTTTTTCGAGAGATGTTTTTGAAGTTTCGAAGTTTAATTTTCCTAATATTTTTCCTATATAAAATCCTATGACACCAAAAATAAGTGCCAAAATAAAGTAAATAATTATTGCGTTCATCATTTCAATTTAAGTTCCTAAATTTATAACTTTTAAAAGACATCATGAAAAGATTTGCAAGTTTTATCTTGTTTAGCATTTTAGGTTGGAAAATGGATACAAATTTTCCAATAAATATCAAAAAATATGTCGTGATTGCAGCACCTCATACAAGTTGGGTCGATTTTCCAATTGCAATTTTATCAAGAATGAGTTCAGGAATTATGATTCATTATATAGGGAAAGATTCTCTTTTTAGAGCGCCTTTTGGATTTTTTTTCAGAGCTTTAGGGGGAACTCCAGTTGATCGTTCAAAAAAGAATAAACTGGTTGATGCTATTATTGACATCTTCAATTCAAAAACCGAATTTAGATTGGCTTTGTCTCCTGAGGGAACTCGAAAAAAAGTTGAACGTTGGAAAACTGGTTTTTACTTTATTGCCAAAGGCGCAAATGTGCCTATTGTAATGGTAACTTTAGATTTTGGGAATAAACAGATTAAAATTTCAGAACCTTACCACACAACAGATGATATGGATAGAGATTTTCAGGTTTTTTCCTCTTTTTATGAAAATGTAAAGGGTAAAAACCCTGAACTTTCATAACGCTTTTTTTATGTCATAAATTATTAATAGAATTGCAATGTTTTACGTTTTAAAATAGAAATTAGGAGGTCTATTCTAATTATAGAGTAAAATTATTTAAGTAGTTATAACTACTTATTTCATCTCCAGAATTTCTTTCTGGAGATTTTTTTACGCATATTTTTCAGCTACCTTTTGTGCTATTCCAATAATGACTTCAGTAGCTTTCAACATAGATTCAACAGGAATATATTCAAATCTTCCATGAAAATTGTGTCCTCCAGCAAAAATATTTGGGCAAGGCAAACCTTTAAATGATAATTGTGAACCATCTGTGCCACCTCTAATTGGTTTGATCAATGGTTCAATTCCCAAATCATTCATTACTTCTTCAGCAATATCAACAATGTGCATTACCGGAGAAATCATTTTTTTCATATTAAAATACTGATTTTTGATATCCACAAAAACACAGTCATTTTCATATTTTTTATTGATATCAAAGGCAATTTTTTGCAATAAATATTTGCGTTCTTCAAAAATATCAAAATTATGATCTCTAATAATATATTCCAAAACAGTCTCCTCTATATCTCCTTTGATAGTATGTAAATGAAAGAAACCTTCATACTCAGTTGTTTTTTCTGGAATTTCATTCGTTGGAAGTGAAGAAATAAAATCGTTTGCAATCAAAATTGAATTGATCATTTTATTTTTTGCATATCCCGGATGCACACTTTTTCCTTTGATGGTTATTTTGGCACTTGCTGCATTGAAATTTTCGAATTCTAACTCGCCAATTTGACTGCCATCCATTGTATAAGCCCATTCAGCATCAAACTTTTCAACGTTAAACAAATGTGCGCCTTTGCCAACTTCTTCGTCAGGTGTAAAGCAAACTCTGATTTTTCCATGTTTGATTTCAGGGTGATGTACCAAATATTCCATGGCAGTTACAATCTCTGCAATGCCAGCTTTGTCGTCAGCACCTAATAATGTTGTACCATCAGTTGTGATGATGGTTTGTCCTATATATTGTTTTAAATCTTCAAAATAATCTGATGATAATATAATCTTCTCAGTCTCATTTAAAATGATATCATTTCCTTGATAATTTTCAATAATTTTTGGTTTTACGTTTATTCCTGAAAAATCTGGACTTGTATCAATGTGAGAAATAAAACCAATTGTTGGCACTTGAACCTGAATATTACTTGGCAAAGTCGCCATTAAATAACAGTTTTCATCCAGCTCAACATCTTCTAAACCAATTTCTATAAGCTCTTTTTCGAGTAGTTTTGCCAAGTTCCATTGTTTTTCGGTGCTTGGAAATGCAGGATTTTCTGGATCAGAAGTAGTATCAATTACTACATATTTTAAAAATCTATTGGTAATCAGTTGTTTATCTATCATAATACAAAAATTGAAGTTGCTTTTAAGGCAATACTAATTTACCAATTTTTTCATGACCTGAAAGCCAACCCGTTTTTTTATCAATAAATTGGATGGCATGATAATTGGCATTCGAAATTTCTTTCCATGAAATTCCGCCATCATTTGAATAAGAAACATCTTTATGTCCAACTGCAAAAACTTCTTTCCCTTTTGTATTTGGCACATATTGAACACAACTTTTATAGCCTGAGTTTTTTCCATTGGCAGACAATTTCCAAGTTTTTCCACCATCCGAAGTTGTGGCAATATTCGCGATGTTTTCAAAAGGTTTTGAATAATCTCCACCAACGGCAATACCATTTTTTTCGTCAGCAAAATCAATAGAATAAATTCCTTGAGGGCCATTTCCTTGAATAATTGGGGTTTCGAAAATTTGCCAAGTTTCCCCAAAATCACTAGAAAAAAGAATGCGTGATTTTTTTCCTCCTGAGGCAATCCAAACCTTTTTTCCAATCGTTTTTATATTGGTATTGCTAGCTGCAAAAAAAGCTTCTCCGTCTTCGAATTTTGGTAATTTTTCGCACGGAATTTTTTGCCAAGTATTTCCAGCATCTTTGGAAATTATTATAGAAGCGCAATTTTCTGTTGGATCGCCCACAGCAATTCCGTGAATTTTGTCATCAAAAAATTGCATGGCATCATAAAAAACTTTTTTATTTCTTTCAATATATACCAAACTTGTAACAGCTTTTGAAATTTTATATAGTAACGCAGGATTTTCAATTGACAATACAAAAAAGTCAATTCCATTCGTTGCAAAGCTCCTGAAATGTGGTTTTATAGAGTCTTGAAAACTAAAAAATTGTTTTGTCCATGTTTTTCCATTATTTTTTGTAAATCCGAAATCACCATTAGAGCCCGCATAATAAACTGTATTTGAATCAATTGCTACAATTGCTCTTATACTTGTACTATCAATTTTAAATTTTTGAATGTTTATAGAAGTCAAATTTCTAGGAATATATTTTTGTTGACAAGCAGTCATCAAAAGGAATGCAAAAAATAAGATGGATATTGATTTCATTTTTGATATTTTTACACTACTAAAATACTCAAATCATTTTTAGCAGATGAAAAAAGCATTGGTAATTTCGGGTGGAGGAAGTAAAGGCGCTTTTGCAGGTGGTGTTGCACAATATTTAATGACGAAAGATCTTTGTGAATATGATTTATTTTTAGGTACTTCAACAGGAAGTTTGATGGTTTGTCATTTGGCACTGGGAATGTTGGATGAATTAAAAATTATTTATACTAACGTCAATCAAGAATCTATTTTTAGCAATAATCCTTTTATTGTTAAAAGAGTTGCAGGTGAAAATGTGGTAACGATCAATCATTTAAATACATTATGGAATTTTTTAAACGGCCGAAAAACTTTTGGGGAAAGTAAAAACTTGCGCAAACTAATTCGCGATAATGTTACCAAAGAAATGTTTGAAAGCATTCAAAAAAACAACAAAGAAGCAATTGTTACTGTATCTAATTTAACTTCAAATCAGATTGAATACAAGTCAAGCAATGAGTGTTCGTACGAAGATTTTTGTGATTGGATTTGGGGTTCGTGCAATTACGTGCCCTTTATGAGTTTGTTGGAAAAAGACAAACAGCAATATGCTGATGGTGGTTTTGGCGCACTTGTACCTATACGACAAGCGATTTTGCGAGGAGCCACAGAAATTGATGCTATTATTTTGGAAACGGAAGTGAGTCAAATCAACAAAATTCCGTCAAAAAATCCCTTTTCATTGTTGTTTGATGTATTTGATTTTATGTTAACACATGTTGAAAGACACAATATTACTATTGGAAAATTGGCTGCAAGTAGCAAAGATATAAAACTCAATTTATATTATACACCAACAGTTCTTACCACAAATTCATTGATATTTGATCAAAAATTGATGACAAAATGGTGGGAATCAGGCTTTGAATACGCCAAATCAAAACCCGAAGAATTGATGAGTGAATTTCGCCCTGATGTTCTGCCTAATGATGAGATTAAAAAGGTTTAAAAGTTTTTGTTGTTTCTGTTGCTCTTTAGTCCATAGAAACAAAACTTTGAATATTGAATATTAAATTTTAAACTCAATTTTTTACTTCCACATACATATTATTACTGGTTGGAGTCGCCAATTTCGAGTTAAAAATTTCCTCATGTAGTATTTGATTTTTTACCTCTAATTTTCCTTTTGCACCTGTGGTTATAAAAGTCAAAGTTCTGTCTAATAATGGATCAGAACGTTCTCCCAAAACACCTAAATTCCCGAAGTTCTCTTGTAATAAAATACCTGGCAAACTTGTTCCTGGCCTAAAACCTTCAGGATGATTTTCGTTGTCTTTATTGCTGATTTCCAGTACGATAGGTTGCATAGCGTAGGTGTGATTTGTGTTTAAATTTGGCCCATTTCTGAGCAAATTATCAGAATCATACAACGTAATTGAACCTACTTGTTTACCTACAGTTTTTACACCAACCAGTTGAACATCAATATAAGCACTCAACGAATTGATGACCAATTCTGAGGCTGAAGCTGTGCTACTTGACACAATGAAATACACTTTTGTCAATTCCAAACTATTGATGTTTTGATTCAGAATGACGTCTCCATTCCTGTCTAAATTCCGAATTTGGTTGGTGAAATTATTCACAAAACGACTTGCAGGAAGTGCTTTCAACACTTTGTCATTCCAAACTTCTTTAGAATATAATTGCCCATTGAATTGCCCTGTAATCATACTTCCTAAATAAGTTGCTGTTTGCACAGAACCCCCACCGTTATAACGCAAATCAACAATTAATTCGTTGATAGTATTGGTTTTAAAATAAGCAAAAGCAGTGTTCAATTCTCCATCAAAAGAACTTGAAAATTGGTTGTATAACAGGTAGCCTATTTTTTTAGTTCCTTCAGAAAAAACTTTTGAAATTGCTAAAGGATTTTCTTGCAATTCTGTTTTTGTGAGTGAAATAGAAGTGCCATTTGAAGTTGGATTTCCGTTATTATAATTCGCAAAACCAATAGCATACACACTATTTTCACCAAATAATAAATTGCCAAAATTCGAATCTGTAAGTTGCGTTCCGTTTACTGCATTGAAAATCATTCCTCTTAAAATTCCTTTATTTGCAGCATCTGAATTTGGAATCACATAACGTACATAACCGAAAATTTGTGAGTTTGAATTTGCATATCTTACCAAACCAAATTCCATTCCGCTATTTAATGAAATTCCTTGAAAAGAGTTTTCTAAAGCTATGTAATCATTTACAATAATAGAAAAACGATCAACAACTTCAGGTTGAAAACGCAAGCTTTCAAAAACAGTTTCAGGAGAGGAAAACCTTTTGAAAAATGAAAATAATTCATCAAAATTTCTAAAACGATTGTCAGCCAAATTAGGCACCTCTTTTTGCCACAAATAATAAGTATTCATACCTTTCCAAATAAACGCATTTATTTTGTCAGCTATTGGCACGTCAATGTTATCAACATCTTTTTTTTCGCATGAAACCAATAAAAAAGCAAAAATAAGTATGGAAGTAGTTAGTTTTTTTTTCATTTACGAAAATTTATTTTTTTATAAATTAGAATGTATTAAGTAAACAATATTACTGATATTCAAATATAATAAAAATCTATTAATTTTTAAACTGAAAAATAATGATTAATAAAGGTTCTCAATTTTAAATGTTTATTTGATATACTTTCAAGATATTATTTCAAAACTAAATATAAGATTTTGATTATATTATTTGTTTCATTATATTTTTTTAAAAGATAATTTCTATAACGATAATCAAAATATTTTGGAAAATCCATTATTAAAAATAATGAATCTTTTTGCAATATTGTAAAAGTCTTTGGCGCATTTCTCTAAAAAATTTAATTATAAACCATCATTATTATTTAATTGGTTTAAAATTTCTAAGGATTTTTTCAAAAGATTGCTTTATCATAGAAAAAAAATCGTCATAAAATGAATATATTTATTAGTAGAAATTAAAACATTAATTG
>ERZ888423.3464-NODE-3464-length-10318-cov-24.659456_pt1 | contig 10318 bp, 8 predicted proteins | sample MGYA00520523_ERZ888423 | MGnify/ENA primary metagenome ERZ888423 (study PRJEB32303, sample SAMEA104408611) | aquatic metagenome | biome: Brackish water; feature: Pelagic; material: water | place: Baltic Sea | collected 2014-06-08T10:24:00 | depth 30,27 m ...
GACTGGGGAGTTTGCGTCCAAACCATATTAAAGACACCTTGGCTATCGCGCTCCAATATTATTTGCGCTCCCACAAAGGCCAAACTGCGGAGTTGAAGCTGCCCCTGCAACGCTGATTTTAGGTCAACAACCACACGGAGCTCAGGCAATTGCACCAAGTGCGTTCCCGCAGGGCCAAAAAACGCCATATCCCGAAGATGCAAAGTGGGCCTTAGGTTTTTTGCAATAGCCAAATCCATCTGACCTATTTGCACCCGCGATCCACTCGCTTGGGCCATAGTGTCATTCAGTGTTTTTTCAAAACTTTGAATAATAGGCCCTGGTATAGGCAGTCTTCGATCAAGCGCGGCCAAAGCTATCACAGCAAAGCCCAAAGCTATGATTACTAAAAGCAATGCCCCCAGAAACTTATAAAAAATCCGAATCCAAAGTCGTGAGGCCGCGGGTACTACTATCGACTCACTTGCTTTATTATCGTTGGGCCAATTGGGCATAGACTTCTTTCTTATTTTATTCTTGGGTTGCCTTTATCTTTTGTAAAAGGCAACTAAAACAGTAATATCGTTTTATTTAATGCAAGGATATAGCATGAGCGAAACAGTTTTAACCCCATCCGACAGCGCTCCCGACTTCACCTTGCTACGTGATGGCGGTGAAAGCGTTACATTGTCAGCACTTATGCCCCAAAAAGTTGTGCTTTACTTTTATCCCAGAGATGACACGCCTGGCTGCACAATCGAAGCGTTAGACTTCACGGCCCTGGCACACGAATTTGCCAAAGCCAATACGGTGATCTTTGGCATTTCAAAAGACCCTATCAAAGCGCATGATAAATTTGTCAAAAAACATAATTTAAACATTTCTTTACTGTCAGATTATGAAAACACCATATGCGAGTCCTACGGTACCTGGGTCGAAAAATCTATGTATGGGAAAATATACTCAGGCATCGAGCGCGCAACTTTTTTGATAGGCTCTGACGGTCGAATTTTACAGATCTGGCGCAAAGTCTCAGTCAAGGGCCATGCCGAGGCGGTTTTGGCCGCCACAAAAGCCGCCATCTAGTGACACACCAAACCCAATATTGGCTTCAAAAAATAAGCGAAATTCTGCTCAAATGAACCAAAATTTGGCTTTCAACCTTTCAGAGGCCGACTTCAGCCAAGCCATGCCTTGCCGTTTTAAGCACGCCTCTCTAACTGTTCTGTTCAAAGCTTAGGATTGATAAATGATAAGCACATTTTTGAATACAGTAAATGCACGGTTAGGTCGATATTTTCCCGAGCAACGCATCTATTTAAAAACCGAAAGTGACATGCGCTATGTGCGTTTGACGCCTTTTGCCCAGATAAGCGCTACGACGATTCTGGCCTTTCTATTTTTGTGGCTTTTATTCTCCACCACCATCGTTTTGATTGAGGCCACACAATCCAGCGGTGAGCGCGATCAATCGGGCCGTCAGCAACGATTGTTTGAGCAACGTTTAAGCGCTTTATCCCAAGATCTCAATCTGCGCACCAATGAAGCCGTCAGCGCGCAAAAACGCTTTAACAAAGCCCTTGCGCAGGTTTCGCAAATGCAAACCACCTTACTCGCCTCGGACGATCAGTTACGTGAATTAGAAACGGGCATAGATGTCCTTCAAAACACCCTGCGACGCGCCATTAAAGAGCGTGACGCCGCCCGCGCAGAAACCAAAGATATGAAAGCCAAAGTCAAAGGACCCAAAGGGGTTAAGCGGTCAATCCAAGAAATAGCAGACGACGCGCAAGACAGCTTGTATTATATGGCCGAGGCTCTGGAAAGCGCCGCCCTAAATACGGGCACCCTAGAGGATGAAATTGCAAGTGCCGAAGAGATGATCGCCAATTTGGAACATGTCCAAGCAGGCACCAACTTACGCAATGAACTTATTTTGGCACGCCTGGAAGAGGCCGTCGAACTGTCAACCGAACCGCTGCGAAATATGTTCTCGGCCGTGGGCCTTGATGCAGACGTTCTACTTGATCAGGTGCGTGACGGATACTTGGGCCAAGGCGGCCCCCTTATATCGCCAGCGCTGGAAAAATTAGGAGATACACAGGACGGGTTAATAAACCGAGCCCAGCTAATTGTTAACGGTTTTGATACGCTAAATCTTTATGCCATTGCTATCCAAAATATACCCTTTGGCATTCCTTTGCAAAATAAATACCGCTTAACTTCATCTTTTGGAATCAGAACCGACCCAAAAGAAGGCGGCAAACGTATGCATGAAGGAACAGATTTTGCTTCGGGTTACGGCGCACCACTTTATGCTCCAGCAGATGGAATCATAATCTATGCAAACTGGGAATCGGGATATGGAAGGCTGATTAAAATAAGTCATAAATTCGGAATAGAAACAAGATACGGTCATTTATCACAATTACGCGTAAAAGTTGGACAAAAAGTGTCGCGCGGCGAAAGAATAGGTGATATGGGTAACTCAGGACGGTCTACAGGCACCCATCTTCACTATGAAGTTAGGATGAATGGAACGCCGGTTAACCCGATGACTTTTATTAGGGCAGCTAAAAATGTTTTCTAAAAGTAGAATAAATGAACCAGTCGTGAAACCTTTAGTACAACCTGAAGCGCCAGAAGCAGTGGAGCAAAAAGCGACGCCTGCAGCGTCCAAGGTTGTTTCTGCAATTTCAGGCATTTCGTCGCCTAAACAAAAAGCGTCGGTTTTGTCCGCAAACCTTACTGTCGTAGGTAATCTGAACACCACAGGTGACGTGGAAGTCGAAGGTACAATTGAGGGCGATATCCGCGCACATTTGTTAACCATTGGCGAAGGCGCAACCATACGCGGCGAAGTTATTGCTGATGACATCGTGATAAACGGTCACATTATAGGACGCGTGCGCGGCCTTAAAGTGCGCCTGACTTCAACCGCTAAAGTTGAAGGCGATATCATTCACAAAACGATTGCAATCGAATCGGGTGCACAGTTCGAAGGATCGGTACAGCGCCAAGAAGATCCTTTGTCTACTGATAAATTGGCACCCGTTTCAAAATAGCGGTCTATATCTATTATTTTTGCTAGTTATAGGGGCGCCCCAACGGTCGCCTCTATTTTTGATTAGCTTCGGCACGGGATTTACCCGCCACCTCTTGGGCCAACGTGGCGGCCATAAAGCGGTCAAGGTCACCGTCCAGAACGCCTTGGCTGTCAGATGTTTCCGTGCCCGTGCGCAAATCTTTAACCATTTGATAAGGTTGCAACACATAAGATCTGATCTGATTTCCCCAGCCCGCATCACCTTTATTTTCATGCGCCGCATTAATCGCTGCATTGCGCTTATCAAGCTCCAGTTGATAAAGTCGCGACTTCAGCGCGGCCATACAGTTGGCGCGGTTTTGGTGCTGTGACTTTTCAGAGCTTGTCACAACAATGCCAGTTGGCATATGGGTTATCCGCACAGCGGAGTCGGTGGTATTGACATGCTGCCCCCCTGCCCCAGATGAGCGGTAAGTGTCAATGCGAATATCATTTGCAGCTACTTCAATATCTATATTATCATCGACCACAGGATAGACCCAAACCGATGAAAAGGACGTGTGACGCCGCGCCGCCGAATCAAATGGTGAAATCCGAACCAACCGATGCACGCCGCTTTCTGATTTTAGCCAGCCATATGCATTCAGGCCGCTTATCCGATAAGCCACCGATTTGATTCCAACCTCTTCGCCCTCGGACATGGATTGGGTCTCGACCTTATACCCTTTTTTCTCGGCCCACCTGACGTACATGCGCGCCAGCATTGAGGCCCAGTCACAGCTTTCCGTACCACCAGCGCCGGCGTTAATCTCTAGAAACGTGTCATTGGCATCGGCTTCACCGTCCAAAAGAGCCTCTAACTCTTTGGCGGCGGCTTGCACAACCAATGCTTTGAGTGAAGCCTCGGCCTCGGCCACTATAACAGCGTCACCCTCGGAATCGCCCAACTCAATTAACTCAAGATTATCTCTTAAACTGCCCTCAATCAACCTATAAGTCGAGATTTGGTCGATCAAAGCTTGACGTTCCCGCATCAGATTTTGTGCCCGCACAGGATCATTCCACAATTCGGGGTTTTCGATTAGAGCATCAAACTCTTCCATACGATGCGAAGTAGTTTCTAGATCCATGCGCTGTGCCAAAAGAGCAATTGATTTTTTGATGGCGACCACCTGAGATTGCATTTCAGCGCGCATATCGAATTTCCTAACTAGATGAACGTAAAGGCGTTTTAGAGCCAATGTCTACGGCGGGCAAGACAAATGACCCCTAATACAGGCCGCCAGAACTTAACGTGCCAAAATCTGCTGTCTTAGGCTGGGCCACTCCGCCTTGCTCTGTTGGCACTTCTGGGGTGTAGTTTTGTTCAAGTGCGTCATCGCTTTCGCCCAAAACAAACAGCGGCAGGTTACTACCCATCGTAAAGCCGCCGTCTACCAGCGCATTCTGACCAAAGACAGGGGCAATGTCATTACGAAAATATTCGGCAATCACATTATCGCCAACCGCATCATCCGGCAAACGCGCGCCGCTAAAACGGTCGATATTTAGGAAATAGCCATTTGGCGGCACCCTAAAATTGCTGCCGCCAAACTTGGCAATCGCACGTTCCATGAAACTTTGAAAGGCAGGTCCACAAAGCGCACCCCCGTAAACTCCCCGGCCCATTGAGCGCGGCTGATCAAAACCCATATAACACCCAGCCACGATATTTGAGCTGAAGCCAACAAACCAACCATCTTTCGAATCGTTGGTAGTGCCAGTTTTACCAGCGATTGGCACTGGCAAAACAATCGAGCGCGCGGTGCCCCTTGTAAGTACCCCTTGCAGCATCGAGGTCAGCTGATAAGCGGTGATTGCATCCATCACCCGTTCACGGCCAGAGAAAATCAAAGGCGCCTCACCCACAGGCAATTGCGCATCGCCGCAGCTTAAGCAGCGGCGCTGATCGTGGCGGTAAACGGTTGTGCCAAACCGATCTTGCACCCGATCAACCAGTGTCGGTTCTACTCGTTCGCCGCCATTGGCGAACATGGCATAGGCAGCAACCACTTTAAAAAGCGTGGTCTCTTGCGCGCCAAGCGAGTTGGCCAAATAGGGCTGCATCAGACTATACACTCCAAACTTTTCGGCATAGGTGGCGACCCTGTCCATGCCAATTTCTTGGGCCACGCGGATGGTCATCAGATTACGGCTTTGCTCGATTCCTGTGCGCAAAGGCGTAGGGCCGAAATATTTATCAGATGAGTTTTTCGGACTCCAAAGCCCTTCGGGAGTGTTGATCTCGATCGGCGCATCCACCACCACGGTTGAGGGTGTAAAACCACTATCAAGCGCCGCAGCATAGACAAAGGGTTTAAAGGCCGAACCGGGTTGGCGTAGAGCTTGGGTTGCACGGTTAAACACGGTTGTTTGGTAAGAAAAACCGCCCTGCATAGCCAAAACGCGGCCCGTGTTGACGTCCATGGCCATAAAAGCCCCTTCCAACTCGGGGAGTTGATGCAGTGACCAATGATTGAACTCACCCCCCTTATAGGTGACCCGCCGCACGAATATAACTTCACCTACAGTTAACAAATCACTGGGTCGGGTTACTTTGGGTCCTAACTTATTTTCTGGAAGAAGTTTGCGGGCCCATTGCAGCTCAGACAGGGGAATGGTTTCAGCGTTTTTGCTTTTAACGCCGTCAATGCCGATCACAGCCTCGGATTTGGTCAGGGACAAAACCACTGCCACATGCCAATCTTTAATGTCGCGCGGCACACTTATATCGGTCAAAGCAGCCCGCCAGTCTTGAGCCAGCTTATCAGATGATACGAATAGGCCCGTGCCCCGCCAGCGCCCCCTGTTGCGGTCATAAGCCTCCAGCCCCGCTTGCAGTGCTATAGCGGCTGTTTCTTGCAAAGCAGGATCGACGGTGGCACGAATGGTCAGGCCGCCGCTAAAAAACTCATCTTCACCAAAGCTGCCAGAAAGTTGGCGGCGGATTTCGTCGGTAAAATAGCTGCGCGGCGGGATCGCATCACGAAATGAGGTGTAATCCCCCGCCTGCACCGACAAAAGCGGCGCCTCCAGCGCCTGGTCACGCATGGTTTGGGTAATGTACCCATCTTCGACCATGCGCCTTATCACGTAATTGCGCCTATCAAGCAGCAACTTGCGCCCGCGCACCGGATGAAAATTTGAAGGCTGCGTGGGCAATGAGGCCAAGACCGCAGCTTCTTCTACATTCAAAGCATCAAGGGTCTTATTGAAATAGGTTTGGGCGGCCGCCGTAACCCCATAGGAGTTTTGCCCCAAAAATATCTCATTCAAGTAAAGCTCAAGGATCTTGTCTTTCGAGAGAGTTTTTTCTAGACGCGTGGCCAAGATAATTTCTTTGATCTTACGCTCACCCGTACGGTCGCCCGACAAAAGAAAGTTCTTCATCACCTGCTGGGTAATAGTCGAGGCGCCACGCACATTGCGTCCCCGCGAGACAATCGCATCTTTAAGCGCCGATACCATGCCGCGCGCATCATAGCCTTGATGCTGATAGAAATTTTGATCCTCGGCCGCCACAAAGGCATTGCGCACAAGGTCTGGGATATCTTCAATCAGGGTGTAAAGACGGCGCTCTTTTGCAAACTCATCTAAAATCTGTCCGTCGCCATCAAAAACACGGCTAATGGTCGGAGGCGTGTAAAGAGCTAGTCTTTGATAGCTGGGCAGGTCACGGCCATAAATCCAAAACACGGCCCCTAACGACAAGGCGGCACAAAATAGCCCCAAAGTGGCCACCGTGAAAAACACGCCAATCAATGACAATAAGACCCGCATCTGACCCAATCAAAAGGTTGAGATGCCCTTATACATCAGCCACAGCCGAGGTCAAAAGCACAAAACATATTTTTGCGAAATAAGGAACTACCTGGAAAAATATTGTTGCAAATTTGGGTCGTCCTTGGCCCAACTGACCACCGCATCGACTAAAGCATTTTGCATAGCACTTCGCCACACCACATCATTCAGCCGCGAAAAGTCGGTGGTTGAGGTTAAAAAACCAAGCTCGATTAACACCGAAGGGATATCAGGCGATTTTAAAACCGAAAAAGCCGCCGATTGCACTGGGCGCGAATACATCTCAAGGCCCTTGGCAAGGATCCCTTTTTTAATCTCTTGGGCCAGCCTGTTTGTGCGCGGCATGGTTTCCAACCTGGCCATGGCCATCAGCGCTTTGGTGACCTGTTCATCTTGGGCCGCCAGATCAACGCCAGCCAATATATCATCACGGTCGTGACGCTGGGCCAACATCGCTGCCGCTTGTTCAGAGGCCGTTTCATTCATAGTATAAATTGTAACTCCCAACGCTTCCCCCAAGGGTAGCGCGTCGGCGTGCAGCGACAAAAACACATCCGCCCCATGAAAGCGCGCAATGCTTGAGCGCGCCTCAAGGGGCACAAACACATCGCTTTGCCTTGTCATGAACGTCTCCACGCCCTTATCATTGAACAAGGTTTTTAGCTCAAAGGCAAAAGCCAGCATCATCTCGGCCTCGGAGGTGCCATCGACAATTGCGCCAGGGTCAAGCCCGCCGTGACCAGGGTCTAGCACCAGTGTCAGCGAGGGTTTATACACCTTCTGGCGAGACAGATCTTCCCCCAAACGGATAGTTTTGATGATGTTAGGTTGGATCCAAAAGGCGGGTTCAGGCCGTGAGGCGGCGTTATCAAATGCCTCTGGCGTTGCTTTTTTCAAGATCACCCGCAGATCAGCACCTTTGGTATGGGGGATAAGTACTGCCTCATCAATGGTCATAAATTCGCGCAAGGTCACCACAAGGCGGGCCCATCCGGGACGAAAACGCCCAAAACGCGTCTCACCCAAGGCGATATTACCAAGATCGCTCGGATCTAGGAGGGAAAAATCCGCCCCTTTCACATCGATTAAAAGACGTGCTGGATCGGACAAAACGCGCGCACTCCAAGGCTGAGCGGCACTGAGCCCAAGCGTTAACACCAGCCGCGCGTCGTCGCCCGTGACTTGGCTTCGCCCTTGCAAAAGCCCTGCCAGAGGTTGCTCGGACGCCACTTGTGCACTAATGGGCACTACCATAAGAGCTGAACTCAAGGCAATCATCGCGAAAATTCGTACCAAACCAACCCCATTTATCAATACGCCAGCTCCCGCACCGATGTGCCCGCCAAGTGACTAGACCCTCTGAGCATTATCTGTCATATTGTTGCAAAATTACGCAAGGGAAATTAAATGGCGCGATCGTTTTTTATGGGTTTTGTTTTGGGAATTTTCTTGCCAGCATTGTCAACAAACGCGCTTGAAATCAACGCGTTATCGGATAATGAGCGAGCCAGCTTTCGTGCCGAAGTGCGCAGCTATTTGCTGGAAAACCCAGAAGTTCTGATGGAAGCCATCGCCGTTTTGCAAACCCTCGAAGCCAAAAACGCCACCCAAAGCGTCACCCAACTACTAGAAAGCAATTATGACGCTATTGTGAACGACCCTACCTCATGGCAGGGGGGTAATTTGGCGGGTGATATCACCTTGGTTGAGTTTATGGACTACCGCTGCGGCTATTGCCGCAAGGCCCACTCCGAAGTGGCAGAGCTGATCGCTTCTGACGGCAATATCCGCTATATCGTCAAAGAATATCCGATCCTTGGTCCCGAGTCCGAGCTTGCTTCACGCTTTGCGATCGCGACACGCCTTACGGAGGGCGACGCGGCCTATAAGGATGTTTATAATGGTCTTTTTGTCTTTAAAGGGGAGATGACAAAGGAAAATCTTGTTGCGCTTGCAAAGCAACTAGGTCTTGACGGGGAGGCGATTGCGGCGGTATTGGCTGAAGAAAGCGTGACCGATATTTTGAGCCGCTCAATTGGGTTGGGCCAAACTTTGGGAGTGAATGGTACACCTACATATATCGTAAACGGTCAAATGCTTCGCGGTTATGTCCCGCTTGAGGATATGCGCCAGATGGTTGCGGCCTTGCGCAAAGGCTAGGCGATCAGGGCGACTTCTGCCGCCGACGCTGCCTCAAGAGCTTTAGCTTTTTCCTGAACCAATTCAATGATTTCTTCGATCATCTTATCGTTACTTAGCTTGTGGCTTTGCTTGCCCGCCAGATAGACCATGCCCGAGCCTGCTCCGCCACCAGTAAAGCCTATATCGGTCATCAGTGCCTCGCCGGGGCCATTGACCACGCAGCCTATGATCGAAAGGCTCATCGAGGTGGTGATGTGGGCCAAGCGTTCTTCCAACTCGGACACAGTTTTGATCACGTCAAACCCCTGCCGCGCGCAAGAGGGGCAAGAAATGATCGTGACACCGCGGTGACGCAGGCCAAGCGATTTCAAAATCTCAAACCCTACCTTAACCTCTTCAACCGGATCAGCCGACAGGCTAACGCGGATTGTATCTCCGATGCCCGACCATAAAAGCGTACCAAGACCTACCGCCGACTTTACCGTGCCCGTCATCAGGCCGCCCGCCTCGGTGATGCCAAGGTGAATAGGCGCGTCGGTCACATCGGCCAAAGCCTGATATGCCGCCGCCGCCAAAAATACGTCCGAGGCTTTGACGCTGATTTTAAACTCATGAAAGTCATTATCTTGCAGCAATTTGATATGATCCAGGCCTGATTCCACCATGGCCTCAGGGCAAGGTTCAGCATATTTTTCCAGCAAGTGTCGCTCAAGCGAGCCTGCATTGACACCGATCCGAATAGAGCAGCCATGATCTTTGGCAGCACGGATCACTTCTTTCACCCGTGCAGAATCTCCAATATTGCCAGGATTAATGCGCAAACAAGCGGCCCCTGCCTCGGCTGCCTCAATCGCGCGTTTATAATGAAAATGAATATCCGCCACGATCGGCACAGGGCTTTCGGCAACAATGGCTCGCAAAGCACGTGTGCTGTCTTGATCTGGAGTCGAGATGCGCACGATATCTGCCCCCGCCGCCGCACAGCGCTGCACCTGTTCAATGGTGGCGGCAATATCGGTGGTTAACGTGTTGGTCATGGTTTGCACAGAAATTGGCGCATCTCCACCCACGGCAACTTTGCCCAACATTATTTGGCGCGACTTTCGGCGATAGATATTTCGCCATGGGCGTATGCTATTGTTCTGCATCTATGCTTCCTAAGTCCCTTGTGACCCTATGATGATCTAACGCGCAAAGGGTTCACTTCAAGCCGAAAGGCTACTGAGCAGGGTCAAGAATGGTTGGAACCTCAATTGTTTCGATTGTGGCCACGCGTTTATCTGGCAATGGCAGGTCAATTGATTGCGCCAT
>ERZ888423.3466-NODE-3466-length-10315-cov-7.825244_pt1 | contig 10315 bp, 12 predicted proteins | sample MGYA00520523_ERZ888423 | MGnify/ENA primary metagenome ERZ888423 (study PRJEB32303, sample SAMEA104408611) | aquatic metagenome | biome: Brackish water; feature: Pelagic; material: water | place: Baltic Sea | collected 2014-06-08T10:24:00 | depth 30,27 m ...
GAACACTCTCTTAGCAATTTGCCCTATTTAGACCCATAGGCGCTGACGTCAGACATATTACCACGGGCGGTGCCGCGGGCGCGTGGAGCTTTATGACGAACGAACAACCGGGTATTCACGCGGCTTTGGACCGTGCGGGTATTGCGCTGCGCACTTCGGAAATCGTCACCGGTTTTGATGGTGATACGCTGCAACTGGCGCATGTTTTTAGCGGCACGGCGACTACGATCCAGATCCGCAGCCTTGTAATTGTCGGGCAGCGTGAAGGGGGTAGCGCACTTTATCAGAAACTTGCGGATAAACCGCATGATTTTGACCTGCACCTGACGGGCGACGCACTGGCCCCCGGCGCAATTGCACATGCGGTTTATCAGGCGCACCGCACGGCGCGCGAAGTGGGCGTTGCCAAGGCCGATATCATAATTCGCCGTGACGCGCCGTTTGCGATGCGTGATCTGGACACTGCTGCGCGGGCCGCCGAATGAAGCGGGCAGGGCGGCGCGCACCGCGCCAATCCGGTAGCATCGCGCAGGCACCGTTCAAGCAGATCACGCGCCCCTATGCGGCGATTGACGTCATCAGCGAGGATGAAGTCACAGCGATCCACAATGCCGCCTGCCGTGTTCTGTCGGAAATCGGCATGAAGGTGCTGCACCCGCCCGCAAGGAAGTTGTTCCAAGGTGCAGGCGCTGTCGTCCAAGGCGATATGGTGCGCCTTGATCCAGCCATGGTTTCCGAGCGGCTTAAGACAGTTCCGCGCCGCTTTACACTGGCTGCGCGCAACCCTGCGCATAACCTTCGTGTTGGGGGCAAGGACCTGATCTTTGCTTCGGTTGGGGGCCCCGCCTATGTCATGGATAACGATCACGGCAAACGCGATGGCACGTACAGTGAAATGTGCGACTATCTGAAACTGGTGCAAAGCCTGAACATTTTGCACCAAGAAGGGGGTTGCCCGTTCGAACCGCTCGACCTGCCTGCCAACACCCGACACCTCGATATGTATCGCGCGCAGATCCTGCATTTGGACAAGAACTGGCAGACACAAACCCTTGGCCATGCACGGACAATGGACGGGATCGAAATGGCCGCGATCGCGATGGGAACGACGCCTGAAGGGCTGCGTAGCACGCCGACCTTGCTTGGGATAATCAACACCAACTCGCCGTTGCAACTGGATATCCCCATGGCCGAAGGGCTGATCGCGATGGCCGATCACGGGCAGGTGGTGGCAATCACGCCCTTTACACTCGCGGGGGCCATGTCGCCGATCACCATCGCCGGCGCGTTGGTCCAGCAACATGCCGAAGCGCTGGCAGGTATCGTCCTGACGCAGATTGTGCGTCCCAGCGTGCCAGTCATGTATGGCGGCTTTACCTCGAATGTAGATATGCGGACGGGTTCGCCGGCGTTTGGCACACCTGAGTACACCAAGGCGGCGCAGGCATCAGGACAACTTGCGCGCCATATCGGTGTGCCGTTCCGGTCGTCCAATGTGACGGCGGCCAACGAAATCGACGCCCAAGCAGCATATGAAAGCCAGATGTCGCTTTGGGGCGCATTGATGGGCGGGGCACATCTGATCAATCACGCGGCGGGCTGGATGCACGGCGGGCTGACTGCCAGCTTCGAAAAACTGATATTGGATGCGGAGATGCTCGGGATGATGGCCGCGTATTTCGACCCAATCGAGGTGAGCGCGGCAAGCCTTGCCGTTGACGCGATCCGCGATGTTGGCCCCGGAGGCCATTTTTTCGGATCTGACCACACGATGCGCCGCTACGAGACAGCGTTCTACACGCCGCTGCTGTCGAATTGGGACAACCACACCTCGTGGCTTGAAAAGGGGGGCGTTCAGACGCGTGAGCGTGCCAATACGGTCTGGAAACAGATGCTCAATGAACATGTTGCGCCCGAGATCGATGCTGCGATTTCCGAAGCGCTTGATGCCTATGTCGCGCGTCGCGTCGAGGAAGGCGGCGCTCCGATGAATTGACCGCCAGACGCCCAATTGATGCCGGCCGAGGATTGGCAAGCAGTGAAATCGATTGAGACGGTTTCAGTTCTTGGCCGCGTTCCAGCACCTTCTAATAGAGACAAAAGGGCTTTGTCAGAACAAATCTGCTTGAGGCGGGCAGGGCGGTTTCGCAGCCTTTGCTGATGACGAAAACAGACCCCTTCAAGTACTTTCACAGCAGCCCCGAGATCATCCGTCTGGCGGTCATGATGTACGTTCGATTTCCACTTTCGCTCCGCAATGTCGAGGACTTGCTGCGCGAGCGCGGGATCGACATCAGCCACGAAACTGTGCGGTACCGGTGGAATAGATTTGGCCCGATGTTTACCGCTGAAGTCCGCCGCAAACGTGTCCAGAAAATGCGTGCATACTCGAATTGGCAGTGGCACCTGGACGGGGTTTTCGTGAAGATCGACTGCGAGCGACACTACCTGTAGCGCGCGGTTGATCACGAGGGTGAAGTGCTGGAGTCCTTCGTCACGAAGCGACGGGATCGCGAATCGGCATTGAAATTAATCAAGAAATTAGTGAATCGGCACGGCCGCCCTCATATATTGGTGACCGACAAGCTGCGATCCTTCGGTGCGGCGATGAAGGAAATTGGCAACGCTCAGCGCCAGGAAACCGGCCGCTGGGCGAACAATCGCGCCGAAAACTATCATCAACCATTTCGAAGGCGCGAGCGCGCGATGCTTCGTTTCCGACGGATGCGAACGTTGCAGAAATTCGTCTCCGTTCATGCCTCCGTTCACAACCATTTCAATCAGGAACGCGCCCTCTACAATCGACAGAAATTCAAGACCAGCCGCGCTGCCGCTCTCGCCGAGTGGCGCGGCCTCTTTGCTGCCTGACGGCGGACGTGGGTAGGGCAAACAGAGACTGGTTCGCATTTGTCTGACAGCACCAAAACGCGACCTCTCAGATCAGGCAGGTCCTCGTACAGCCGCGACACATCAGTGCAGACAGTTTGAAATAAAAAAGGTTTGGGGAGTCGGACTTTCCTTTTACCTACAGATACTTAGCATTTTTCGTAACATCCTGAAATGCAGCGTGACAAATAGTCGGATTCTTTTTTAAAGCGCACCACTTGAATTATGGGAATGCAATCCCACCATTACGAAACGGAAGCAGGAGGAAATTTCCATGGAAACCATCTCTATCGGTCAATATGATCTTATTTATAACGCGTTCTCGTTCACATTTGCGGCGATGATGGCAGCGACGCTGTTTTTCTGGTTCGGCCGTTCGCAAGTGTCGGACAAGTACAAAACCGCAATGACTGTGACAGGGCTGGTCACATTTATTGCGGCCTACCACTATCTGCGGATCTCACAAAGCTGGGCCGAAGCCTATACCGTCGTCAACGGTACTGTCACGGCGTCAGGAATCGGCTTCAACGACGCCTACCGCTATGTCGACTGGTTTCTGACGGTACCATTGTTGCTGGTCGAGTTGATCCTTGTAATGGGTTTGAGCCGACAGGAAACCTCTTCAAAGGCCATTCGATTGGGCCTGCTGGCAGCCCTGATGGTTGGTCTGGGTTACCCCGGAGAGATTGCCGATGCCGCGTCTGGGCGCTGGATGTGGGGCGGGCTGTCGATGATCCCGTTCCTGTGGATCGTCTTTGAGCTTTTCGTTGGCCTCAGCAAGTCAGTCGATCAACAGCCCGAAAGTGCGCGCGGGCTGGTCAAAGCGGCAATCTGGGTGACCGTTTTGTCTTGGTCGTTCTACCCGGTCGTGTTTTTTGCCGGAGCAGTCGGGCTTGAAGGCACAACGGCGCTGACCGTGGTTCAGGTCGGCTACACCATCGCCGATCTGGTCGCAAAAGCCGCCTTCGGCGTGCTGATCTTCATGATCGCGGTCCGTAAGTCAGAAGTGGATATGGGTCGCGCTCAAACAGCCTGATCGTTGAGAAACCTGTTCGGTGGCGGCGCCGTCGCCACCGGCATCCTTGGCAGAGTCCATCCAGTCAGAGCGATACCCAGACATGCATTTTGTCCCCATCAGACCCGACATGACGGAACGGCTAGCAACAGTTGGTCAAAAGATGCTGTCCGTCGCCATCGGGTTAGGCGATAAACAATCACCCGTATTTCAAGCGGTCAGCCACCATCTTGGTACGCCCGGATCGTGCGTTCGCAGCCAGATTGCGCTGCATGCAGCCGATTGTCTGGACGTCGACACCCAATCAGCGCTCGCAATGGCCACCTGCTGCGAACTGTTGCACAATGCGTCCTTGATCCACGACGATCTTCAGGACCGCGACCACCTTCGCCGGGGTGCGCAAGCGGTGTGGGCATTGTTTGGCGATGATGTCGCCCTGTGCTCTGGTGACCTTTTGCTGTCTTCGGCCTACGCGGCGCTAGGCGAAGTGGCGGATACTTCAGCGATGCCGCGTTTGATCGCCCTGACACATATGGCGGTTGCGCAAACCATCCGAGGCCAAGTCCCGTCGGTTTCACCAGATCTTGGGGACTTCGATGGGGTGTCAGCCTATCTGGCAATGGCCGCAGCAAAATCGGGGCCACTGCTAAGCCTGCCCTTTTCCTTAATCTTCAGCTACTGCCACCGACCAGATTTAGAGGCTGTTTCTGCCAGCGCCGTTCGCGCGTTTTCAATAGCTTATCAGATCGCGGATGATCTCGCAGACCTTGACGCCGACGCGCGCACTGCGATCGGCGCAGCCGGAAACATCGTGATTGTGTTGGAGAATGCGGGTGGCACTGACCGCCCAACGGCGCAGGCACAGGCCGTTCTGATGGCACGCGCCAAGCTGGCGCAGGCATTGGCGCTCGCAAACGAGTTGCCACACGGGACAGCTGCGATCCTGTCTGATCTTACGGCACGCATTGCCCACATACTGGATGGATATCAATAATGCCACGCGATTTACAGGCCGAGACGGCTGCGACCGCAATCATTGTGGGCGGCGGATTTGGTGGGTTGGCTGCAGCGTTGCGCCTGCGCTCGCGTGGTTATCATGTGACTATCATTGACCGCTGCGCGCGACTGGGTGGCCGGGCGGAGGTGTTTGAACGTGACGGGTTTCGCCATGATGCCGGACCCACTGTTATCACCGCCCCGTTTCTGTTTGAAGAGCTATTTGCCCTTTTTGGCAAGAAGATGTCGGACTATGTGACTCTTGTAACGCCAGACCCCTGGTACCGCTTTCATTTTTCCGATGGTGCCACGCTGGATTATGGTCCAACGCAGGACCGGACCGAGGCAGAAATCGCCCGCTTTAACCCCGCCGATGTGGCAGGGTTTCGCAGGTTAATCGCACACTCCAAGGCGATTTATGACGTGGCTTTTACCAAACTGTCTGACCGGCCCTTTCACAGTCTTTGGTTCATGATCCGCCAAATCCCTGATCTGCTACGGCTGAAAAGCTATGAAAGCGTGTGGAAGATGGTCAGCCGCCACTTGGCTGACGACCGCCTGCGTCAGGCATTTTCTGTGCAGCCCCTGTTGGTCGGCGGCAATCCTTATGCCACAACCAGCATTTACGGGTTGATTACCTATGTTGAACAACGTGATGGCATCTGGTTTGCGATGGGCGGCACTGGGGCACTGGTGGATGCGCTGTCAACGTTAATGGTTGAGGAAGGGATCGAGATCAGAACCGGGGAAACCGTGGATCAGATTGAACTGGAAAATGGTCGCGCGTGTGGTGTGCGGCTAGCCAGCGGGCAGGTGATCCGGTCTGATATTGTGGTCTCAGATGTGGACCCTGTGCATCTCTATCGCAATATGCTGCCGCAAAAGGCGGCCTCGCCGCTGGCAAGGTTCCGTGCCAAACATGCGACATCCTCGATGGGGCTATATGTGATGTATTTCGGGGCCCGGCAGCAATGGGCAGATGTGGCGCACCACACGATCTGGTTTGGCACCCGCCACCGCGAACTGTTGGCCGAGATTTTCAGGAATGAGACCCTGCCTGAGGATTTCTCGCTATACGTCCACCGCCCGACCGCAACCGACCCCAGCTTTGCGCCAATCGGCTGTGACAGTTTCTATGTGCTGTGCCCCGTGCCTAACCTACGCGCCGGGGTCGATTGGGCGGTGGAAGGGCTGCGCTTGCGCGATCGCATTGTGGCTGCGCTGGATGGGTCGATGCTGCCGGGGTTGAAAGACACGATCTGTTCGGAATTTGCGATGACGCCAAACGACTTCAAAGACCGCTATCTTAGCGTCGATGGTGCGGGTTTTTCGATCTCGCCGTATTTCACGCAATCGGCATGGTTCCGGTTTCACAATCGGGGTGAAGGCATTCCGGGGCTGTACGTCGTCGGCGCAGGCGCGCATCCCGGCGCCGGTCTGCCGGGGGTAGTGTCATCGGCCAAAACGCTGGACCATCTGGTGCCTGAGCCGGTGGCTGTGCTGTGAACGGCGCAAGTGATCTGATCACGGCCCTGCCGGATGCATGGCCCGTGCTAAAAAAGCACGGTAAGACGTTTGCATGGGCCGCACGCCTGATGCCGCGTCGCGACGCGGACCGTTTGGCGCGGCTATATTCGATGTGCCGGAGGTTGGACGATCTGGCCGATCTGGATGGCAGCGCAGATGCCCGAGGACGGCTTTTGGCCTTGCGTGCAGCACCTTGGAGTTTCTCTTCCGCCGATCCGATGGCGCGGGAATTGGCGATGATGGTTGCGGACATGGGTCTAAACCCGGCCACGATGACGCAGTTGCTTGACGGGCTGATCAGCGACCTTGATCAACAGATCATTGCTGATGAGCCAAGCCTGATCCGCTACGCCTATCTTGTGGCCGGAACCGTGGGACTAATGGTCTGTGATGTGTTGGACGTGGGCGCACCGATAGCCCGGACCGCTGCGATCAACCTAGGGGTCGCTATGCAACTCACCAACATAGCGCGCGATGTGCACGAGGATGCAAGCGCTGGTCGCCGGTATTTGCCCACGACATGGTGCGATGCCGCGCCCGAGGACATTGCGAACCCCTCGCCGGATATGCAGCGCGACGGGGCAATCGCCGTGCTGCGGTTGTTGGATATAGCTGATGGCTACTATGCCAGAGCACAGTACGGCTTTGCTTTCCTGCCCCTGTCATCCCGTATTGGTTTAGCCGTCGCCGCCCGCGTCTACCGCGGCATCGGTGCTGAACTTAGGCGTCGTGGCGGTGCATTTCACCAAGGGCGGGTTTATGTTCCGCGCTGGCGCAAGGCGGTTTTGACGGTTGCAGCTATTAGCACGCTCGCAAGTCCTGCGAAGCCAGCCGTTGATGTGCATCTGCATCCCGTGATCCTTAATCTGCTTCCTACTCCGTTAAAGGCGGCGATCAATGGCCACTCTTGATACCGAGGTGACAATTCTGGGTGGCGGCTGTGCTGGCCTAAGCCTTGCGGTTCGACTGGCCGGATCAGGCTTGAGCGTCACTGTGATCGAGCCGCGCTTGGAATACAAAGATGACCGAGTCTGGTCGTTCTTTCGCACCCGGCCTGATCCGTTCGCGGCTTGTGTGCGGGCTAGCTGGTCGAAATGGCATGTTAGTAGCGGCGGTGTGAAGGTGCCGCGCACATCAGACCGTCTGCGTTATGAAAGCATGTCATCAGGGGCGTTCTACCAATTGGCGCTGCAAATCTGTGATGCGGCGCCAAATGTCGACCTGCGCCTTGGCACATTGGTGTTGGCCGACCCACTGCCGCCCCCGAAGGACGGCCCGTGGCGTGTGGAAAGCAGTGCGGGTCAACTGACCAGCCGCTATGTGATCGACACCCGGCCCACGGGGCGCACCAGCGGCTATGGGCAATCGTTTCTGGGTCAGGAAATCCGGGTCGGGTTTGATGCCTTTGACCCGGATGACGTACCCATGATGTGTTTTGCAGCCCCACGCGCGGACCGGGTGGACTTCCTGTACATCCTGCCATTTGCCCGCAACGAGGCCCTGGTCGAAGTTACCACCTTTGGCGCACAAATCCCCGACATCAGCGAACACCGGCGCTGGTTGGAGTGCGAAATCGAGCAACTGACCCGTGGACAGTCCTTTGACCTGCTGCGCGAGGAACGTGCGTTTATCCCGATGGTCCTGCCACAACCGCGGGCAGCGATGCCACACGCCCGCTTTGCCCATGCAGGATTGCGCGGCGGGGCGGCACGGCCCAGCACCGGGTATGCCTATCAACGCATCCAGCAGATGGCCGATCTTTGCGCCGCGCAAATCCTGAACGGCGCTGACCAGATTGATCTGCGCTTGGACGGCCGTTTGACCCGCTTCATGGACGGTATATTCCTGCGCGTGCTGCAACGCAGCCCCGACCGCGGTCCAGCCCTGTTCAGCGCCCTGTTCCGCAATGCACCCGCTGACCGGCTGGAGCGGTTCCTGTCGGGATCAACCGCGCCCATTGACCGGGTTTCTGTCATGGCGTCATTGCCGCCCGCCCCCTTCCTGCGCGAAGTGTTCTACTGATGACCAGCAAACCATATCTCGCCGCACAACACCGGATCCTGTTTGCAACTATGGTCCCTGTCTCGTTGGTGATTCTCCTTCTTTTTCAACCGCCGTTGGTTTGGCAGATCATCGCATTGGGGCCATTGGTTGCTTTGCTGGGTCTGCCCCATGGCGCATTGGATCACCGGGTCGCGAGCGCACTAGGGCCGCTGGTCACGCGGCGCCATCATGCGGTGTTTTTCGCGGGTTATATCGGGCTTGCAATTTCAATTGTTATTTTGTGGATCATCGCACCAAGCATAGCCCTTGGCGCGTTTCTGATCTATTCGGCGTTGCATTTTTCAGACGACTGGCGGGCTGATTTGGGGCTGTGGCAAAGCCTGCCATTGGGAATCTCCGTCATTGCCCTGCCCGCGTTGGTTTTTCAATCCGACGTGGCATTGCTGTTTGGTTTTCTGATAGCAGCGCCAACCGCCACCCTGTTTGCTGCCCTGCTGCACAAGACAGCCATAGCGGCAATCATCGCGTCAGCCTTGTGTCTGGTGGTAAACCTCAGGCGTGCGCCGTGGGTTACGGTGGAATATGCCTTGCTGCTTGCGACGGCCTTGGTCACCCCACCCCTGATCTACTTTGTGACCTACTTCTGTCTGTTGCACTCCCCCCGCCATTTCCTGCTGACGGCAGACCAGTTGTGCCTGACGCCGCTGCAAGGTCTGCGCGCCGCGTGGCCAATCCTGGTGGCGACTTTGGCAATTACCGCCCTTGGCGCCATTGTCTTTGCAGTTTTCACCCCCTCGTTCGAACCGGCAACATTGCAAATCGTGTTTATCGGTCTGGCCGCCGTGACCGTTCCGCACATGCTGCTGACCGCTGTGTTCAGGTCAGTTCACCAGTAGCAGCCATCACTCCAAAACCTGACTGATCCGGAAGGCGCGCTGGGCCAGACAATTGACGCGTCCGGTGATCCGGAGGTCAATGCAGCGGTTTCGAATGACACGGGGACATCCTTTCAGCACGGTGCCCTATGGATTTCACGCTCTGCTGCGCTACTTTTACCGAATGGAAGACAGCCCCACAACCTCCGTTCTTTACAACGCCTCATGCCCGGTCTGTAATTTCGAGATACAGCACTATGCGCGGTATGCGGGTGCCAATGGCCTTGCGATCCGGTTTGATGACCTGAACTCAGACGCACGGAGCCAATGGGGGCTGGATGCCGATACTGCGGCCAGGCGACTTTATCTGCTGCATCAGGGTACGCTGACATCAGGAATTCCGGCGTTTCTGGTACTGTGGGCGCAAATGCCAAAGTATCGGTGGCTGGCAAGGGTTGTGGGATTTCCGGGAATCAAGCAAATCGCCTGCGTGGCTTATGACCATGTGCTTGCTCCGGCCATCTACCGCTGGCACCTGCGCCGGTTGCGCAGCCAGACAGACCGCGCACAGAGCTGATAATGGAGCAAGCCTTGCCTCAGTATGACGATGGCGCTGCGGTGCCCACGGGACGCACAGCGCGGCTGCTGAGGTTTGGCGGCCATTTTGTGATTAAAGCTGAAAGGATCTCACTGATGTAGGCAGTTGGAAATCTATGTCCAAGCTGACCGGCATCGATGGAACAATGCCCATCAGATCGGTGCCGCTGGCTGCGAGCTGATCGAGTTGCTCTCTCTGCTCGTCATTCAGCGCTTGGAACCAGTCGGGATTGAAAAAGACGTTCTCAACATGCTTCATCACAAATTGAAGGCACGCTGAAGCTAGTTGATCATCCCGCAGAGCCATAAGCTGCGAGAGTGTCCGATCTTCTGTGTATGAGTAATTCGGTCCATGCTTCCTTGCTCGGGATCGGCCTTCTCAGACTTTGCGCCAAACAGCGCACGTTTGAAGTCA